>JACCEA010673593.1_pt1 | contig 15071 bp, 14 predicted proteins | sample 7449851 | NCBI WGS metagenome assembly JACCEA01 (sample SAMN15323453, study PRJNA562643) | freshwater metagenome | isolation source: river surface water | place: USA:Blue River Watershed | collected 2017-08-18 | reverse complement strand
GTGTAGACCAAATCACCGCCGTATGGACTGCGCTCGTGCACCGGCAACTGGTTGCAATACTCAACGGTGCGTTTGATTTCGTCGAGATTGCTGAAGTCGATGTGCGGGTCAATTCCCTGGCTAAACAGGTTGAGCCCGAGTGTTACTAAATCTACGTTTCCGGTGCGTTCACCGTTGCCGAAGAGGCAGCCTTCTATGCGGTCTGCACCCGCCATGTAGCCGAGCTCGGCGGCAGCCACGGCTGTTCCACGGTCATTGTGCGGGTGAAGCGACAGCAGAATGCTTTCGCGACGAGCTAGGTTGCGACTCATCCATTCAATCGAGTCGGCGTAAACGTTCGGTGTCGACATCTCGACCGTTGCCGGAAGGTTGATCACCATTTTGTGATCTGGTGTCGGCTCGAGTTCTTCTATGACGGCATTGCAAACTTCGAGTGCATACTCAAGTTCTGTGCCGGTGTAAGACTCTGGCGAATACTCATAGTAAATCTTGGTTCCCGGCAGCGTTGCTTCGAGCGATTTGCACTTTCTTGCCCCGTTAAGCGCGATATCGAGAATACCCTGCTTGTCTTGGTTGAAAACCACACGGCGTTGAAGAACCGACGTCGAGTTATAGAAGTGAACAATCGCCTGCTTTGCCCCGCGCAAAGATTCGTAGGTGCGTTCAATCAGTTCGTTGCGAGCTTGGGTTAGCACCTGAATTGTGACGTCTTCGGGAATGTGCTTGTCTTCGATTAGTAGTCGCACGAAATCGAAATCTGTCTGACTCGCCGAAGGAAATCCGACTTCGATCTCTTTGTAGCCCATCTTGACGAGCAACTGAAACATCTTCAGCTTTCGCTCTGGGCTCATCGGATCGATTAGAGCCTGGTTGCCGTCGCGCAGGTCAACCGCGCACCAGCGAGGTGCTTCGGTGATTCGTTTCGCCGGCCAGGTGCGATCTTCGAGGTCAACCGAGATTTGTTCGTGAAATGGCTGGTACTTCGAAATCGGCATTCCAGATGCCTTTTGGGTGTTCTTCATGGTGTCTCCTGGGCGCCTTGGCGCTGATTCTGGTTAGTCGGGATGGCGAAATCTCCGCGACGAGGAAGACCTGGTTAGGCCCCGTCGCGGCCACTAAGCAGAACTAGACCGATGAACATTCTTTTAGAGTAGCCGAGCAGCCAAGCGCGAGCAACTAAAAACCCAAGCGTCCGAGCTGTTTAGGGTCGCGTTGCCAATCAGGAGCAACCTTCACGCGAATCGAGAGAAAAACGCGTTGACCCAGCAGCTTCTCTATTTCTAGACGTGCCCTTCGACCGACATCGCTTAGTCGAGAACCCTTGTGGCCGATGATGATCGACTTCTGGCTGTCGCGCTCGACCCATACATTCACGTGCACATCCATGAGATCTTTGCCCTCGCGCTGGTTCATTTCATCCATGGTTACGGCAAGCGAGTGCGGCAGTTCATCTCGCACGCCCTCGAGCGCCGCCTCACGAACTAATTCGCAGATTCTAGACTCGATGGTCTCATCGGTAACCGCTTCGTCTGGGTAGAGCTGCTCAGAAATCGGCAACTCACTGATCAGCAGGTTTGCGAGTTCTTCGAGCTGGTCGGCGGCAACTGCCGAGACCGGAATAATTGCCGACCACTCGCGAAGTGCCTGAACCGCTAGAAGTTGCTCGGCGAGTTGCTTCTTCGAAACCAATTCGCTCTTGGTCACGATTGCGATCAACTTAGCCCTGCGGTAGTTGCTCAATTGTTCGTTGATGAAGGTATCGCCAACGCCGATTCGCTCATTGGCCGGAATGCAAAAACCGATTACATCTACGTCCCCGAGTGTGCTTTCGACCAGATCGTTCAAACGCTGGCCAAGCAAAGTTCTCGGCCTGTGCAGCCCAGGTGTGTCGACGATGATAATTTGTCCGTGTTCGCGATGCACTATTCCACGGATGGCACGGCGCGTGGTCTGCGGTTTGGAGCTGGTGATTGCAACCTTCTGGCCAACCATCGCGTTGGTAAGAGTTGACTTGCCTACGTTCGGTCGACCGACAAAAGAAACAAAACCCGAGCGGTAGTTATTTGTCATTCTCGTCGACCTCGAAGGCAGCCTGGGCGTCGGCTAGGTTTTGGTCGCGCTGAACCACAACAGAAACCAACCGCTTGCGTCGGCCCTCGATTCGGTCTGCCTTGAATTTGAGGCCAGAGAAAGTGATCTCATCGTCGCGCATTGGAAGACGGCCGAGCTCTTTGGCGAGCAAACCACCAACACTGTCGACATCTTCGTCGTCGAGCTCGATTTCGAACAGTTCACCGAGGTCGATTAGCGAGTAGCGCGCTGCCACGCGATATCCACCATCGTCGAGTTCAACCAGGTCTTCTTCGCCCTCGTCGTATTCGTCAGCGATCTCGCCGACCAGTTCTTCGATTACATCTTCAAGCGTCACGAGACCTGCGACACCACCGTACTCATCGATAACAATTGCGATGTGGGTTGCGTTGCTCTGCATCTGCTGAAGCAAGTCTTCGACCGCGAGCGACTCAGGCGTAAAGACGACCTTTCGAGCGACTTCAGACACCAAGCGCTTGCCCGTCTTCTTGTCACCCTCGTGAAGAATGCGGGCTAGGTCTTTCAGGTAGAGAATTCCCGTGACCTCATCAACCGTCTTGCCGACAATCGGCAGCCTCGAGAAGCCACTCTTCAAGAAGAACTCCATTGCCACCGTGAGTGTCGAATCGTCTCGAATTGTCGCCATGTCTACGCGCGGAACCATGATTTCTCTCACGATGGTCTCGCCGAACTCTTCAACCGAGTCGATGAGGTCTTGCTCGAACTCTTCTGGCTCTTCTTCTTTCGGCAGCGAAAGCGGGGTGAACAGCAGGTGCAAAGAATTCACCAGCCCGGAGAGTCCCTTGGCAAGAGCGGTTCCAAGTCGATCGTGACCGTAACGTTTCGCGGCCAACTGAGTCGTGATCAGCAAAGCGAGCATTAGAGCTACCGAGACGATCGCAGTTAGCCACCACTCGTAGCCGAGTGGCACTAATCCCTGTCCGATTGTCACACCGAAGATTCCGGTAAGCGTCATTCTTGCAAAGCTGACGGTTTCGGCCTTGTGCACGTCTTCCTCGGATGCCTCCAGGGCGGCCTTCACTATCGCGGCGACAAAAGTCATCACAGCCAGCAGAACCGAAATCCAAAACGCTACGAGCAACAAGTTAGTTCACCTTTTCTTTTGCATAAAACGTTTCGAGAATGTCTTTCTGGGTGCCAAACATTTCACGCTCTTCATCTGGCTCTGCGTGGTCGTAACCAAGCAAATGCAAGATTCCATGGGTCACCAACAGCAAGACCTCGTTGATGAGTTCGTGGCCGGCGTCTTGGGCCTGCTTCACCGCATAGGCAGGACATACCACGATGTCGCCGAGCAAACCTGGCTGAGTTAGCTCGCCCTCGGCTCCTGGCCTAAGCTCGTCCATTGGAAAACTCAGAACGTCGGTCGGGCCAGGTTCATCCATCCACTGCACGTGCAATTCGGCCATTGGCTCTTCGTCGATTAATTGAATTGCGAGCTCTGCTGCCGGATGCACTCTCATTTTGTCTAGCGCGTGTTCGGCCAGTCGAAGAATTCGACTGTGATCGAGTTCGAAAGACGTCTCGTTGTTTATCTCGATGCTCACTTGCGCGCCTTGCCCTCTTCGAACTTTGAGTAGGCGTCGATGATCTTTGCCACGAGAGAGTGACGAACGACGTCATCTGAGGTCAAGAAACTAACCGACATGTCGTCAACATCACCAAGAACATCGAGTGCCGTGCGCAGTCCAGATGTGCCATTGGGAAGGTCTATCTGGGTTACGTCACCCGTGACCACCATTTTCGAGTTGAAGCCGAGCCTGGTTAAAAACATTTTCATTTGTTCTGGCGTGGTGTTTTGAGCCTCATCGAGAATTATGAACGCGTCATTGAGCGTTCTGCCGCGCATGTAGGCAAGCGGCGCAACCTCGATGGTGCCGCTGGCCAAAAGCTTTGGAACCGACTCTGGGTCGAGCATTTCGTGCAGAGCATCAAAGAGCGGCCGCAAATAGGGGTCGATCTTGTCGTTCAAGGTTCCCGGAAGAAAACCAAGGCGCTCTCCCGCCTCTACCGCGGGACGAGTCAAAATGATTCGACTCACTTCTTTTCGCTGAAGTGCTTGAACCGCCTTGGCCATGGCCAAGTAGGTTTTTCCGGTTCCGGCGGGTCCGACGCCAAACACAATCGTGTTCTGATCAATCGAATCAACATAGAGCTTCTGGCCGAGAGTTTTTGGTCGAATGCTTTTTCCTCGAGAAGAGAGAATGCTCTGACTCAAAACGTCGGTTGGCCTGAGGTTTGCCTCGTCGATTATCTTTGCCGAGCGGGTAACGTCTTGTGGCGCAAGCTGCTGACCGTCAGAGATCAGCAAAATCATTTCTTCAATCAGGTTCTTGGCACGCTCAACATCGGCGGTTGGTCCGCTAAAGGTGAGCTTGTTTCCTCTTGCCAGAACCTCAACCTTCGGAAAGGCGTTTTCTAGCGTTTTGAGCAGTTTGTCGTCGGTGCCGAGCAGGCTCAGCATAGAAACCTGAGTCACGTCGATTTGAACTCTTGAATTTTCGGTGGCCACGCTTTTAGTCATCAACCTTCGGAGACTTGCTGGTTATGTGACCGTGAACGTGAAACACGCTTTGGCCAGCCTCGACGCCCGTGTTGAACGTGAAACGGTGCGAACCCTGTGTCAGCTTCTGCGCAACCTCAGCGCCGAGTCTCATAACATCCTGCATCTCGACCGGATTCGACAGCGCTAGCTCTGTGACGTTCTCTTTGTGCACCCTTGGAACAATGAGCACGTGGACTGGTTGCTGTGGCGAGATGTCGTTGAACGCGATTGCGTGTTCAGACTCCGCAACGAGTTTTGCCGGAATTTCTCCGGAGATGATCTTGCAAAAAATGCAATTCTCAGTGGTCAATTTGCCTCCAAGCAAAGTTTACTTTCGTCAACTCAGTCGAATCGACCTAAGGCAGCTTGAATGACTGAAATTGCAGCAACTCCGGCAGTTGAAGTGCGCAGAATCGAGTCGCCAAGACTCACCCGAATCGCGCCGGCGGCTTCAAATAGCGAAAGTTCTGAATCGTCGATGCCACCCTCTGGCCCAACAATCACGGCGATTTTTGAGCCACACGACTTTTGCGAGGCTAGCCCTTGGCTTGCAGTCGGGTCTAGAACCAAGACCTGGTCGAATTCGACGAATGACTTGCTCAAGGCGGCGCTGTCGGTCAATTGTTCAACCAGCGGATGCCAAACCCGAAGCGATTGCTTGGCGGCTTCATCGCAGATTACCTGCCACCGCACTTGACCCTTCGCGGCCTTGGCGGCATCCCAGCGTGAAATTGAGCGCTCGGCCTGCCATGGAATCACCCGCATTGCACCCAATTCGGTTGCAGCCTGAATCGCCAGTTCGTCGCGGTCTCCTTTGGCAAGAGCCTGAACGATAGTTATCTCGGTGCCCGGTGGCTGCTCTTGGGTGACCGTCGCGACCTTAACCATCAGCGACTTTGCTTTAATTTCAGAAACAAAACCCTGTACTCGCAAACCGCGACCGTCGGTTAGCTGAATTGCTTCGTCAACGCGCATGCGGCGCACCGAGATTGCGTGTTTGGCTTCTTCTGCGTCAAGCTCAACAAGCGAACCAACAGTTGGCGTGACTGAAAACTTTTTCTTGAAAAGTGGCTCGACCATTAGCGGTTCTTGCGCCTCGAGAAGTGCCCTTGGGTGTGTTTGACCAGTTTGATTTCTTCTGACTTTCTGAGGTCTGCAATTTGCCTAAACAACTCTTTTAACTTCTGATCAGCCTTTTTTGGAGTGACCAATTGAATTGTGACGAATAGGTCACCGCGACCAGAGCCGCGAAGATGAGTTACTCCCAAATTCTTCAAGTGAATCTGATCACCGCTTTGAACACCGGCCTCAATCTGAACCTCGACTTCGCCATCGAAGGTTTCAATCTTGGCTCGGTTTCCTAAAACAGCATCGTGCAGTGGAACCTCGAGAGTGCAGTGCAGGTCGTCGCCGTTGCGCGAGTAAATGTCGTGAGCGCGAACAGCTACATCGACGTAAATGTCGCCCTGCGGGCCACCGGCGAAGCCGACCTCACCCTGACCCGAAAGTTGCAACCGCAAGCCGTCTTCAACACCGGCGGGAATGTTTAGGTCTAGGGTGCGCCTTGCTCGCACGCGACCCTGGCCGCGACAGCCATCGCACTTGTCGGCAATAACCTGACCAAAACCACTACACGCACCACAGGGTTGAGAGGTCATCACGTTTCCGAGAAGCGAACGAACCTGTCGCTGAATCGAACCCGAGCCTCGACAGATATCGCAGACGCTCGGCGAAGTGCCGGGTCTGCAGCAGCTACCACTGCACGTCTCACACAAGACCGCAGTATCGATTTCAATTGACTTTGGTGCACCAAAAACAACCTCGTCGAGCGTCATGTCAACACGGATGAGCGCATCCTGCCCACGCTCTGAGCGGGTTCTAGGGCCTCGAGCCTGCCCACCGCCGAAGAATGTGTCGAAGATGTCGCCAAAGCCGAAGCCACCCATGCCGCCAAATGGGTCTTGCCCGCCCATGTCATACTTGCGTCTCTCGTCTGGGTCGCTGAGCACTTCGTAGGCGTGGGTGACCGTCTTGAATCGCTCTTGCGCCTCAGGGGCATCGTTTACGTCTGGGTGCAGCTCGCGCGCCAACTTGCGATAGGCCTTTTTGATCTGATCGTCTGTTGCGTCTCGAGAGACACCGAGGGCTTCGTAGTGGTCAGACACTAGAAACCTCCGAGCGCTTGAGTTAGGTAACGAGATACGGCTCTAACCGCGGCAATGTTATTGCTGTAATTCATGCGAGTCGGACCGAGCACGCCAAGCTTGGCAACTTCGGCTCCCTCTTTTTCATAACCAGAAAGCACGACCGAAGTGGTTGAAAATTGTTCGATGTCATTCTCGGCACCGATTCTGAGCGATACACCGTGCTGTTCGGTCTGCATTTCTTGAATCAATTTGAGAAGCACAACTTGCTCTTCGATGGCTTCGAGCATCGGCGAAATGCTGCCCTTGAAATCTTCTTCGCGACGGGCGAGATTTGCGGTGCCGGCCAAAATGATTTTGTCTTGCCGGTTCGCATCAACCTGCTCTAGAAGATTGTCGAGAACCAAACTGACTGCCGTCTGGCGTTCAGCGGCGAACTTCGATGAGAAGTCTTCGAGCTTGGCACCAACCTGCGATAGTGATGCGCCTTGCAGAGCGCCGACCATCTGAGCTCGAAGATTTGCAACGAACTCCTCATCGAGATCGTTCTCGAAGTGAATCAAGTGCTGCTGAATTCTGCTGATGTCTGTAACCAAAATGAGCAAGGCCTGGCGATCGCCAACCTTGAGCAACTCGACGCTCTTAACCGAGCCCTTTTCGAGGCTCGGATACTGCACCATGGCAACCTGGTCGGTGAGTTGCGCCAGTAGGCGAACGGTTCGTCCAAGCACCTCATCAAGATCTGCGCTTCCCTGCATGAAGGTTTCGATTGCAGAGCGCTCGGGAATGCTAAGCGGCTTTACCTCGCCAAGCCTGTCGACAAAGAGACGATACCCCTTGTCGGTGGGCACCCTGCCGCTCGAGGTGTGCGGTGCGACGATTAGCTTCTCGTCTTCGAGAAGTGCCATGTCGTTGCGAATTGTCGCCGGCGAAACGCCGAACGAGTGCCTCTCAACCAAGGTCTTGCTGCCAACGGGCTGGTTGGTCTCGATGTAGTCGTGCACGATGGCCCGAAGCACCTCAAGACTTCGTTCTGGAATCATTTTCACCTCGTTAGCACTCGCTCTATCTGAGTGCCAATTTTAGCCCATGACGTTGATTATGCTCTAGATATGAGCAACCCATATGAAACTGCGCGCCCATGGACGCCCCAGGAAGAAAAAATTGCAGCCGTGATTGTTCACGTGGCGGCCATATTCTTCGAGTTCTTCGCCCCGATCATCGGCTATATCTTTCTCAAAGACAAAGGCCCGTTCGTTCAGCATCACGCCAAAGAGTCACTTAATTTCTCAATCACAGTGCTGCTGATTGGCATCGTGCTGGCCATTAGCATCATCGGCTGGGCAATTATCTGGGCCGTGCCTGCTTACTGGGTCATTTGTCGCGTGATTGCTGCTCTGCAGACCTCGCAGGGCAAGTTCTTCAGGTATCCCCTGACCATTCGCATCATTAAGTAATCGCAGCTGCTAACCGAGCAGCTGGCGCACTACCGAGTCAGCGAGCAGTCGGCCTTTCAACGTGAGAGTCAATTGACCAGCAAGGGCGTTGGCTGCGTCAACCATGCCTTCGGCGATGAATTGGCTTATCGGTTTTGCAACTTCTGGGTTGAGGGTCTTCAGGTAATCAATCGGTAAGCCCTGACGAACACGCAACTCGAGAAGCACCCGCTCGGTGGCTCTGGTTGCATCGTCGAGCACTTCTCTGGCTAATGCGGGAGACTGACCGTTCGCGATGCGCTCGGCATAGGCGGCAGGATGTTTGACGTTCCACCAGCGGGTGCCACCAACATGCGAGTGTGCCCCCGGACCAAAACCCCACCAGTCGTTGCTCTGCCAATAGGCCAGATTATGCGCTGAGCGAAAAGATTTGTCCGTGCTCCAATTGCTGACCTCGTACCACTCAAAGCCAGCTGAAGAAAGCAAACTGTCGGCAAGCTCGTATTTGTCGGCATGATCGTCATCGCTCGGCTGCTCGAGTTCGCCACTGCGAATCTGCCTCGCCAACTTGGTGCCATCTTCAACAATCAGCGAATAGGCACTGATGTGATCTGGCTCGAGCGCGATTGCTGTTTCAAGCGATTCGCGCCAGTCGACCAATGTCTCTCTGGGAGTGCCATAAATCAGATCGAGCGAAACCTGAAGACCGGCGGCTTTCGCCGCACTAACGGCTTTTGCGACATTGTCGGGGTTGTGTGTGCGATCAAGAGTCTTCAAAACGGAGTTGACGGCCGACTGCATGCCAATCGAAACGCGAGTAAACCCCGCCTCGGCGAGGGTTGCCAGGTAACGCTCGTCGACGGTATCTGGATTTGCCTCTGTGGTTACCTCGGCACCCGAAGCGACTCCAAACTCAGCTGCAAGGGCGCGCAAGGTTTGAGCGAGCTGCGCTGCTTCGAGTTGCGTTGGCGTTCCGCCGCCAAAGAACACCGTTGAAAATTCGCGGTCGGCGATTGAAAGGTTTGATAAAACGCCGCGACTAAATCTGATTTCGGCGAGCAGGTTATCTAGAAAAGAATTTTGAGTCACGCCACGAAGTTCAGATGAAGTGTAGGTGTTGAAGTCGCAGTAACCGCAACGAACCTTGCAAAACGGAATGTGCAGGTAGGCGTGAAAAGTTCTTAGTTGCGAATCGACAGCGGCAGAAGCTGGCAGCTCTCCGTTTAGCGGAGCTATTTCGCCGTCGGGCAGTTGGGCCATTACTTGCCCTTCTTCTCGCCCTTTTTCTCGCCGTCGGTAGAAAGCGCAGCGATGAAAGCCTCTTGAGGAACCTCAACTCGGCCAACCATCTTCATGCGCTTCTTACCCTCTTTCTGCTTTTCGAGGAGTTTGCGCTTTCGACTTATGTCACCGCCGTAACACTTTGCAAGAACGTCTTTTCTCATCGCGCGAATTGACTCACGGGCAATTATTCGAGCACCAATGGCTGCCTGAATTGGCACCTCGAACTGCTGGCGCGGAATCAACTCGCGCAGCTTTCCGGTGATCATGACGCCGTATGCATATGCCTTGTCTTTGTGCACAATCGCACTGAAAGCATCAACCTGTTCGCCCTGCAACAAGAGATCTACCTTCACCAAGTCACCCTCGGCGAGACCGACCTCTTCGTAATCGAGCGAGCCGTATCCCTGGGTCTTGCTCTTCAACTGGTCAAAGAAGTCAAAAACAATCTCTGCAAGCGGCAGGGTGTAGCGCAACTGAACGCGGTCTTCACCGAGATATTGCATGTCAATCATTGTGCCGCGGCGACCCTGGCAGAGCTCCATGATGACGCCAACGTAGTCTTTCGGTGCCAGAATCGTGGCCCGCACCATGGGCTCTAATACTTTCTTCACCTTGCCCGTCGGAAACTCGCTCGGATTGGTAACCGTGATTTCTTTGCCGTCATCCATGGTCACTTCGTAGACAACAGAGGGAGCAGTTGCAATCAGGTCGAGGCCGAACTCTCGCTCGAGCCTCTCAGTAACAATTTCGAGGTGCAGCAATCCGAGAAAGCCGCATCGAAAGCCGAAACCGAGCGCCACGGATGTTTCTGGTTCGTAGGCAAGAGCGGCATCACTGAGCTTCAACTTGTCTAGCGCTTCGCGAAGATTTGGATAGTCACTTCCGTCAATCGGATAGATGCCCGAGTAAACCATCGGCAGCGGATCTTTGTATCCGGTGAGTGCCTGAGTCGCAGGCTTCTGCGCGTTCGTGACGGTGTCGCCAACCTTCGACTGTCTAACATCTTTCACACCGGTGATTAGGTATCCCACTTCGCCGACTCCAAGACCCTTGGTTGGTTCAGGCTCTGGAGAAGAAACACCGATTTCTAGCAACTCGTGCACTGCTCTAGTCGACATCATCTGAATGCGCTCGCGAGGCGATAGTTTGCCGTCAATCATTCGCACGTAAGTTACGACACCGCGGTATGAGTCGTAGACCGAGTCAAAAATCATTGCGCGAGCCGGAGCATCGGCATCACCAACCGGATGCGGCACGGTTGCCACAATCTTGTCGAGCAGCGCATCAACGCCGACACCGGTTTTTCCTGATACGCGAAGGCAGTCTTCCGGGTCTCCGCCAATTAGGTTGGCCAATTCTTCGGCGTACTTTTCTGGCTGGGCCGCTGGCAAGTCGATTTTGTTCAAGACCGGAATGATCTCAAGGTCGTTTTCCATCGCCAGGTAAAGATTCGCCAGGGTTTGAGCTTCGATTCCCTGTGCGGCGTCAACAAGAAGAACGGCACCCTCGCAAGCGGCAAGCGATCTTGAAACTTCATAGGTGAAGTCGACGTGCCCCGGAGTGTCGATCATGTTCAGGGCATAAACCTGCTTGTCGACTTCCCAAGGCATGCGAACGGCCTGCGACTTAATGGTGATTCCGCGCTCGCGCTCGATATCCATGCGGTCTAGGTATTGGGCTCGCATCGACCTGTCGTCGACGACACCGGTGAGCTGCAGCATGCGGTCGGCTAGGGTCGATTTTCCGTGGTCAATGTGGGCGATTATGCAGAAATTGCGGATCATGCCAGGGTCGGTCTTGGCTGGCTCAAGACGGCTGGTGGCACGTGGCGACAAAATAGACCTCAATGACTGGAAAATGACCGATTTCGGTCTCTCTATTGTCGCATAGTTGCCTATAAATAGCGGTCGCTGGTAGGGTTTAACTCGGTTCAGATGAGTGTCTCCATCTAATCCCCCATCAAAAATCTTCAGCCGTTCATTCGGGCGGCTAAAAACGAAAGTGAAACATGGCAAACATCAAGTCGCAGATTAAGCGAATTGGCACCAACGCTAAGGCAGCTGAGCGCAACAAGGCAGTAAAGAGTGAGCTCAAGACTGCTATCCGTGCAGCACGCGAAGCCGTAGCAACCGGAGACAAGGCCAAGGCAGCCGAGGCAGTTAGCAACGCAAGCAAGAAGCTAGACAAGGCTGCATCAAAGGGAGTAATCCACAAGAACCAGGCCGCAAACCGCAAGTCATCGATTGCCAAGAAGGCAGCTGACCTAAAGTAAAGACTTCTGAAGAATCCCGTCGAGCGATCGGCGGGATTTTTTATTTGACCGCTCTGCGCGGATCTCGCCCAGCATAGGCGCCGAAAACGATCTGAATTGCGCTGAGGAATGCCATAGCAAAGACCACAACTGTCCAACTAGAAAGAAGTGCCGCTACTGCACCGAAGGCAAATGTTCCGGCAGCAGAGAATAGGTATCCCCAGCCCTGACTAAAAGCCGAGAGCGCGGTGGTTTGCTCCTGCGACTTCGCTCTGGTTGCGATGAGCGATAAAACCATCGGGAATGTTGCAGTTTGTCCAACAGAAATCAGGATGCAGACGACAAACAGCAAAGGTGATGTGCTTGCAGTTTCAAAAATGAGCAACAGGCCAAGCAGAGCGAAGCCGAGCGTTGTCAAGAGCGACGCAATCGCGATCAACCAGGTGAGGCTGCGCAATCTTGCGATTAGCGGGGCAAGAGCGAATCCGCTCGGAATTCCTATTGCCGTTGCGAGACCGAGATAACCGCCCGCGGCCACAGCCGAAACACCGGCATCAATCAAGATGGTTGGCAGCCAACCAATCAGCACATAGAACCCGAGTGACTGAATTGCAAAAAGGCCTAGCAACGACCAAGCCAAGGCAGACCGCCCAACCGACTTCAGCTTGCCTTGATTAGATTCGATGACCTCGACGGGGGTTTGGTGTTTCTCCGCGAGCCTGAGTAACCAAAAGATGGTGGCTAGAAAAACCGGAACTGCTGTGACCAATAGCGCAAATTGCCAACCACCGAGTGCAGCACTGAAAAGCACCGCTGTTGCAGCGATAGCGCTTGCCGAAATTGCCAGGAGGGTTGTGTAGACCGAGGTGAGAAGCGAAGCCTTTTTCGCAAAGTCAACTCGCACCAGCGTGGGAAGCAGAACGTTGGCGACGGCAATCGAGAGACCAACGAGCACGGTTCCGAGCAGCAAAACCTCGAAGCCAAACCACGCCCTTAGAGCTATTGCTAGAAACAGCACGATCAAAACCAAGAGCATGCTTTTGTTCAAGCCAAAACGCCGCATGAGCCACGGCCCAAGAAACGCGCCGAGCCCGAAACACAGAACGGGAATTGCGGTAAGGAGACCTTGCTGCGCCGAGTCGAGCTTGAGGCTTACAGCAATTTCTTGCAAAAGCGGACCAATCGCAGCAATCGGCGGCCTCAGCACCAGTGCGATGAAGATGAGGGCGAGAATTGTGAAAAGCGCAAAGCGCTTGGTCATGCTCTGCCCTTCGAGGCAATCAGAATGAGCAATCGTTCGAGCACGAAATCTGGGTCTCTGTAAGCGCCCTTGGCTGCCGCGTCTGCATCAACCACGGCATTAATCACCTTGGCAAAGCCTTCGTCGCTCCAGCCAACCAGGTGCTTGCGCGATTTCTCTAGCTTCCAAGGATCCATGCCCAGTGATGCCGCGGTGGCAGACGGGTTTCCGTGTAGCTTCGCCAAGTCACGAATGGTTTTTGCGACCGCACCAACGATTAAGACCGCATCCTGGCCAGAGGCTAAGGCGTGCCTTAGCAACGCGAGAGCAACGGCCGAGTTTCCAGAGATGGCGGCCTCCGCGATTTTCCACGAGGTGGTTTCGACCCGCCCACCATAGTAGGCATCGACAATCTCCTCGGTTATGGTGGCTGCAGAATCTTGGCAAAGCTGCGAGCAGGCCGAAGCGAGTTCGATGAAGTTGTCGGCAAAAGCCGAGACCAATGCCCTAACTGCGCCGGGCGTAATTTGACGATTGGCTTCTGCAAACTCTGCGGTTACAAAGACAGTTCGATACTGATCACCTTTGGGCTTCGAGCACAGCGCTTCGGTCACCCTTGAATTCAGGCGCATAGCGTCGAGCAGCTTCTTCGCACGCACGGTTGCACCGCTATGCGTGAATATCACGGTTGCATCTGAACTCGGATTCTCGATGTAAGCGAGGCCATCGGAGATGAGTTCATCTGTGCACTTTTCAACCGACTTGATGATCACCAGTTTGGGTTCGGCGAACAGAGACGGACTCGTCAAGTCGAGCAACTGACCTGCGCTGTAGTCGGAAGCCTCGATCTCTTGAACCTCGAGCTCGGGGGCGGTTTTCTTGAGTTGCTCTCGAATTGAGCGAATAACTCGGCCGGTGAAGTAACTCTCTGCACCGTAGGCCAACACCACCGGCGATGGTGTGGCTTTTCTCCACTCAACCTGCTTCGCCTTAGACATTGAAATAGCCTAACCTGCGGCAGTGTTAGCAATTGTGAAGCCCTTGCCGTTGCGAGCAATCGATATCGAGCCAAGCTGGTCTGTTCTGCAAATCAAACTGTTTGTTCGCCCAAGAAGTTTTAGGGTTCTAGAGGTTGGGTGCCCGTAACCGTTTGACTTGCCAACCGAGATAAGCGAAATGCTGGGTCGAATGTGCTCAATCAACTCGGCATACTGGTCGGCAGAACCGTGATGTGAAACTTTGAGCACCAGATCGTGCTCGGCGACCCAGGTGTCGTGCCACTGGCTCAAATCTTCGGCCAACCGCATTTGACCCTTTTCACCAAGATCTGCGAGGGTCAACACCGAATAGTCAGCAAAGCGAAACAACATCGCGATGCTAGCGTCGTTGGAATCTTCGGCCTCGCTCGCAGAAGAAGATGGGCTCAAAACCCTCCAGGTCGCCGTGCCGAGAGTGCCGCCCATGCTTCGATATGCCGTGGCAATTTTCACCCCGTGACTCTCTAGAGCTCTCATGGTTGCCTTGGCTGCCGGCCTCTCGTCTCGAAACGGGCTTACCAGCACATGGCCAACTTTTCGACCCTTGAGTGCTCCATTGATTGCCAAAACGTGGTCTTGATCGAAGTGGGTCAGCACCAGCAGATGAATCTCAGAGACACCCAGATCGTTGAGACACCTATCGATTTTGGAATCAAATTTGCCGACATCGATAACGGCGATGCTTGCGCCAGATCGAAGAACCGTTGCGTCGCCCTGGCCAACATCGCAGCTTGCTACCTGCCAATCGTGCTGCGGCCACATAACTGACTTGACTGCCTCGACGGTTAGCATCGAGATGCTCGAAAGAACTAGCAAGGCAACAACGCCGGCAGCGATAGCTCGAAGCGCAGAACCATTTGAAATTAGGTAAACCACTATTGCAATCACAAGTGCGACCGCGCTAAGTGAACCAACCAGACCTGTTGCCCAGAATGCCGTTGACAAAGGCAGGCTCGAAAACGTGTGCGCAATAACGGCTATCAGCGCAGCCGGAATTGAGGCCAACCAAAACAGCAAAGAGG
>JACCEA011852971.1_pt1 | contig 15073 bp, 15 predicted proteins | sample 7449851 | NCBI WGS metagenome assembly JACCEA01 (sample SAMN15323453, study PRJNA562643) | freshwater metagenome | isolation source: river surface water | place: USA:Blue River Watershed | collected 2017-08-18 | reverse complement strand
GGAAAAAAAGTGATCGCCTTCCCGGTGTGGAGGAAGTATGCCGTAGCAGCAGGTGTAGCAGCGATCTTCTTGGTTTCTTACTGGAAACTACACACCGGCTCAACTGAAGAAGTAACGACAGTTGCTGCTGTAACCAACCCACCGGCTGCGACTACACCCGTTACTCCAACAGAGAACCCGACAGAATACAATTTACCTGCACAAAACACAAACAATACCAATAACACAACTCCGGCTACTACCAACACCACCGAAACACGAGCACCACAACAAAAGACAATGCTGGCAGCCAACACAACACAACATGACCGCGTGAAGCATGTGGATCGTGTGAACGGAGTAAAGAATACTACCCATGAAACGGCAGTTGCCGCTAACAATACCGTTGCAACTGAGCAGATAAACCCTGTAGTACCTGCGGAAATGATAGCATGGAAAAATCAGGAAAATTTTTCTGAAGTTTTTGTAACAAATGTGCCACCTGCTTCGATATATATGCATGAAGGAGATGAGAAAGGCACTAACTCGATAATAGACAAACTGCCGATCGATGAACTGAAAAAGAAAGGCATGGAACACGTTGCTTCCGCGGTGGCCACCGGTTACAACAAAGTACATGCACTTCGTGAGGAGATCTCCGGATCCGCTATCTCCTTAAAAATTGAAAAAAGAAAACTGGTAATATCATTCTAAAAAAACTAAAAATCTAAAACACTCAATTTTATGAAACGCATATTTTTAGCAGCCGCTACCCTTACCGCTCTCCTATTCACGAACACAATTTTCGCCCAGGACAGCACCGACAGCACCACTAAGAAGAAGAAAAGTATGTCACTGTCCATCTCAAACAAGGGTATCACGTTTGAAGAGGCAAACGACACAGCAAAGTCTAAGAAGCCGGTAAAAACAGACAAAGAAAAAGTTGGTAAGCCACATTTGACGTTCGCTATGTTCGACCTTGGCTTCAATATGCTGAACGATGCCACCAACTATAGCGACCCTACCCTGGCAACTTACCTGAACGTACCGGCAGCAGACCGTAAAGCCGACCTGTTTGATCTGAAAAACGGTAAGTCAATGAACGTGAACATCTACCCGCTGATGGTGAAACTGCCTATAGTGAAAACAAAGAACCAGCGGCTATATCTTGCTACAGGCCTTGGCTTCCAGGTGTACAACTTCAGGTTCGACAAAGACATCAGCTACACAAAAAATCCGGCAGGTATCATCATGGATACCATCAGTTTCAAAAAGAACAAACTGGCTGTGAACTACCTGAGTGTGCCGCTGATGATGACCGCGAAAACAAGGTTGCACAAAGACACATGGCTGGTATATGGCGCAGGCGTACAGGCAGGCTACCGTGTATCTTCATGGAACAAACAAGTATCTGACGAGCGCGGCAAGATCAAAACGCACGGCAACTTTGACCTGGCAGACTTCAACACCTGCGTAACGGCTGAGTTTGGTATAGAAGGCGTACTGAGGTTCTACGGCAGCTACCAGCTTGGATCTATGTACCAGAATGGAATTGACCAGCGCCCCATTACTGTTGGTCTGAGGTTTGGAGGCATCTAATATCACTACAACTCTACTCAAGTCGAACGCACACGATACCAACCGTGTGCGTTCGTTCGTTTTAAGGACAGAGTCACAATAATGCTTACAAAGTTTTGTTTATACATAAAAACACCTTATCTTTCATAAGCTTTAGTTCTTATTCATTCATTGAGCCGCGATTGCGGCAGGGGTTTTAAAATCGTTGTATCATGACATACGTACGTCCCAAATTCCGCCATCCGGCATTACCCAAGAACGATCTTGGATATACAATGGCCTACTACGAAGGAGCGCTCTCCACACTGTGCGCAGGCTGCGGCCACGACTCCATCAGTGCAGCAATTGTGCAGTCGGCATACGAGATGAATATAGAACCACACAAGCTGGCCAAACTATCGGGCATAGGGTGTTCCTCCAAAACGCCAACCTACTTTCTCAGCAATTCGCATGGTTTCAATTCGGTGCATGGTCGCATGCCATCTGTAGCCACGGGTGCTAATCTTGCCAATCGCGACCTGATCTACTTCGGCGTATCTGGCGATGGAGATACGGCATCAATAGGTATGGGGCAGTTTGTACACGTCATTCGCCGCAACCTGAACATGGTGTACATAGTAATGAACAATGGCTGCTATGGCCTGACCAAGGGCCAGGACAGTGCCACGGCAGACAGGGGCTCGAAGAACAAGTCGGGAAATGTGAACCTGTTTGACAATATAGACCTCGCAAGCCTTGCCATAGAACTGGGTGCATCGTTTGTAGCACAGAGCTTCTCGGGCGACAAGGCGCAACTGGTGCCGCTGATAAAGGCGGCAATGAAACACCCGGGCTTCGCATTTATTAATGTCATTTCGCCCTGTGTAACATTCAACAACAATGCAGGATCTACGAAATCATACGACTATGTGCGCCAACACGTAGAGGCTACTGGCACAATAGACTTTGTACCGGCAGCCGGTGAAATAACGACCGACTATGCTGAGGGCAGCACCGAGACGGTTGAATTGCACGATGGCTCGGCCCTGCAGCTGCACAAACTGGCCCAAGACTGGAACCCTAAGGACAGACTGAGCGCAATGAACGCGATAAAGAAGGCAGCGGCTGACCAGGAGATACTGACGGGGTTGCTGTTTATAGACCCGGATACTAAAGACCTGCATTCCATCATTAACACTACTACTACCCCACTCAACCGGCTTACCGAGAAGGAACTATGCCCCGGAAACGGCGCATTGGATGCGGTGAATGCGGGATTGAGGTAGGCACAAATAAAAACGACCTGTGTAGCTGTTGCTACATCAGGTCGTTGAATAGGAAAATTTGTTTGCTATCCTTTTACAGGTACACCATACATTTCGGCTTTTACAGCCTTTACCCTATCGTTGGTAACGTATTCGTCGAAAGTCATCTCACGGTCAATGAGTCCGCTTGGTGTCAGTTCCAGAACGCGGTCGGCAACTGTATTGGCCAACTCGTGGTCGCGTGTGGTGAACAGAATAGTGCCTTTAAAGTCCTTCATGCCGTTGTTGAGGGCGGTGATACTTTCGAGGTCAAGGTGGTTGGTTGGTTCGTCCATCATCAACACATTGCCTTTCAGCATCATCATGCGGCTGAGCATACAACGCATTTTTTCACCACCGCTCAGTACACTGCTTTTCTTCAGGGTCTCTTCGCCGCTGAACAACATGCGACCAAGGAAACCACGGATGAACGTCTCGTCTTTCTCTTCGGAATACTGACGCAACCAATCGACCAGGTTGTCGTCGTTGTCTTTGAAGTACTTGGTGTTGTCGCCCGGCAGGTAGGTTGTTGTTACTGTTACGCCCCACTTGAACATGCCGTCAAACTCATTGTCTTCACCTGCAAGTATCTCATAAAAAGCCTTGGTTGCCAATGAGTTACTTGACAGTACCGCAACTTTTTGTCCACGCTTCAGATCGAAGCTGATGTTCTTGAAAAGTACTTCGCCGGAAAGGGTCTTGCCGAGGTTCTTCACCTCAAGTATCTGATCGCCGGCTTCGCGTACCTGGTTGTTGAACAGGATAGCAGGGTACTTGCGATTGGAAGGGCGCATCTCGTCGAGCTTGATCTTATCGAGTGCTTTCTTACGACTGGTAGCCTGTTTAGACTTAGACGCGTTTGCCGAGAATCGCGCAATGAACTCCTTCAGTTCGGCGATCTTATCTTCAGCTTTCTTGTTCTGGTCGCTACGCTGCTTCAGGAGGAGCTGGCTTGACTCATACCAGAAGGTGTAGTTACCCGTGAAGATGTTGATCTTGCCAAAGTCGATATCGGCAACGTGCGTACACACAGTGTCGAGGAAGTGACGATCGTGCGATACAACCAGAACTATCTTATCGTAACCCGCCAGGAAGTCTTCGAGCCAGTTGATGGTCTCAAGGTCAAGGTCGTTGGTAGGTTCGTCCAACAGGAGGATATCAGGATGGCCGAACAGTGCCTGAGCCAGGAGCACACGCACTTTCTGGTTACCGTCCAGTTCTTTTACCAACTTGTAGTGAAATTCTTCTTTGATACCGAGGTTGCTGAGCAACGTTGCTGCATCGCTCTCGGCGTTCCAACCATCCATCTCTGCAAACTGAGCCTCCAGGTCACCAGCCTTGATACCGTCTTCTTCACTGAAATCTTCCTTGGCATAAATAGCATCTTTTGCCTTCATTACCTCGTAAAGAACACTATTACCGCGGATCACCGTTTCGAGTACAGGAACTTCGTCAAACTCGTAGTGGTTCTGCTTCAGCACACTCATACGCATACCCTTGCTTATTTCCACACGGCCGGTAGTAGGGTCTATCTCGCCTGAGATGATCTTTAGGAATGTGGATTTACCGGCACCATTGGCACCGATGATACCATAACAGTTGCCCTCAGTGAATTTGATATTCACGTCTTCGAACAACACGCGCTTGCCGTAGCGCAACGATAAATTACTAACTGAGATCATAATATTTGGTACTTATGGATGGCTCCGAGCAACTTATATGCAACCCGGCGGCATCCGTCCCCTGTTTGGGGCTGCAAAGGTAAGCAATTTGAAGCATAGGGATGGCGGGAATCGGGAATTGGTGTTGGGGAATCAGGATCGATCACATTACTACGACCATAAATACACCATTCATCGATTTAATCCGACCGGTACCTGGTGTCGTAAGGGGACCCGGCACGACCCAAACCTCTCACATTTCGTATGTTTGGGTATATGCAACGCAATTTCAAGAACTGGAAAACGATAGTGGGCGGCGTATTTACCTACGGATTCCTGAAGGAATCATCGGACTTATGGAAACAGTTTCGTGAAGTGAACGGGCTGGTCATCTTTTGCCTGGTGCTTGGCATAGCATCACTGGGTCTTATGATCAGCGGGCTGAGATCTCCAATTAAATAGTGACGGCGCTACTCGTGCATCAACAGTACCATGTTGAATTCGGCATTGTTGAATGTCTGAAAACGCGTATTGTACCACAATACAGTCGTAGTGTTTCCGGACACAGTGTAACACTTTAGAGGGGTACCGCCAATAGTATCTCTTTTCAGAAACTGGACACTACTGAGCGTAATGGCAAAATAGCCGGTGTCAATCGCTGTCCAGTTCTCGAGTGAAGTTGCTGAGGGCTTCAAGATGATCTCGGGACGCACGGAGTTGTCGCCAAAATTGAGGTTCTTTTTTGCTAAACCCATCAGGTCTGCCTCTGTGACCTTGTGGCCAACCGGCCAGCTATACACCAATCCCAGTACCGGGTATGTAGATGAAGGCACAAACGATTCGGAATTGGATGGAAAATAGGCACCCACCTCATTGGTGCCTATGGACATGTATTTGTATTCCGTTGCTTTTAGTTGATAGCCATTCCCGTCGAGCAGAAAATTGAATTTGTAAGGACTGTTTGATTTGACATTAACGGTCTCGGGCTTTCGGCACGATGAAACCGCAACAAAAAATAGGGAAGCCACGATAATCAGGTGTTTCATACAATAGATTCTGCAACAAAGATATGGGTTGTGCAGATTGCCGTGCGACTGACGGATGAACAATATCATGAGAAATTTAGATACAATGAGACCCGTCAACGTTTATTTTCATTAACTTTAGAAGTCATGAAGCATCACCTGTCGGCATTACTGGCTATTATAATGTCCTTTCAATGCAGTGCGCAACTACAATTGCACCCGCCCGGAGAAGACACTATGAGCAACAAGGAAGTAGCGACGTGGTATGCAACCCAGTACAAGAGCATTCTCTCCCTGAGGAATACCCAGGAAAAACAAGTTCTGCAGGCGATTCTGAATTACCGCAACAACAAAGATTCCATGAGATCCTTACCCGGAATCACCACAGAACAAAGGTTCGCCAACTTCCAGAAACTGGATGACCGTTTGAAAGAGATATTGACCGACGTTCAATATGCCGACTACCTGATGACAGCGTATTTCATAGAATTGCGACCAATGAGGGAAGATTCAGTCAGATGGAAATAAACCGGTTTTGGGAACTAATTTTCAATTAACCCAATCTTTCCGCGTTTTTGACCGTCTTACATAAAAACGATACTATGAAACACCTGATAGTAGTTCTGCTCCTGATTTGCTGCAGGCATGGAAATGCGGCTCCAACATATACCCGTTTTGATCTGGCTCCACTTGAGATCACCGTACCTCATTTACCAGTGCCTGAACCTGCCCCCGCGCCAACACAGGAAATTAAGATCGTGCAAATGCCATCTACCCTCGCCACCATGCCGTACACAGATCTGTGTAATGTGATCAACACAATGGTTCCAGGTGTGTATCAAAACCAGTTGGGTGTCGGGCTCAACTTCCGTGGAGGCCGCGCCAACGAAGTGCTTTATGTTATAGACGGCATGCAAATACAAGACCGATAAACGGCGTTTCAACCAATCCAACCCGGAGCATCGAAAGAGTGGCATTATTTTTGCAATATTTTAACCAATCATTATACCCACAAAAAACCTTTATGAAAAAGACACCTAACCTTCTGAGGCTTGCGATATGCCTATGCCTGCTTGCCATATCATCATCTGCTTCCTTTGCTTCACATATTATCGGGAGTGACCTCACCTATTCGTGGGTTTCAGGAAATACCTACACCGTAAGATTGACGCTTTATGCCGATTGCGGCCCGGCCAGCGCAGGAGCATTTGCAGCACTTCCTACGGCAGTGCCCCAAATATGCGTTTACAACGATACTACGCTGATCACCACCTTCAACCTGAGTATTACAGGGCCTTCGACAGGAATTGAGGTAACACCTACCCTATGCCCGGGCGTTTTGTCGCAATGCGATTCGGTCGGCTCCACAATGCCAGGAATTACATTATTCGAATATACCGGCACTTACACGCTCCCATCCGCATCGGCTAACTGGGAATTCAGGTATGTTGGTTATTTGGGGACCAGTGGTTCTGCTGGTAGAGCAGCTGCTATTACAAATTTGGTAACTGCCGGTTCAACTATGATGGCGCTGAGTGCGAAACTGAACAATACTGCAGGGCATAATACCAGCCCGGTATTGAATGTGATCCCCCTGCCCTACTACGCGGTAAACATGTTTCACAACTATAACCCGGTGGCCATAGATGCTGAGGGAGATAGTCTGGTGTATAACTTGGTCGACTTATCGAACGGTTCCGCATCACCCGCATGCACATATGCTGCACCACCTACTTATGGGGGAGGTTTGTCGGGCTCCACCCCATTACTTACTGCTCCGGGCACTTTTTCATTCAACACATTCTCAGGACAGCTTTCTTTCTACCCCAATGTGTTGCAACGCGCTGCTGCTTTGTACAACATAAAAGAATACCGCGGCGGTGTACTGATAGGTACACTTCAACGTGAACTGACAATCCTTATTAATGCGACGTCAAACCATCTACCCGGCGGCTATTTTACCTCATCCGTGGGATGTACACTCGTTGATACGACGACAATTCTTGTATGCGACACAACCGGCAGTTTTTCAGCCACCATACCTGCTATTGATGCGGATGCAGCAGACAGCATTACCCTTGTGCCATTCGGCGTGCCGGCCGGTGCAACTTTAAGCATTATCGGAAACGGTACCCCAACGCCTGTGAGCACTTTTTCGTGGAACGGAACTACGGCGCCACATGGCCTGCATACGTTTTTTATCAAGTACTTTGACAATGCTTGCCCTATGAACGGCTATCAGACAATAGCATACAAGGTGCAGGTGACAGATTGTTCTGCTGTGCCGACCAACACCAAGAGTGTGGGAATCAAAAATACTTTGCGTGCATTTCCGAATCCTACGTCGGATGTACTAACGATAGCGCATGACGACTTCAATAGTGCATGCACTATTACTCTGTACGACGCTCTAGGACGTGCGGTAAAAACCGCTGTGTCAATACCCGGAACCACCCGGACCACATTGCACACTGCGGATCTTCCAAACGGTCTGTACACGGTAAAACTGATAAACGAGTCGGGAACCAGAGTTATTACAGCTTCCGTACAACATTAGTCAGAAAACTCATTCGTCGAAAGCACCTTGTTCTCAAAAACAAGGTGCTTTTTTGATTTCTAACGAATATAAATATCCATAACAAATATTGATAATCAACTTCTTTCGATAAACAAAATAAAATATACTGTACTATGCGTTACAAAGTACCGTATTGTACATACTTTTGTGTGGTAAATAGTTCCTGTTATGGAAAACAAGATGAATATAGAGAACACACAAAGCCAGATGCGCCGGGGAATACTGGAGTTCTGCATACTGTCGGTGATAAGGCGCGGCGAGGCGTATCCCAGTGATATTGTTGAGGAAATGAAAGAGTCGAAACTGCAGGTTCTGGAAGGAACATTGTACCCACTGCTGACCCGACTGAAAAATGCTGGTATGCTCACCTACAGATGGGTAGAAAGCAATTCGGGACCACCACGCAAATATTTCTCGCTGACAGACCAGGGTGAAACATTCTACAAACAACTGGAAGGCACCTGGAACGAATTGGCCAACGCCGTGAACAAACTAAAGAACAAAGAGGAATCTCTGAAACCGGTAACAGAAGAAACTGCCGCGCAGGTGCAAGAACAAAGCCCGGAAACTGAAGAACAACCACAGTTATAAAAAATCCGACACACACCGCATAAAACTATAATATGGAAAAGGTAATCAACATCAACTTTCAGGGGCGCGTCATTCCGATAGAAGAAACGGCCTATAACCACCTGAAACAATATACCGACAGTCTGCGCCGCCACTTCGCCAATGAGGAAAGCGGCGAAGAGATCATCAATGACATAGAGAACCGTATAGCCGAATTGCTGACAGCGAGGCTGAAGCAAGGGGCAGCCTGCATCAATAGCGCAGATATGAATGCAGTTATTGACAACATAGGTCGCATAGAAGACCTGATGGCTGCTGATGGCGAAGAAGAAAGCCGGGAAAAAAATAGCAACAAAAACAGCAAGGCCGAGAACCAGGCCCCAAGACCGGACAATTCTCGTCTGTTCAGAAATGCCGACGACAAGATCATAGCCGGCGTGTGCAGCGGTATCGCAGCCCGTCTGAATATGGACCCTGTGATCGTGCGTATCCTTTTCGTATTCCTGTTCGGTGCGCTGTTCTGGATCTATATATTACTGTGGCTGATTGTACCGATGCAGAGTATAGAGACCAACACTCCCCACAGGCTGTACCGAAACCCTGACGACAAGGTGATAGCCGGTGTGTGCGGTGGTATGGCGGTCTACTTCAAACTGGACAGCTGGAAAGTGCGTGCGATATTCCTACTGCCGCTCATCATCAGTGTGTTCTTTAAGAGTATGAGCATCTTCACCTGGCACGTAGGATTGGCACCGGGTATATTCCTCGGCTCCTTTGGCAGCACACTGTTCCTTCTATACGTTATTTTATGGATAGCACTACCCTATGCCACATCAGGCACAGAGAAAATGGAATTGCGAGGCGAGAAGATTGACATCAATTCTATCAAAGCCGCTACTCAGGCACGCACCACGGCTGCAGCCAAAGCCACAAACAGTTTCGGTAGCAGCATTGGCCGCCTCATTGCTATACTCATGAAATCGTTCCTGCTGTTAGTTGCCGGTTCCATAGCTCTCGGCTTGTTCGCAGGCCTTATTGGGCTTATTGTCGCTGGCACCGCAATCAGTCCTTATGCTGCATTTTTCCTTAGTGACACGCAAGCGTATTCATTAGCATGGTTAGGCATTGGGCTTGCAATGGGCATGCCGTTGCTGGCGATGGCGGTGTGGCTTATTCGCAGAATGACAGGAACACGCTCGCGCAGGCACTACCTTGCCTATGTATTCTCCGCTTTGTGGATAATAGGTGTCATTATTGTTGCTACGACAGGCAGCAAGATAGCCGCCAACTTCAGCAACACCGGCACTATCGAAGAAGAACTTCAGATAGCACAACCAAGCACCGGCAGACTGTTTGTGAAAGTAGATGACGCGCTATTACCTACTAAAAGCATGAAGTATAATAGGTGGTTCAACGATATGAACGAAGACAATGATGAGTTCAAGTTGATGGACCGTAATACGCTGTGGCTGAATAATGTAAAACTAAACATCGAACGAAGTGAGGATACCCTATTCCATGTATATGAAACCAGGTCGAGCCGTGGCAGATCATCACAGGAAGCAAGCGCGAAGGCGAACAAGATATCATTTGTTGTCAGTCAACTCGACAGCATTCTGACACTTCCACGCGGGTTTGTCGTAAACAGCCGGGATAAGTTCTGCAATCAACAGGTGCTGATAACAGTAGAAGTGCCTGTGGGCAAGACGCTGAAAGTGAGTGAAGCCATCAACGAATACAGCTGGTATACGATCAATGTAAACGGCAACGGAGTTTACAGGTCGCGTCACTGGTCGGACAATGACGACATGGATTTTGATAACAATACCGAGTACATCATGACGACCACGGGTCTGAAAGACATTGCCGATACGACTTCAGAATAAAGACGATCAAAGTAGTGTTGAATGGGTGCCAATAAGTACATTTACCGTACTTTATGTCAGCACCGGAAAACGTCTATGATATCATAATATCGGGTGCAGGCCCGGCAGGCAGCACATGTGCCATAGCACTGCGCAACAGTGGCCTGAAAGTGGCATTGATAGACCGGGCTGTATTTCCAAGAGACAAAGTATGTGGCGATGCAATACCCGGTCGGGCAGTGAAGGTACTGCGACAACTGGGACCTGAATATGAAGCGTCATTCAGGGAATATGCACCCAAGCTACTAACAAAGAGTACCCGGTTGTTTTACAATAAACGGGAGTTGGCGTTTGATTGGAAAGGAGAAGCGTACACCTGCGCGAGAATGGACTTTGACTATTTTCTATTTGAAAAAGCTGCTGCTACCGGCATGGATGTTTTCACCGGCGAGCAGGTGACGCAAGTGAGCAGACAGGATGATGTCTTCACTTTGAAGACGAAAACGGGCAAGATTTTCCGCTCTAGACTGCTGATAGGCGCAGACGGTGCTAATGGTGTAACTGCACGTCAATTGGCTACGAGGGTAACGGACAAGACAAATCATGTAGGCTCGGTAAGAGCGTACTATAACAACGTAACCACACTGCGACCGGATACAACAGAGGTGTATTTCCTTAAAAACTTCCTGCCGAGTTATATGTGGGTGTTCCCGCTGCCGGGCAACAGGGCCAACGTCGGATTCGGGATGCTGACGGCAGAAATATCGCGTCGCAGGCTGGACCTTAAAAAGTTGTTTTACGAATTTATTGACCAGTCGCCCCGGTTGAAGGCGCGATTGAATGCCGCGGTGCAAGATGGTCCATTGGAGGGGTTCGGTTTGCCACTCGGAGGACGAAGAGTCCCTCTATCGGGTGACGGCTTCATGTTAGCCGGTGATGCCGCATCCATCATTGACCCTATGTCGGGCGATGGTATCGGTAACGCTATGGTCAGTGGTCTGCTGGCGGCAAGCCAAGCAATATCCTGCTTTGAGCGCTCCGATCTTTCGGCTGGTTTTATGCAAGGGTACGACAGGGCTCTGGACCAAAGACTTGGCAGCGAACTGCGCCTGCACCTGCGATCGAGGAAGTTGCTGGCCGCCTTTCCCGGAATGCTGGATGTGGTCTTTGCCGCCGGCGGCAATGCTACACTGCGAAGCCTGATACAGAAAGCACTATGACGTTGTGGCACCCACCATTGTAAAACAAGGCCACCAAGACGACAATTATGAACTATTTTTGCGGCAAATACACTTACGATGACGCTTGCCGCACAGGTAAAACACGCTGCTTTTGACGCACTGAAACATTTGTACCCCGATGCTCAGACCGACCTTTCGATGATAACTGTGAACCAGACGAAACCTGAGTTCACAGGTGATTATACAGTGGTTCTCTTCCCATTTGTGAAACTGCTGCGCATTAAACCCGACGAACTGGGAAACAAGCTGGGCGAACACCTACTGGCTACATCAGGACTATTCTCGGCATATCATATCGTAAGCGGATTCCTGAACCTCACCGTAAAAGACGAATATTGTTCGTCATACCTGTTGAACAATTTCTCAAAAACCGATTTCAGCAGGCAGCAGAAAAGCAGTGACCGTGTGATGGTGGAATATTCTTCGCCGAATACTAATAAGCCACTGCATTTCGGCCACATGCGCAACATCTTTTTGGGTGCGGCTGTATCTGAGATACTGAAGGCCGACGGGAAGCAGGTTATCAAAGCCAACCTGATCAATGACAGGGGCATCCATATATGCAAATCGATGATAGCGTGGATGTGGTATGCCAACGGCGCTACACCAGCTTCAGCGGGCGTAAAAGGCGACCACCTTGTGGGTGACTACTATGTAAAGTTCAACGATGTTTACAAACAGGAAATTGCCGGTCTGATAAAAGCGGGAATGGACGAGAAGCAGGCCGAGAAAGAGGCGCCTATCATGAAAGCTGCGCAGGAACTTTTGCGCAAGTGGGAAGCCGGCGACGCTGAAACCCGCGAGCTGTGGAAAACCATGAACGGATGGGTGTACGAGGGCTTTGATGTTTCCTACAAGAAACTCGGTGTGTCTTTCGATAAGATGTATTATGAAAGTGACACTTACCTGCTTGGAAAGAAAATAGTAGAGGATGGACTGAACAAGGGGGTGCTTTTCAAAAAAGAAGATGGCTCGGTATGGATAGACCTCAAGGAAGATGGGCTGGATGAAAAATTGTTGCTGCGTGGCGACGGTACCTCCGTATACATGACCCAGGACCTCGGCACCGCAAAACTGAAGTATGACGATTACAAGTTGGATCAATCGGTATACGTAATAGCTGACGAACAGAACTACCACATTCAAGTTCTGAAACTGATACTGAAGAAAATAGGCGAACCATGTGCTGACGGCATCTATCACTTGTCGTATGGCATGGTGGAACTGCCTACCGGCAAGATGAAGAGCCGTGAAGGTACAGTAGTTGACGCCGATGATATGATGGACGAAATGGTGAATTTGTCGCGTGAACAAACAGAACAGTCGGGCAAAACAGAGGGATTTACTGCAGCGGAACTGGATTGGCTGTACGAGACCATTGGTATGGGAGCACTTAAGTTTTACCTCCTGCGTGTGGATCCTAAAAAGAAGATGATCTTCAACCCGAAAGAGTCCATTGACCTGCATGGGTTTACAGCCACTTTTATACAATATGCCCATGCGCGTATCTGCTCCATTTTACGCAAAGAGAATGTATCACTCCACCCCGATGCAAGCAGATTCCAGGCGTGGCATGCTCAAACCGATCTGCTGAAGCTGGAGAAAGAAATGATCCTGATACAGGAACAGTATGCAGCCGTATTGGCTGATGCTGCTGCAGAGTTCAATCCGTCGGCATTATGTAACTACTGCTTCCAGTTGGCACAGCTGTTTAATACATTCTACGATGTGCACAGTATCTCTAAAGCCGAAAGTGACGAGAAAAAAGAGCTTCGCCTGATGATGATCGTACACACTGCGGCGATACTGCGCCATGGCATGGGTCTGCTTGGAATAAGGATGCCTGAGAAAATGTAGGCTTCTTTGCCTTACACAATTGGGTGCAGCAAAAGAGCGAGCAGGGAGATAATGATGCCCATTATGAGACCCGCAAACGCGAAAATAACGGGAACCTTTTTTCGCGCTGATGCCAGTTTGGGCCCCAACATCTCTTCGATAGCCTCCGGAGGATAGGACGCTATCATTCCCGATATCTTGCCCGCAACAGAAGGATCAGTGGAAAGTGATGACGTATACCGCGTGATGACCTCGGGCAATAGTATCTCTATTTCCTCCAGCATTCCTTCCTTGAGTTTCACTATGGTACTCTCGCCAATGAATGTGGCGATAACCGGCAACTTCTCTTTGATCTTCACACGAAGAAACGTATCGAGATGCTGCTCAATTATAGGGCGCAAATTGTCTAGTGCGCGCTGATCTATAACCTGGATCTTTCTGGAACCAAGCTGTGAAGCAAATGCGCCAGCAACTGTTGTCGCTATTTCGTCCTGATGCGACAGGAGGAATCCATGAACGGTAACTCCCAACACGCGGCGCGGGCGCAAAGGATGGATGACCAGACCAATAAGCACCCATGCAGTAGCCCAGGCAGTGAACGCAGTGAGAAATGGAAGGAAGAAAAGAAGGAGTTTGAGCATATATCTGCTAAAAAAGCCATCCGGTTCGGATGGCTTGCTTTTAGTATATAGTACGTTTATAAGTCCTAAGGGGTTTTGTGACTTAGGCTTAAGGGGCTTGGTTATTTAACGCTAGCGAGGAAATCCTTCACTTTGTCTTTATGCACCATACCTTCTTTAAAAGTGTATGCGCCAGATTTAGGGCTGCGTACAGCCTTGATCACTTTCGTGTAGTTTTTAGCTTCCGCTGCCAGTTTAGGGTCTTTCTTGATCGCGGTCTTAGCTGCTTTTGCCATTTCTTAAATATTTTAATGGATTATTTAATTTCTTTGTGAACCGTAACGCGTTTCAGGATCGGATTGTATTTCTTCAGCTCGAGACGCTCAGTTGTATTTTTCTTGTTCTTGGTAGTAATATAGCGGCTGGTACCGGGCATACCACTGTTTTTATGCTCGGTGCATTCCATAATTACCTGAACGCGATTTCCTTTCTTAGCCATTTTTATAAGTTTACTTTACTTTAGAAATTAGATGGTTACACCTTTTTCGCGAAGCTCTTTAACTGTGCTGAGCAATCCGTTCTTATTAATAGTACGGATAGCATCGGTAGTGAGCTTCAGAGTAACCCAACGATCTTCTTCCGGAAGGTAGAAGCGCTTAGTCTGCAAATTAGGCAGAAAACGACGCTTTGCTTTTTTGTTAGAGAACGAAACTTTGTGTCCTACTACTGGTTTCCTACCTGTTACCTGACAAACGCGAGCCATGATTTATTATTTTTTTGGGACTGCAAAGGTAAGTGTAAAAATTAAGAATAAAAAATAAAAAATAATTTTTTCGC
>JACCEA011194469.1_pt1 | contig 15073 bp, 11 predicted proteins | sample 7449851 | NCBI WGS metagenome assembly JACCEA01 (sample SAMN15323453, study PRJNA562643) | freshwater metagenome | isolation source: river surface water | place: USA:Blue River Watershed | collected 2017-08-18 | reverse complement strand
GCAATCAACGCCTCAGCTTCAATCATTTCACGAGTATCAATACGACGATATGTTGAACCAAACGGAATAAGTTTATCAAACTGTTTAAAGAATTCCACTTTTGGTTCGACGACTCCTGGCATTGTTTCTAAATTATGCAGCATGTCGTAATAGATAACTGGAATACCTCGTTCAAATAACAATGTATTAATCAGTGCATCAAATGTTTTATGTTTACCAAAGTTCGCAATCAACCAGTTTAGATTACGGTATAGATACATATACTGATTACGTGTTAAATATGGTAGATAAACTCCTAATCCAGAAAAAGAGTTTAAATATAACTACACATGAGTGGCATGGACTTCTGCGGTTTTGACGCGCGCCAAACGGAAGTTCATGATTTCTACCGGAAGACTTAAGTAATACGTTCCGATGCTGGCTGCAAAAGACAAATCGTTAAATGCGCCATATGTTTTATTATCGAATTGTCTGAAATAGTTTTTTGTATACTTGTTAATGTCGTCTACAAGTGTATATTCCCATTCTTCAATTAATGAGAGGTTGGCGTAAATCGGAGACTCGCCTTTAATATAAGCATACGCTGAATGTAAAGTATCTAAACGTGTGCGGTAATAACCACCACAATAAAGAACCTCAAAGTCAGGAGCATTAGTAGAAACATCTAAAGGGACAGGGTGTAGGATACCTCGAATCAATGTAACAAAATCAGGATAGGTGTCTAATAACTCTTTGTAATATTGCTCACCATATTGATATTCTTTAGCCAGACTGAAGTCAGCGTTTGGTCCTGAGATATTTTCAATTGTAAATTCCATTTCAGTTTGCCCGACATCTGTGGCAACTTTAATGATCATTTTATGTCGGTCAACACCGTTTGTTAAACCCAACCCTTTTTCTTTGTTAATTTTATGAATAAGATCATGATCAGACTCGTGGTATAACCCTGCAATATTCAGGTAGTATTTCCATGTTGTCTTATCGTGGTCATTAGTATACTGACCGAAGTTTTGTTCCTTTAGCCGGTCATTCATTAGCCTTGCAGCGTATGGGTGATTAATAACCACTGAATGTGCTAAAGATAGTGTCGATGACTTATAAACGTCTATAAGTTTTTGAGACATCGTCGCCTCCTGGAGTTTAAAATGAGTAGTAAAGTTTTTAAAAGAAGTTTATCGACTTCTATCTTATCAGATCAAGAAATCAAAAACATTCGTGGTAGCAACACTACAACTAATTCAAGCAATAAAGAAATGGCGTTTATTGCTCGTAACTTAGTTGAACCACAAAACACGGCATTGAATCAGCGCACAAGCCGTGATGGTACACCAATCCCAGATGAACAAGACATTTCACGATTATTAAAAGTAGCAGCTACTTCTACTCGTGATGCTCGCAATATTTTAAAATCATCCCCAGAACTCTGTATGGGTATTGACATCTACATCGCTGGTTTATTAAGTCCGAATGATGTATCTCGTCCAGAACTTGCTATCTTGTCTACAAGTAACATTGAACTACAACCCATCAAATCAAAATTACTTGATGTGGTGCGCACATGGGCTAAAGATGAATACAAGATAGATAGTCGTTTAAAAAACTGGGTATTTAAAGCCAAGTACCTAGCAGGTGCTGTTCCGCTTGCAATTGTACCAATGACTGAGATCGATGATATTGTTAATGAAACTGATCTAAATAAAAAAAGGTTAAGTTTAGAATCATACGATTCTTCAAATAATGGTCGTTTTAACAAAGGTTACTATAACTCTACAGGTGTCCTTGGTGCTGGTTTAAATCAACCAGAAAAGAAAAAAGATAAGGGTGTTCTTGGATTGTTAAATATGGCTCAAGAAAGCGGTGATAATCAACCACTTTACTTTGATAACCAGATCACTTTATCAGATACTCAAAAAACAAACATTCACAAAAACTGTTCTACAGAAGTTGAAGTTAGTGGTAAAAAGGAAAAGGTTTCAAATGTTATTTTAGAAGCTTTAAATAAAATCTATATTCACGACAATATTGAAGCGTTTAAAATCCCGCGTTTGAAACTAGCTTCTGCCCGTCGTCAGGTACAACGTCGTTTTAGTCCATTGTATAAGCATAACCAAGCAATGGAATCAGATGATGGGAGAAATACGACTGATCAGCCTACGATAATGGTTGATCAAAATGGTAACTTTAAATACCCTAACCGTAGCTACAGCACTCGTGAAATTATCAACGTTCGTCCAAAAGACATGTATGAAAACTTTGGACATCCATTGGTTATCGAACTACCCTACGAAAGTGCATTACCAATTTGTCCACCGGGGTTACCTGAAGAACCGGTTGGGTTTATTGTGGTGTTAGATTCTTCATTTAACCCGTTAACTATTACTGAAGAAGATTTGAATTTAGCTGATCCAACGGATATTAGCGTACAGTCTTCTGCAGGTGTGATGGGTACACAAATGCTGAGTCAATTGGGGGATGCTTCTCCTGAAGGTCTCATGAATTTCCGTAATGGGGTGATGACTGAAGCCAACAACCGTTTGTTCACTAACATTTTAGAAGCAGATCTACGCGAACGTTTACGTAACGGGATTTACTCTAACATGGAGTTTGATGTTAAGTTACTTCCAGTGTTTGCTGAGTTTATGTTTAAACGCGCACTAGCAGGTATGGAAACCCAATTCCTATTCATTCCAAATGAGTTATTAACTTATATTGCTTTTGAAACGAATGAGTGGGGGTTAGGTGAAAGTAAATTATCCAAACATAAAGGTTTAGCAATTATTGCTTCTACTGTTCAAGTTGCAAATGCTTTGGCTTCTATTACCAATGCTATTCCGCACAAGAAAGCAACCATCGGTTTTGATGATGATGAGATTGATGCTTTTGATACCTCTGAGAAATTAGAACAACATATTGTTCGCAGTCAGTGGGCAAACTCTCTGTTCTCTTCTTCAAACACTCAAGATCAGTTGAATCATGTTTTAAATTCAGGATTCCACTTTGTTTACGAGAACGGTAACGGTAATTTCCCAAACACTAGTTATGATATTGAGTACATCAATCGTGATGTTGCCACCATTGACAACGATTATTTAGATAGTGTAAACCGTCGTTTAATTATGTTGTCTGGTGTATCTCCTGAAATTGTAGATATGAGTCAAGAAGTAGAGTTTGCTCAAACATACATTACAGGACATATGTTGCGTGCTCAACAAGCAGCTATTGAACAAGAAATCTTCTGTGCTGGATTAAGTAAGTTCGTGCGGTCATTTGTTTTACATTCTGCAATCATTATTGATGAACTTCGTGGAATTGTTGAAGCGGCATTGAAAGCAACAGACAGTCCTTTAAAAGGGATTAAAACGCCTGTTGAAGATTTGATCGAAGAGTTTATTAATTCAATTGAAACTTCTTTACCTAAACCTGATACAACTAAACTCGATATGCAGATGAAAAATATCACAACGCATGAAGAGTTTATTGATAAGGTAATTGAGTACCACTTCTCTGATCCGATGTTTGCTAGTGAGGAGGTTGGTGAGAAAGGTGCAGATAAAATTGAGTTGGTTAAAGCAGTTTGGAAATCTTCTTACATTCGAGGAATAATGCAATCCAATAACCTAATCCCATCCCAGTTTAATTTGTTACATGGTGTTGAAACTGAAGAAGGGATTGTTGATCCTCTTGAGGAAAGTGAAGGAATGGTTAAACGATATCTTGAATATATCGTTCAGCATGAAAAACAAATGGCGGGTGTTCGTTATAAAACGGATGCTACGATAGAGCGTGTTCAAGAAACTGCTCAAGCCGCTGCAGGTGAAACTGACGGCGGTAGTGATACCAATGAGCCAGCCACTGATCCTGAGCCAAATGACGACAATAGTAACCCTGATCAGGGTGAAGGTGAAACACCTGCTGAAGGTGAAGGTGAAGATCTGTTTGGTATGGGTGATGATGATACGGCATCGCCGATTGAGTAAAACGCATAAAAAAAAAATAAGGAGCCTAGGCTCCTTATTTTTATGCAGATTATTCTAATTGTTGGTTAGAGGCGATAACCTGCATCTTTACCATTGATAATTTCTTGACCTACTTTAAATAGTAAATCACTTTGTTTAGCCGAAGCTTTAAAAGGAAGATCACGAAGTAGATAGCGATGCCAACCACCAACAACACGACCATCCGGAGAAAAGACTTCTATCCACTTTTTACCAGAATGATAACTTCCAGTTTTACGACCTTTTTCTTGAGCTTCTAGAATTTCTTGCTCATTGGCGTAGATTGTACCTTCTTTCATTTGTAGAAAATGAACAAGTGTACGAGTCATTGCTTCATAACGTGTTTTTGCCTGCTCTGATGTTTCATCAGTTGCTAACATTGTGCGAACGTATTCTATACCTTTTGGTGTAATCTTAATACCCATGAGATTTTCCTATATTACAAAAGAGAGTTAAGAGGGAGCCGTAACTCCCTTGACTATTTATTGTGGTTTAAACAAATAGAATGATTCGCTTGTAGCACTATAAACCGGACGAGATGTAAGAATAGCGTTGTCAGAAGTTACAATTGTATACCAAGGACGAATACCAATACCTACTAAACTAGAATGAATAGACTTTAACAAATCAAAGAATTGTGGACGAGTATTTTGTGCAACTACACCATAAGCGTTAGGTGATGCAAACACAATTTCATTTTTACTAAACGGTAAGAAGATATACGTGCGAATAATTTGAAGCTTACCCTCCGAGATGATTAAGTTTGGCATTAATGTTGTTAGGTTATTTAACAGCACCATATCAAAATTTGGTTCACTCGCTTGACGAGATTGAACCACATTCACAATAGCATCGTAATCAACTACCCATGACGGTGTACGAACACGAGTCTTCATTGATAATGTTAATGCGTTACAAACTACTTCATTAACTACTGAATGAAGATGAGAATACTCCTCATCAGTCATCAGTTCTTGTGCAGCTTCTACCCAGTCTTTAAGAGCAGATAGATTGATCAATTGAGATAATGAGTTTGTCTGTGAACGGAAAGTGTCCAACAGTTTTTCCGTCTGTACATCACTTACTTTAACACGTGGTGTTAATACAGCAATGTCATGCTCAACGTTCACTGAGTAAACAAAGTTGTTCACTTTGTCACCATACATCCCTGACAACTCTTCACGAATATATTTTTCGGAATTCGTGATTGGATGATCAATGTTGAAGATACCATCGATCACAGTTGGGGAAGTAATTGGACGACGAAGCTCGAGATTGTTTACCGCACCTTCTACTGGAGTTTCTGCTTTTGCAAAAGCGTCAACACGTTCTTGAGCCGCCTTAGCCATTTGCTCCTGCATTTCTTCAACAGTACGACCGATATTTTTAACACCGCGATTTGGTTGAAGATATAAATCGGTACGGTGTTCTTCGTAATCCACTTTGATATTCTCCCCAAAAATAACAATGTCAAGTGCATTTGTTTCCGCATTGTAAATAAGTTTTTCCAACCCTGCGTAATAGATTGGTGTGTCACGCAAACCAGCTTCTAACAAGTATGCATTTTTATTGGTTAACACATCACGATCATCTAATCCAGTACGCACGGTATTAACCGATGTTGTACGTTCTTCTTCCACTTCACGGTTACGTGGTGATTCATCACGGTCACGGTCAAGACGATTTGGACGATCAGATTTGTTACTGCGATTGCGATCATTTTCACGGCGAGAGCGATTGCGATCACGACCATTATCACGGTCACGATCTCGGCTACGGTTGCGATCACGTCCGCGATCTCGGTCACGCCCACCACGAGAGATAATGCGCTCTAGATCACGCTTAGCACGTTCTAGATCACGCTCTTCATCTTCATTGATATACTTCAGGGTACGAGCATTATCCAATGCGATATAAAGCAATGAATCGGCAATAATCCGACCGACACGTTCTACTTCACGATCAAATGCAGCTGTGCTCATGTCATCCAATTCATCACGGATTGAATTGTAGACATCATCGACTGTGTTTGAAACATCAGTTTCGTATTTACGACCCTGTAATATGCTGGCAACTTCGCCTGCTTCTTTATCACTAATCTGGCGTTCATGTTTCTTTAATTGATCCATGACTGCTGTGTAGATTGCGTCTATTGTTGAACTGCTCATTGGATTCTATCCTTAACGTTAAGAGTTTTGTAAAACTTTGTCGATGCGTTTCGCAATGTCACGGAACACATCCTGATGGTCTAATACACCAAGGCTGTTCACATTGGCATACGGGTTAATTTTATCCACACCAATTGGTTCGTTCTTCGACTGAGCGAATGCACCACCAATAGTCATGAATGAGGAATCAAGTCTCCAACGTGGGTTGTGAAGAACTGATTTATCTTTTTGCTTAATTTTACCAGTCACGTTGTCCTGCGGTAATACTTCAGAAGTTACACCGAAAACACGAACGTCACATGGAGTTGAAACAGAAACACAGAAAGGTTTACCTTGGTTATTCGTAAAGATTAATTTAGGGCGAAGAAGTTTCACAAACAATTCTTCAATACGGTTATGGTTTAACTTTTCTGGTTTGATTTCCGCAATCTTAAACCCTGCCAAGAAAATCTTCGCAATGATTTCAGAAAGCACATATTGTTTAACAGTAAGCTGTCGACCAACCAAAGAGGATGGGGAGTTACTACGGTCATAAACGATGTTGTCAAAGTTTTCAATTAAATAGAATAAAAAGTCATACATGTTTTCTACATAAATGCCGTTTTGTTCGAAGTTTTCAATTGACATGCTATCGACATAGTTGTCAGCACCTTTGATATGTTCAGTTACTTTACCAATAAGAATTGAAGGTAACTGTCCTTCGCCAAAGATGATGCGTCCTAACATCATTGACCACCAATGAACATTTTTAATGTCGTTGGTGTTCACTTCTTCTGGAAATAGATCAAACACATAGATTGCAGAAGTGATCATCGATTCAATGACCTGAGTCCATTCTTCTTTCTTGACCGCAATACGCATGTCATGTGGAAGATAAGATTCATTCTTTGCAACCCAATATGGTGTTGAACCTTTACTTGCGTAAACAAAGTATTCCGTTTCGGTTACACCTTGCTCTTCCAGTTGTTCTCGTGTACCGAATTTAACTTCAGTGTTTGTGAAGCGTTTAAATGCTTCTTCAAACCCAAACTTAATGAAAAGATAATGCGCATTTAATGCAATACGAGCAGCAGATGCTTTAACCTTTTTACGTTGCACTTGACGAAGTACATGGTGGAAACAACCATGGTAAACAGAAATAGATTGCCATTCACCATTACGCAATACCATGTAATACAAACGACTAAAGGTACATGGGTTTGAAAGGAACTGCAGGAAGATTTGGTTATTCGTTACCTGCAGAACCGAATCACGTACAACAGGTTTGTTGTAGAATGGTTTACCATTGATGTGGGTCATTGCGCAGTCATCAGTAAACGGTAAGAATATTTGGAAAGGTCCAAGCACCTGCCCCTTGTAACTAAATGCATATTCCATTAAATACACATCAGTTCGTGCAAAGTCCCAACGCTTGTTCTTATCCAATTTCTTGCTTGAGAAGTAGCGGTATACTTCTTGAGGTCTCATTCGACGACAGCCGTCGTAAGTTAACCCATTCGGGAAAGACTTTTCACAACTGCGAATTACCCGGTCGAGGTAGCCTACCACTTCCTCTTCTGTCAATTGGCTCGCCGCATAACCAGAGGCAATTGATTCAGTAAAGGTAGGTTCTGATGCGTAAGCTAAATTTCGGTACTGACTTGACATTTACAGTCTCCTACTTAAATAGTAATGCTAATCCTGCTCCTAAGATAAATGGTAGGAACTTGATTAACTCCGATGAGTCTTTTCGATCTAAACTACGTTCTTCATAATAGGATTTATTACGAAGTGATTCTAATTCACGTTGATGTTTTTCTACATCAGCAACATAAGCAAGTCGCTCTAACTCTTGTTTATGTCTTAGTTCTTGTTCCTTTAATGTAGTTTGGGTTATCGCCAAATCCTTTTTCATTTGGTCAAGTTCTGTTTGCCCGACAATAGTATTAAGTTTACCATGTTCCTGTTGTACAGCATTGTTGTGTTTTAATGTTTCCAGTTCTTTAGTTCGAGTTTGTTTTTCAATCTCTTCTAAATTACCGTAATGTTGAGCATCTTCTACGGTTGTATAAGTTTTCACTTTAACAAGGAAATCATCAATTGACATTGGAACATGAGTATACTCGCCTTGGGTTTTTGCAGAGGATGACGAAATAATAACACCTTCTACTAAACCTGCATCGCGGTTAGGCACAAGTTCATGGATAATTCCTGAGATGTTGATGTAACGATTTCCAATTCGATTATTCGGGTCGTTAATCTTTATTGAAAATCTAAACTCAGAAATGTCTCTTTCTAAGAACTCATACCCATTGATAATCTTACTAACCGTTGCTGGATGAACAACCACACCATCGTAATTAGGATAGAAAATTACAATGTCGTGTTCCTTAATATAAATGGCTCCTCTGTTTTGTTTTAAATCATTTGCTGTAATTGTGGTCGCAACTAATGATTTACGGGTTGAGCGCTCATGTAACTTATCCTGAGTGATTGCTTCAAGTACATTTTTTCTATACTCGATAATTTGCTCATCTGACTCTTTATCAGAAAACGTTAAAGTAACATTCTCTTTCATCACCAAAGTTTCATAAATAGTTAATTTAAGTTCAGTCTCCTGAGTGTAAGGTTTAGGTTTAATACGGTATTCGAAACCTCGTCTATCCAAAACAATGATTTCTCTTCCCAGCTTATTCAGATACTCTAGGCTTTGTGAAAAGTCCGAACGGATGGAATGTATCTGCGAACTAGCAAGAACTTCTAGTTTGGGTTCTACAATCCTTGGATTAATAATCAAGTTAACCTCCCGCTTTAAGACGTTGGGTTTACCGAATAAATTCCATTATTTAATTTCATGTGAATATCCTTTAATTACATTCTATCACGTTAATAATATATATTCATAATTTCTTTGAGCCCGCATAAAGAACCCCTCCGAAGAGGGGTTCAGTATACGAGTTTAAACAAGACCTTTGGACCTTTAAATCAAACGATAGATTTAAAGTTAGTGGAAGTGGAATTACTTCCATATAATAGACTTACTTGTTTATTTTAACCGCATAAAAAAGAAAGGGACCGAAGTCCCTTTCCATTATGCAACCAAATGCAACACTTATTAGAAAGTGAATGCGATTGGAAGTTTAGTAGTGAACGCTTCAGTTACACCAGAAACAGTGATACGAAGAGACCACGGGCAAAGAGTCACGTGTTCACAACGGCTCATAACGATGATCTCTTTAGAGTTCGAACCGTTACGCTGAGTAGTGATTGAAGTCACAAGCTCAGGAACATACAAGAAGTGACCGTTGTTGTGCGGAGACCATTGAGAACCAGGAATAGAAAGGCCAACAAACACTTCGTGGATATTGTCTTCTAAGCCACCAAGACGACGATCTTCGTGAGATTCAACTTCAACGTCATACGGGAAGTTATCACCTAACCAAGAAGCAGTTTCTTTTACATTCAAGTGTTTAGCGAAGACAGGGTTTGTACCAACGATTACAGTCGGTTTAGCGCCGTCAACACCAGTTTGAATGCGAAGAGAAGTTTCGTAGAGCGATTTACGCAGACCACGGAACAATGCTTCACGGAACACGTTACCAAATGCATAGCGGAAATCTTCAGCTACATTTTTAGAACGAGTCGACGTAATCAAGTCAACCATGTTAACTTCGATATGATCTGCCCATGGGTTCATTACATGGCGGCCAAGAGCTTTAATTTCTGGGCGTGGTAATGAGTTATCGTAAGATGCAGTATGCGCCATTAATGCTTCGTGGTTAGCGAACATGTGCGTAATTGCATTGTTGTCGTTACGAGTACGGACAGCAGTGATCGGTGCAACAAAGTCAGAAGTGGTACGAGTTTCAGTTACAGGTGCCATTGCAGCAACAGGAGAGTTCAAACGAATGATGAAACGCTCATGTTTTTCAATAGTACCACACAACGGACCGCGTTGACGTAAGTTGTAGTTTGTACGGTTCATGTCTGGGTACCAAGCATGAAGTTCGATACGAGTCACTTTACCTTGTAGAGTAGAAGTAACTGCAGCATCTTGTTCACGAACAGCAACACCGTCAGCGTTTACACGCAGAACATATTTCTGAACAGTACCGATCGCAGGGTTAACTGTAACCAAACCTGTTTCAAGGTTAAGGTTAGCCGCCACATTAATACCGAAGTGCATGATGTGGTTTTGGTATAATGGATCACGTAAGAACGCAAGAGCTTCCGCAGGGTTGCCTTTAATGTCTTTTGTTTCACCAGTTAATGGAAGTTGTTTGTTGATGAAGTTCAACAATACGTCCATGTCCACGCCTTCAGGGCTTTCAAGGAAGGCAGTACGGCCAAGGTTACGCAAGTTATATTTGATGATAGATGTTTTACCATCAGCAGTAACTTTCAAGTAGATGTCTTGAACACGTGCACCATTTGCGATCTGGTCTTCAGAACCCATGTCGCCAGTGAAGCCAGCAATAGAGCCTTGAGACAAACCGATAAGGCCTTGTTCAATACCAACAGCAAGTGGAGCAGTTTCGAAAGTCAAACCGTCAACAGTGATAGTTGTTGGATCAATACCGTCAGCAAAGTTTGCTTTTACTTTAGCATCAGCATCATCGTAAACTGGATACACGCGAGTGATTTCATTTACAAGGATCGATGGATCGTTTGCAGCTTGGTAAAGTGGAATACGATCAAAGCCTTCAATTGAACCGTCATTTTTGTGACGAGCGTTGTTGAAGTAAACTTGGATACGTGTGAAGATCTGTACACCGTTTTGGTCAGGTGTTAAGCTGATTGTACGATAGAACATTTCTTGTAAAGGTGATTGACGTGCAGCGAACACGTTATAAACCATAGAGAACACTTCGTGCTCACGTAAGTTTGCCGCGTCGTATGCTTCTTGAGCAAGGGCTGCTTCACCAATTGATGCACCAGTATAAGCACCAGAAGACAATGGATCTGAATCCGCTGCGCCTGCTACGTTTACTTTAGTTGCCAATGCAGCATATTCTGCTGGGTTTTCTAACGCTGCTGCTGTGATCGCACCTGCTTGCAATTGTGCTTGAGTAAGCATTGCTTCGCGGCCATCTTCAACACCTGCTTCTGAGTTACCTTCAATGGTTGAACCATCTTCGCTTTCTAAAGCAAGTTTAAAGTGTTTGCCTAAAAGTGCAGAGATTGAAGTGCGTGTTACTTTAAAAGCACTTTGAGCTGCAGAACGTGCTGATTCGTCTGCACTTTCAAGTGCAAGGAAATTTGTGCCAATACCATTGGTAGCAATTAATTGACTAAGTGAACCGTCGCTTTTAGCTGACGCGCTTAGACTTGTCATTACCTTACCAATAAGGTTAGCATCACTCATACCGACTTTTAACATTGTTGAACTCCATTGTCCTGGAAAACGTTACTGAGCTGTTACTCTCATACTTATTAGTAAAAACTCTTTGCATTTATTACATTTTTGAATGTTTCAGACATAGAAACACATTTAATTCCAAATTGATTGATTAAGTACGAAACATATTTCTCGTATTCTTTTACAACCAAATCTTTTATCTCGAGAGGGTTTGCAACCTTAAAAGTTACGCAGACTAAATTTAATTCTGTGAATATTTCAAAAGACGGATAAACATTATGGGTCATAATGTCTTTCGCGCAAGTAACAGAACAGCCACCCGCTTTTTGAATGAACGGAGCTATAACATCACTAAATGATGTGTTTTCTTCATATAAACTGCGTTCAGGGGAGAGATATTCGTCTACCGCATTAGAATGCAAATAGCTTAACGAAATATCTGAAGGTAAAATATTACGTTCGCTAAGTTTATATTGGGCTTTAGAAACTTGTTGGCGGTAAAAATTTATGTCGTCAACAGTTAGTATGGAATGAATAACCTCTTTATCAATCAATGCCCGCTTGGTTAGCTGATGTGCTTCCAATGCGTCCTCTAACCAAGCTGGTATTAGGAAAACTTTAGAAGGAACTCGTTGAGCTTCCTCGACCATATATTGTAATTCACTTGTGTGAGTACCTTTACTCATAGTAGACCACCCTTTATTTCTCCGGAATCAAAATGGATATCAAACATTTTTTAACTAGCTGTATTGCAATGCTTTACATCAGTAACAGCGTTGGTGCGGCAGAATTTGAATCGGCGTCAGTATTAGCCAAAGAAACTCTTGAAGCAACTCGACAATATAAACCATTGAATCTGGACAATGGTGCCGATGTAATCACAGAACTAAAAAATGTCATTACTTGGCAGTTGAACATTAAAGACTACGACCGTAGTTTATTAGAGTCACAACTTAAACTAAAATTAAAAAATGATCCTGAGGCTCAAGAATCAATCCTCAGTGTAATCAAAACTGATCAAACTGATGAAAAATCAATCTTTAAAAAACTCAGTGGTTTGAAGACAACTTGTACTTTGTACAAGGGAAAACTCAATCTTCTAAGTCATATGGATAATGCAAGATTCTCGTATCGCTTGACAGACATTGGTTCTTCTAAATCAGAAGATACTTTAGAAAAATTAGCAGAAGAGATTCAGAAGACACTTCGTGGTGTTGGAAATAATGCTGCTTTTATTGGTGAAGTAGATTTTACCAGTAAAGATAAAATTAAAGCGAAGCTTCGTGAAGGGAGTAAAGAATACTCATTAGATGGTATTCTGGGTTTTGGGTTACAGGGTTGGAATAACCTCTATGGTGACCACCAAGGTCAACGCCGTGGCGAAACATTATTGTTATCTGCAATGGGTCACTCTTATAAGTCTGGTCGCTTGCTGAACTCATTTGCTGAAGTGATTGAGTTTAACACACCTACCTTTATCATGGAGTCTTCTTTAAAGGTCCCTGTAGAAGAACGTAAAGCCTGTGCTATTCATATCACTATTGAGAATAACCACTTAGGTGATTTACAACAGCTTCTTAAGTATTACAAAGAACAAGAGACTGGAGAAACATTTAATATCATTGGTATGACCGATGAGCAAATGGACGAATACTCTGATTACCTACATGATAAACTTGCAGGTAATGGTAAGATCCATGGTTTCATTGAACAACACGATGCTTCTACATTTGCTTATGAAGACTTCTATGAAATCATTGCTAAGTATCAGGCAATGGGTTATGAAGTTCATTTTGTATCTCTTGACTATGCTGGTCGTATGTCTACTCGTGGTTGTGTAGCAACCTCTGGTACTGGTTCTGATCGTCGTGACTTAATGAAACGTTTACAAGCTCACGCATTAAAAAATAAATATGCTTTAATGACTGCTTGGCAAATGTCTTCTGATGCTCAAACCAAGCTTCGTGAAGGTGAACAATTCCTAGTTAAAGCTGTTAAGGAATTAGGTTACTACCTAGATTGTCGTACTGTACATAACGAAGTAGATATGGAAGTGTATCAAGCTTTTGTTATGGTTGGTAATAAGAAGTATATCACATGGCAACGTGGTAAACATCGTAAACCCGGAAATCAACCAGAAGAGAAAATGAAGTTCTGTGTTTATCAAACACAGATGATTGGATTCATCGCTTGGGATGTAGGTAAGAAAGCAACATACACCGATCGTTTAAATGGTAATGTAAATGCCAACTCTGAAAGTTTCTTTGATGACTAAAACTAACTGATCTGCATAAACAAGGGAGCAATCGCTCCCTTGTTGTTTTATGCGTTTTATTATTTCATTGTGGAGTCACTGGGACTTCCTCAACGAGGGGTTCAACAGTGGCCAATACCAACTCAGTGGCTTTATCTACATCTTTTTCTTTTTGATGCAGTTGATGGATTGCTTCAATTTGAGCATTAGGGATTGGTGCTGTTCCCATTTTCTCAGCTGTTGCTAGCAATAACCCTGTGGATGTTTCGTCCCCGAGTACGCACTTCTGCAGTTCGCTATAAATGATTGCCCGATCGGCAGTGAAAGAAAAGTGACAATCAGTACCCCGTACAGATACAGTGATGCCTTCCGCTGCGCTGATGTTTTTCACAACAACGTCTTCCACCCCAATCTTATCCCCTGCTGGAATTGATAAACAGCCAGGAAGAGCAAGCATTGCTAGTACAAAAGCAATAGCAAGTAGGATACGCTGTAGCATAACCTTCACTCCTTTTTAGATTAAAATCAAGATATTACATAAAATATGGTAAAAAAAAGAAGGGATCGAAATCCCTTCTTTTAATTAGTTCACAACAATCATGTTGTAATCTTCACGTTTTACACAAGTTATAGCGATGTGCTTATTTAACATCTTCCCTAGCTTGTTGAACCCAATCAGTAATATTCTTCTGTAGTTCACATAAAGGGAATTGTGGAAAAGAATCTCCTAATTTTACACCATCCTTAGTTGGTGTAAAATGTTTTTCTTTATTTAGCTCTTTAGCAAACATGCGTGGACGAGATGGATCGTTATATAACGACTTAGTCAGTTTAACTGGTATGCTAGGTAAATCAAATAGCGAGTTTTGGTAAATCAATGCTGTGCGTGTTAACAATTCAAGTTCAAAGGCACTTAACTCTTCATCCAAAGAGGTTAGGTCAGCTTTCTCACCTAAAGCATTTGTTGGCAAATGTTCATCTAAGATTTCTCGTGCTTTGATAATAGGTTTACCTACTGAAGCTTTTTCGTGTGAAGGGGGTTTTGTGATATCAAACGTATTTGTATCTTTGATTAAATTCTTAACCATATGTATATTCCTCGGTAATGGTGTCAGGTAGTTTTGCATATTGTTTCTTACAGTTAAATAAATGTATCCACGCCAAAAGTGGTGCGGCTAGGTGTTGCTTTATTAATTACATCGTTAATCATAAAACGATCTAACATATTCAGAACATTTTTACGGAACGTCTTACCGTGTTTATCCATCAGTTTAAACTCATCGATATAAACATCTAAAAGACTTTCAACAGTGTTGTC
>JACCEA011983136.1_pt1 | contig 15075 bp, 17 predicted proteins | sample 7449851 | NCBI WGS metagenome assembly JACCEA01 (sample SAMN15323453, study PRJNA562643) | freshwater metagenome | isolation source: river surface water | place: USA:Blue River Watershed | collected 2017-08-18 | reverse complement strand
GCCATTTCGCCGCTGAACCAGGCGAAGGCCTCCTTGCCCAGCGCCGCGCTGTCCTTGGCGGCCTGGTTCATGCCCCGGGTGTCCGGCGCGTCGCTGCACTGCAGCACAACGCCGGTGCGCACCATCAGGGCCCACAGCCAGCGGTCGAGCGGCGCCAGCATCCACAGGATCATGTTCTTCACGGCGTTTTCTCCAGCGTTTTGACGTATTGCGTGGAAACCGGGGCATAGCCCAGGTACTCATTGAGCCGGCCCACCCCGGTGGACACCTTGCTGTCGGTGCGCACCTCCTGGACGCCCAGGGCTGCCAGGCAGCGCTCGGCGTACTGCCAGAAGCGCACCGCCAGCAGGCCCTTGCGGTGCTGCGACAGCACAAAGAAGGTGTCTTCCTGCGCGAACTTCGCGCCGGTGTGGCGGCTGGTGCCCAGGTACATGCGGGCGTTGCCCACCAGGGCGCCGACGGCGGTGCGCAAAGTGAACTGCAGCAGGCGGCCGGCGCGCTCGTCCAACTCCATGGCCAGGTAGTCGGGTTTGAGGCCCTGGTGCGCGCGGTAGCGCTCGGTCTCGGCGAAGTGGGCTTCGTGCAGCGGGTGGAGCTCGGCCAGCACCTCGCGGAAGGACTCCACCGCGAATCGGTAGCCGTCCGGCCTGAGTTCGCCGGCGAACTGTTTCGGGCTGATTGGTTCGTTGACCCCTTCGACGGCCGCCACCACGATCTCCGTGGCGGTCTGGGGGGTCAGTTCCTTGCCCAGTTGGGCGGCCAGAGCATGGCGCAGGGCATCCAGGGTGATCATGTCGGCGGCCTGTCGGGTGGGTCAAACCACCATACCGGCAGGCGCCTCAGAATCAACCCATGGGCCAGGTCACGGCGTCCACCGTTTCAAGGTCGTCGGCCGCATAGATCGCATCGCGCAGGTCTTGGCTGGTGTTCCAGATGGCGTCGACGGTGGCGTCCATCGCCTGGCCCACCTCGATCATCTGCTCGGCGGTCAGCGTCACCCGGGTGTCGTTGGCCAGCGTCCACTGCTTGGACCATGGGGTGTTGCTGTCCAGGGCCACCTTGGCCGAAAGCGCGCTGCCCGGGATCATCACCAGGTCGATCTGGAACACATACCCCACGGCCGTGAAGGTGCCGGCCATGTGCTGGTCGCGCTCGGCCTTGATTTCCTCCCAGCGGCCGGCCTGGGCCTGCTGCAGGGTGCGGTCGTCGCGCCAGGCGAAGGTGCCGGCCTGCCACAGCAGCGTGCGGCCCGGGCCCGGGGCCTGCGGCCAGGCCTCGCGGGGCGGGTTGACCTCGTGCGCGACGGCGCCGGCGGCCTGGGGGGCTGTTGCGCACATTTCCAGGCGCCAGACCTCGCCGGTTGATGCGTCGCAGATGGCCCACTGCTTGACGGTCATGGCGGCGTCCCGTGCGTGGCGCTGACCGGCACACCGGCGGTCAGGGTGCGGCCGTTGGCGTCGGTGACGGTGCACACCACCGATCCCGAGTTGATGCTGTCGGTCGCCCGGCCTGAGATCCCGATGGTTTCCGGGTCGCCGGTGATGCCCAGGATCAGCGCGGCCGTGTCGTCGTCCTCGTTGTCGTGGTTGGCCACGAACCACTGGTAGGTGTACGGGCTCTTGCCGCCGGTCACGGTCACGGTGCGGTTGGCATAGAAGGCCAGGCCGTTGCTGACGGTCACCGCGACAGACCCGCCGCTGATGCTGGCGCTGTAGGCCTCGAAACTGCCCTTGAAGGTCAGCGTCGTGCCGTTGAAATACATGAAGTCGCCGGCCGCGTTGCCCACAAACAGCTTGTTCAGCGTGTCGGTGTCGGTGCCCTGCGCGATGCCAGACCCCGTACCAGCCAGCGTGGCCGTGCCCAGCGTCAGTTTCTTGCCGGCGATGGTGAACCCGCCGATGGTGCCCTGGAACGCGAAGATGCCGTCGTCGTTGTCCAGCCGCCAGCCGGTGGTGGCCAACACATAGTTGTCGGACTCCACCCCGCTGGCGTCGATGACGGCCCCGCCGATGGCGCCGGATGAGGCCACGATCTGGCCTGCGAACACGCCCGTGCCGCGGAAGATGGCGTTGTTGAACTCGGCGTCGCCATCGCCCTCGATCTTGAAGCCCTGGACCCCGCTCACGAAGCCTGATGACTGGATGTATTGGCCGACACTGATGCTGCCCGCGATCAACTTGTTGACCCCCAGGTTCGCAATCTTGGCGTCGTCCACTGCCAGGTTGGCGATCAGGGCGTTGGTGATGGTCAGCGCCTCGAAGTGCTGGGACCCGTCCAGCTTGCCCGAGGTGCACTCGAACCCGTTGGTGCCGCCGGCCGGCAGTCCGGTGATGTCGGCGTAGGTGGTGAAGGTGATCCAGATGTGCCACTGCACATTCGGTTCGGTCGGGTGGGCGTAGATCTCGGTCGAGAACGGCGTGGTGGCGATCTCCACCGCGCTGGCGAACGTCGGCAGCGGCCCGCCCACGTCCGGGTCGTAGGTCGCCCCGTAGATCGTGGTGTAGGCGTTGCCACCGCCCTGGCCATAGGTGGCCGCATCCCAGGTGATGAAAATGTGATTGATTCCGGGCGTGACGTTCAGGCCGGTGGGCACTGGCGGCGGTGTGGTGTCGCCTGAGCCCGGCGGCGTGCTGATGACGCCCCCCCGGCTGTCCAGCAGTCCGGCGGCCACCAGGGCCTGAAACCATGCCGGGTTGCCGCGGCCGGGCCCGCGCGTGCCGATGATCAGCTGCAGCGTCTCCACCACCCGGTTCAGCTTGGTCGTGAAGCCGGCCGCGTTGGCCATGTCGGCCGCGGTGAAGGCGGGCAGGTCCTTGAAGTCGGGCGTGGTCGCCATGTCAGGCGTCCAACTCGCGCAGCGTGCTGGCCACCAGCAGGGCCGATACCGGGGACTGCGTGGTGATCTCGAACTGCCAGTCGTTGGCCTTGAAGCCCTGGGGCAGCCGGAAGGCCTTGCGGCCGGTCACGGTGCGGGTGTAGCGCAGCGTGCCGTCGGCCCAGACCTTGAGCGTCACGCCGGTGTAGGCGCTGGCCAGCACCTGGGCCGCGCCGAAGGTCGTCGGCTGCGCCTGGTGGAAGATCTTGCTCTTGAACACGGCCGAAAGCACGCCGGAGCCGGCATCCCACTTCTTGATGCTGCCGCCGGTATCGAGCACATACAGGCTGTCGGTGATCGAATCGCGGAAGGCGGCGGTGTAGCCCGTGTCCAGGAAGGTGATGCCCTGCGGCTTGGCCGGGTCGATGATGAAGCCCTTTTGGCTGCCATCGTTGAAGAACCCGAAGTAGCGGCCGTCGTGGCGCACCCCCACCAGGGTGGACGGGTTCAGCGCCAGCCAGTCCTCGCTGGTCAGCAGGCCATCGGTCAGGTTCACCGGCCCGCTGCTGCTCATGGCCCACAGTCCATCGGGCGATGCCCACACCACCGCGAAGCCGAAGCCCACCACCGACTGCTTGCTGACGCAGGACTGGTCGAGCGAGATTGGCGCGCTGCTCATCGCGTCCGGGGCCTGGCCGGTAATCAGGTAGGGCTGGCCCGTGGTCAACACCAGGATGTTCTGGTCGAACTTGCCCAGGGCCACCGGCTTGTCTCCCACCGGCATGCGGTAGCCCTCGGGCCAGGCATAGATGGTGCCCACCTCGCAGAACCGCACCGCCTTGCCAGAGATCATGGCCGCGAACTCGTTCCACAACTCGATCAGGCTGTGGCCGTCGGCCGGCGGCATGTCGTATTCGCCGGTCTGCAGCACGTCGTTCAGGTCGCCCAGGTCGATGGTCACGGCCGTGGTGGCGATCGTCACCTCGGCGGCCAAGTAGAAATCCGTCGTGGCCTCGCCCACCTTGGTGGCATACACCCGCTTGTGGGTGAGCCCGTAGGCCCCGGCCGGCGCGGCCGGCAGGCTGGTCACGTCCAGCAGGGCGCCCGGCTTGACCGTCACCTTTGCCGAGACCGGGCCGGGCGCGCCTTCCTCGCCAAGGTCGTTCACGAAGGTCACCACCGTGAACACGTCTTCTGCCGTGCCGTCGGGCCCGTCGGTGTCGATGGCCACCAGGTGCGTGGTCGTCGGCGCCGGCACGCCCAACTCGCGCACCGCCGTCGGGTAGGGCGACGTGGCCAGGCCGATCACGTTGTTGGTCCACTTGGGCGTGCCTGAGCCGGTGAAGATGGTCCGCTCGGTCGTGTCTTCCTCGTTGAAGGCCCGGATGGCGTCCACCACCGTGGTCCAGGACAGCCAGTAGGTGGAGTCGCTGGGCACGTCGCGGCCCATGCGGTAGATGGTTTTGCGGGCCGGGCTGGCCGGCACGGTGGCCACCTGGGTCGGGGCTTTCCACGGCCGCAGGTTGCTGCGGTCGTTGGTCATGTTGCGAGCGTCGACGCCCACGTCATCGCGCAGCTTCAAGGGGTCCAGCGCGCGGCTGGCCCCTGAGAAGGCCTCGATGGTGATCTTCATGGGGTCAGGGCGTTGTAGGTGCGCTCGCAGGCAAGGCCGGCCGTGCGGCATCCATCAAGCGCTGCCGCCAGCGCTCCCGCGCGCTCGTCAAGCTCGCCAAGCACGTCGGCGAGCACAGCGCACCCAGGGCTGGCGGCTGCGTCGCCTCGATCGGCAGCGGTGGCACCTGGGCAGGCTCCACTCCTGGCGGCAGCCCGGGCGGCGTCGAGCATGCCGACATGAGCACGGTCAGCAGCACGGGCATCAGCCATGCGGCGGTCGATGGATCGTTGCGCTTCACGCTGCACCTCCTTGATGGCCTCGGTTCGCCGCTGTTCCTCGGCCCGGGCCTGGGCCTGGCCTTCGGCCTGTTGCCGCAGGGCCGCGCGCTCCAGGCGCCAGCCGTTGACGGTCCAGCCGGCCACGAACAGCAGCACCGCGGCCGATGCCGCCAGCAGGGCCCGGGCGGGGATCTGGAACGGGATCATGCGAATACCGGCTTGGCCGCGGCGTAGGCCTGGGCCAGCTTGGTGTCGTAGCGGTTGGCGGCGTAGCCCGGGCCGTTGTAGCTGCGGGCGAAGTCGGCCCAGCGGCCGTCCCGCATTTCGTCGGCCAGGCCGCGGGCGATGATGAACTGCACGAAGGCGGCCAGGTGCTGCACCTCGGACTCGCACATGGCGGCGTGGAAGTCCTGCACCGTGCGGAACCCGCAGGCGGCATGGTTGAAGCCCATGATCTGGAACTTTCCGAAACTCGTCGCCAGCAGCGCGGCCGTGTCGTCGAGTTGGCGGGCATGCTCCAGCCGGTGCTGCTCATCCTGCCAGGTGCGGCCGTAGTGCTCGCGCGTCCACTTCGGGAAACTCAGGGTCGGGTTCGCCGCTGCGAAGCGGCCCTTGGTCAGCCGGTGGAAGTGGTGGCCCTCGAACAGGCTCTTGGGGCTGTCGTCCGGGTTGAACCCGGCGCCGGCAGCCTCCACGATGGCCACCGCCTGCACGGCGGCCGGCTCGCAGCCCAGCACCTGGGCCGCGTCGATGATGTCATTGCGGGTGATCAGCGGCTTTTGCATGTTCGCCTCCGGTGTCGAGGTGGTCGTCAGGCAGCCGCAACCCATAGCGCCGCTCGGCCCAGCGCTCGAACAGGATGATGGCCCGGGTGCCCATGTGGCCCGCGATGGCCACCAGGCTGATGGTCAGCAGTTGCGGTGTGTTGGTCCACTCGCAGATCCAGAAGCACAGCAGGCCGCTGAAGGCGCTGGTGGCGAGCTCGCCCACCAGTTGCATCAGGCTCCACGCCGGAAGCTGGCCGGCGCGCACCTTGTTGATCCATGACACCAGGCCGCCCAGCAGGGCCACACCCAGCATGACGCTGTACTGGCGGATGGAGTAGTCGGTCGGGTCTTTGTCGGCGGCCTGGGCTGCCAGCGGGAACCAGGCCGCGAGGGCCATCACAAGGTGTCGTTTCATGGCCGCGTCGAACGGTGGATGGGTGGTCTCCACCATACGGGGCAAACCCTGGAAATCAACCCATGGTCAGGCCAGGGTCGGCAGGTCGGCGGTGCGCACAACACCATCGCTGCCGCGGAAGTGCAGGCGCACCACGGTGTTGCTGATGCGCTGGAACCCCATGTCGGAGTTCTCGTCCAGCACCGGGGCGCTGTTGAGCACCCGGAAGGCGTTGATGTGGGCGCGCTTGATGCGGTTGCTGCTGCTGCCCAGTTCGGCCTCGTTGTCACCCACCGGACGGAAGTTCTTGTTGTTGGGCCATTCCCACGTCGGCGCGTCACCGGTCCAGACCTGCGTGCGGTTGCCGGCCACGCCGATGCCGCCCACCTTATCGGTGGCGTCGTCGCGGATGGCGATCACGGCCCGGGTCATCGGCCCAACGAAGGTCTTGATCACCTCGTTGGGCGCCATCTGCACGTCGAAGTTCTTGCCCTTGGCGCTGGCTGTGATGTGCCCCTTGAGGCTCTCCAGTTGGGCTGTGCCCATGGCCCAGGTGCCAAGCCCCTCGGTCTCGAACTTGTACCAGGGGATGTCTGTCACCAGGTCGATAGGCGTTTCACTCAGCAGCTGCGTGAAGCCGTTCACCTCGGTGTTTGGCTCGGTGGCCACGAACACGAAGGCCGCCGGCGGCGTGGTCTCGCCGCTCCCCTCGGTCACGCCGAACTTGGTCGGCCCGAAGTGGAAGTTGGGGTTGTAGACCATCCACACCCCGTTGCCGCTGCGGCCTCCCACGAAGGTGCACGAGTTGCCATGCGTCTCGGCCAGCCGGTGGTAGTAGCCCTCGGTGTCGAAGTTGGCCCCGTTGAACAGGTCGCAGCCCAGCAGGTTGGTGGTGCTGCCGTATTCGCCGAACAGCAGGGGCGAGTGGCAGTTGGAGATCGTCATCTTCAGCCACTGCATGTCGTTGCCGCCGCTGGCCACCCCGTAGGAGGTCCGGTCAGCCCTCGAGGTGCGGCTGTTGGGCTTGAACTCGTGGCGCTCGATGTCGATCTGGCCGCTGTTCTGGGTGTCGTGGCCCACGAAGGCCCCGTAGCTTTCCACGTTGGTGGTCTTGCCGCCCTCGATCACCCGATCGGAAATGTTGCCTGGCACGCGAACGCCGGCCGCCAGGCGCACCAGGGCGTTGCCCTTGCCGTCGCGGAAGCAGTTCACCATGGCGAAGCCCGCGCCGGCCTCGACGCGCATCAGGGGTTTGCGCAGGCTCCAGGTCTTGCCCTGCAGGCTGACCTTCTGATACTTGTTGAAGAACGCCACCGCCAGCGCGTCACCGGTCTCCGGGTCTTCGTCTTCCAGCCAGTCGGCCACCTCGCCGGTGGGGTACAGCATGCCGATGTTCTGCAGCGTGCAGTCGCCCAGGCTGGAAGGCAGCAACAGGGTGGACGGGATGCCCAGCCGGGCCCCCTCGCACTCGATCAGCACCCGGCCCCAGCGGGTGGAAGCCTTGCGCTCGGCCGCCAGGTCGAAGGCCTTGGTGAAGGCGTCCGGCGCATTGCTGCCCGAGGCATTCAGGTAGTCCTCCAGGTGCAGGATGCCTGACGTGGTGTTGCCGCCGGTGCCGATGGGCACATCATCCACGGTGTAGCTGTCTGCCCCCTTCGTGAAGATCAGCCGGTACAGCCCGTCGACGGCGAAGAAGCCGTAGCCGCCCAGGGCGTCGGTCGTCAGCGTGGACGGGATGGGGTTGGCGCCCAGGCGGTCGGAGTAGATGGTGACGGCCGCGCCGCTGTAGGACTGCACGGTGACGGTCCAGCCGGCGCGCACGTTGCCGCGCTGGTCCATGGCCACATCGCGGTGCCGCTTGAGGATCAGCATGGGCCCGGCCTCAGAAGAACTTGGCGGCCGGGTCGCGCTGGCCGCGGATCTTGGCCCCGGACATGCCCCGGTTCACCCGCACCGAGGTGGCCTGGATGCGGTCGTCGAACATCCGGGCATTGATGGCGGCCAGGTTCGGGTCGTAGGCGTCCGATTCCTTGATGAGCATCAGGCGCTTCAGGGCGCCGAAAGCGATGTCTTCGAGGTGGGGCTGCAGCAGGCCGGGCAGCGTGGCAGCTTCCAGCGTGGGCACCAGCACCGCCTCCACCGCGATCACCTGGCCGGCCACGGTCGGCGCCGGTGCCAGGTGGATCTGGTTGATGGCGTCCAGGTAGGCGTTGTCAGCGGTGGCCAGGTTGTAGGGGTTGCGGCGGGCCACCAGGCCGGCGGCGTAGGTCACCACGGCCAATTCGCGGCCGGCCAGTGATGCCGACAGCAGCTTGAACACGGTCGAATCGTCCGGCCGGTCCAGCAGATAGGCCTCTTGGTCGGCCACAGTGTCCAGGTCGGGCAGCGGCTCGTGCCAGATCAGCGTGCGGCGGCAGAACTCCACCGCGGCCTGCTTCACTGCGCGCTCCACGGCATCGATCGGCGCGCTTTGGGCCGCGGGCAGGATGTAGGGCTCGAATTCGTCCAGGTCGAAGGTGCCGGACTCGGGCAGGATCACGGGCATGCTGCAGGCCCTCCTACGATGCCGCGGCCAGCGGCTCAGGCGCCATCGGCAAGCGCTTGAGGTTGGGGTTCTTGCCCGTCAGGCTCGTCACCTTGGCATTGACCCAGGCGGTGAACAGGCTGGCGTACATCACGGCGTCCTGCGGGCTCGATGCCGGGGACTCCTTCATGTTGGCCCGGGCGCAAACGTAGTGCAGCAGGGGCTCCAGGCACTCGTCGTTGACCGACAGCTTGAGGGTGCTGGTGCCGGCCTTGTTGTAGATCGGCGAGCCCGGCGCGCCGCCGGCCGGGATGCGGAACGGGTCGGCCACATAGGCCAGGCGCAGCCAGACCAGGGCATCCCCTGGCACACCCTTGGAGACGAAGAACTCGGTCGGCGTGGTCGGGTCGTAGAAGATCTGGCGCACCTCGCCGGTGGCGCTGTGCCAGTCCGGGCTGGTGGCGTCCATCTGCTTGCGGTTGCCCATGCGCACCGCTTTGCCGGGCGTGGTGCCGTTCGTGCCCATGGTGCACACCGGATACAGCACCTGCTTGCCCTGCACCGGCAGGCTCGGCGTGCTGCCGTCCAGGGGCTTGTAGTCGGTGGCCGCGATCGTGGCGATGGACTGCAGGGTGCCGGCGCGCAGCTTGATCGAGTCGATGCGCGAACACATCGACGGCACGAAGGTGGTCAGGGCCAACTGGCCGTCGTTGAACCAGTCGACCAGTTCCGCCTCGGGGTGGGCGAGGTATTGCGGGTCAACGTCCTGCAGCAGGACGCTGGCCCGGTAGATCGCGTCCTTGACCAGGATCGTGCCGGGCATGTCATCGTCCGAAGTGGCTGGCGGTGATGTAGCGCAGCTGCTCGCGCACCTTGAAGTCGGCCATGGCGGCCACCTCGGAGCGCGACATCCCGCGCTCGTGGGCCAGGTCGCGCAGGGCGTCGCCGGTGAGCTTTTCGGGGTCGTGCTGCGCGAATGACGGCAGCGCGGCCCGCTCGGCCGCTGTGCTGGCCAGGCCCTGGGCCTGTTGTGGGCTGTCGGCCTGGCTCGGCGCAGCGGGCGCCTTGGCCTGGCGCGGCCGGCGGGCCGGCATCTTGACGCCGACGCCCACCACCTTGTGCTTGGGCGCCGGCTTGGTCGCGCCGTCGTTGATCTTGCGGGGCATGTCGGCCTGCCTCGCGCGATTACGACAGGTCGGCCGTCTTCGGCAGGCAGGTGACGAACATCCGGATCTTGGCGCCCACCACGGCCGTGGCCGGGGCGGTCACGATCTTGATGCCGAAGCCGCGATCGACGTTCGAAGGCGCCAGCAGCAGGCCAGCCGACACCGCGTTCTGGTGCACACCACCGTTGCGCAGCGTGTTCAGGGTGGCGCCGAACTGCTGGCCGATGGTGCGGGCGTCGTCGTTTTTCCCGTACAGGCCCGACAGGATGCCGGCATCGATCTGCACCAGCGGCGTGCCGTTGGAGTCGCAGTCTTCGGCCGCGATGATGTAGTCCACCGGCACGGTGTCGGCGGGGATGCCGCCCATCTCGATGACGGCATTCAGCGCCAGGCTGGCCGAGGTCGTGATGAACTCGCCCACCACAACCACGGGCGAAACGCCGCCGGTCGGCTCGGGCAGCGGCGCCTTGGCCGCGACGTTCTTGGCTTGAAACATGGTGCTTGGTCCTCGTTGGTGTGTGGTGGTCCGGGCTGGCCGGGCCCGCAGGCCCAGCCATCAGGCTCAGGTCGTGGCGCCGGCCGACAGGGTGTAGGCGTGGTCCACCGCGATCACGGCGAAGTCGCGGGCGGCCTCGCCGTTGACCGGGGTGTAGGTGGTCTTGTCCGCCCCCATGATCAGGTTGAAGGTGACCACCTGTTCGTTGCCGCGGTCGTTGGTGTGCTCGTCCAGCTGCAGGGCCATGCCGCTGTCCATGCCCTTGGTGCCGTGGGCCACCACAACGCCGTTGGCGCCGCAGAACAGCGAGCGCATGGCCAGCAGGTTGGACGAAGCGCCGTAGTCGTTGAACTTCGGCAGGGTGTCCACCTCGTCCACGATGGTGCCGTGGATGAAGCCGGCGCCGCCCTGGAAGATCTCGGCCGACTTGCCGATGGCGGTGACCAGGGCCTTGTGAGCCTCGAACCAGCCCTGGGTGCCGGTGTCCTTGCGGATGTCTTCCAGGCCTTCGGGCATCGTCACCAGCGTCCAGCATTCCTTGCCTTCGCGGCGGATCTTCTGCATGCGCACCGGCTTGCCGTCGCTGATGCCGCCCAGCATCTTGCGGGCCTTGGTGCCCAGCAGCGCCATCGTCGGCGCGGTCAGCTTGTCGGTGCTGGCCAGCGTCGCCTTGGTCTTGGTGCCGTCGGTGCCGTAGAAGATGTGCACGCTGTCCGGGGCGCGCAGCGCGTTGGGGTAGCCGGCATAGCCCGTTTCGAGGTGCTGGAACTCGTCGCCGATGCCGCGAGCGCCGGCGGCGGCGGCGGCAATGGTTTCCTCCTGCAGTTCCTGGATGTAGTCCTTGAGCCGTTCGCGGCCCGTGGTGCCCAGGTTGGAGCCCATGCGGATGGCGTCCATCTGCGTGCCGCAGTTCACACCCTGCCGATGCGTGTTGATGCGCATCTTGTGGGTGGCGAAGTTCATCCGCATTTCGTTGCCTTCGAGCTTCTCGCCCTCGCGCACCGGCCGGCCGCGCAGCTTGGCCACGATGGTGGTGGTCACCTCGTCGCCGGCCTTGGCCTCCAGGTCGGTCTTGCGCACCACCAGGGCCCGCGAGCCTTCGGGGCCCATGTGCCGGCCCCAGAACATTTCCTTGATGGCGTCGGCGTGGACAGAGAGCGTCCAGCGCTTGCGGGCGTTCGCGTCAGTCGGCAGCACAGTGGTGCGCATTGGGATCTCCTTGATGGTGTCGATGCGGTGTTTCAACCGCGCGCCCGATCAAGGTACTACTGCTTTCTACGGAATCAACCCATTCCGTGCAGCAGTCTGGTAGTGCATCCCTTCACGATGTCCGGCGCCAGCAGGTCGCCCAGCGGCAGATCCACCTTGGCCAGGCTGGCGTCGACCGGCGGCAGCCCGGCGGCCAGTGCGTCAGCGTCGGCCTTGCGCAGCAGCACCGCCTGGCGCAGGCGCTCCACGGCCGCGCTGGTGATCTGGCTGACCCGTGCCGGGGTCAAGCCCCAGCGTTCGCCGATCTCCACCTGGGTCAGGCCGTGCTCGATCTGCAGCACCAGGGCATCGCGCTGGCGCCCCTGCAGCCTGCCGATTTCCTCGAACGCGATGCGGGCCATCTGGCGGCGCAGGACAATGTGGTCGGGCTGGTCCTCAATGGGGCACGTCGCCATGCGGCGCTCCATCTCCTCCTCGTCCATCTCGGACTGCCCGGCGGATCCGGTGACCACCGTGTGTCGGTGCCCGATCGCTCGCAGGTCGTGCAGCGCCTGCTCGGTGATGCCCAGCGCCTGGGCGATGGCTGCCCACCGGACCAGCCCATTGGCCGCCGCGGCGCGGCCAGCCGCTTCCACTTGCTTCAGGCGCCGGCGGTCGTGACGGGTGAGCGGATCACCGGCACGCAGTTCATCGATCATGGCGCCGCGGATCCTGGGGCGGGCGTACACCTCGAACTCGCCGCGATCAGCCTCCCAGGTCCGACTGGCATACAGGGCGCCCAGCATGCCGGCCTGCACCAGGTCGTCGCGTTCTACGCAGGCGGGCATGTGGCGCACCAGGGCCTGGGCCATGCGTTGGACCGCGGGGCGGATGGCGCCCAGGTCGAGCATGGCTATTCACCGCCGAGGGCAAATACTTCAAGCCCGACCGTGCTGCTCGCGCACCATGCCGTGATGTGGGTGGCCGTGTCGCCCGGGTTGATGGCCCTGACCGTGCCGGGCAGCACCGGGAAGCTGGTGCTGGCCGCCACAACCGCCGAGTTTCCTACTCTGACCCTGGCGAGCGTGACCGTCGGGTTGTAGATCAAGAGCGGGCCGCGCGCACCGCCTTGTGCGGTTGGCAGCACGATGCGGCCGTTGCCTGCCGTGTTGGCCGTGAGTGCCGTCGAGTTGGCGTTGGGGATGGCGAGGTTTTGCTGCGGCATGGTGTGGGTTTCCTGGGTTGAGCCTGGTTCAGTCCGGCCGCGGCGTGATCTTCAGGGCCTTCAGGCGGGCCGCTGCATCGGGCTGCGGGCCTTGGTCGCGGATCATGTCGTAGTCAGTCCAGCACCCGGCCTGATTGGCTGCCTTGCCGCCCGGCAGGCCCTCGTAGTACACCCGGCCGCCTTGTGGCCGGCCAGGCTCGGGGCCGAACCACAGGCCGTGGGAGGTCGGCGAGTCCTTGTAGGGGTTGGACATCGGCGCGGCCTCGCGGAATGGCGCGTTGGCGTTGCCGAAGGTCGGCCACATGCTCATGCCGTCGGGCGCGTTGGGCAGGTTTGCACCGATCAGGTGGCACACCGTCGGGGCGATGTCGATGTTGCTGACCGCCTGGTAGCGCATGCCGCCAGCGACGCCGGGCACACGCACCTTCAGCAGCATCGACGAAGCCCCGCGCTGCGGCGTGCCCTTGTCGGTCAAGCGCATGCTGCCGTAGGAATGGGCGTTGTCGGTCAGCAGGAAGATGACGGTGGTGTCGAGTTTGCCCTGGGCCTGCAGTTTGAGCATGGTCTTGTGCAGCACCTCGTCGAAGGCGCGCACCGTGCGCAGCGCTTCGATGTGCTCGGCCTGGACGGCTGCGATGGTGGCGGCGTCCCATGGCGACTCGGCCGCCTGGGACATCCAGGCCGGGTTGCCGTACAAGGCCGGGTCGAGCCCGAAAGACGGGTCTGCGCCGATCACGCAGGCGGTCGCCTCGTGCCGATCGGGCGGGACCGGCCCCGAACCGCTGTCCTTGTGCGGCGCCTTGGGCGCCCAGTACAGCACGAAGGGCTTGCCGGTCGGCACACTGTCCAGGAACTGGGATACCCGATCGCCCTCCACGTCGGTGGCGTAGGCGGTGAAGGTTGTGTCGGTGTAGACGGCGCGGCCGTCGGCGGTCCCGTGGACCCGGTTCAGCACCAGGTTGGACGGGTTGCTGGTGGTGTTGTCGCCGGTCTCGTCGAGCTCGGTCCAGTTGAAGTAGTCGGGTGCGCCCCACTGGATGCGCTGGAACCTGACGCCAGGCTGGCGCGCCGGCGAGCCGAACCCGCCGGCCCCGCCTTCACCGAAGCCGTTGAACCACTTGCCCACGATGGCCGTGTCCAGGCCCGCGCGCTCGGCGGCCACCAAGAAGGTGGCCCACAGATCCACGTTGGCGCCCTCGTTGTTGTCCCAGCCGCGATGGTTCTCCACGCGCATGCCGGTGAGCGTTGACGCGCGGCCCGGCAGGCACAGCGGGGTGTTGCAACTGCCGTTCGTGGTGTAGTCGAGGAAGCTGGGGAACCAGTTGGCCGTCATCAGCGGCATGGACTGGTAGGTGTCCAGCGGCGCGTCGTCGGCCACGATGACGATGACGTTGGGCACGAAGCCCAGGGGGAGCGCTTTGGGCATCAGGGCACCAGCCAGACTTCGTAGCGGTGGATCGTGGCAACGATGGAGCTCGCGTGCGTGAAGGTGATCGACGGCACGATGGCCCGCGCTGCAGCGGCGGTGTCGATGGCAAAGGTCTGGACCTGTGCGTTGGCGGATCCTTCGATCACCAGCTGCGTCGAGCCTTCGGACACGTTCTGGGCGTTCTCGGCGCCGGCGTTGCGGATGGTGCGGGTGACCTTGACGTTGCGGCGGGTGCCGACCGATGCGCCGTCATGCAGATTGCTGCCGGCCCAGGTCATCTGGGGCGTGGCGGCCACCGGCGCGGTGTTGGCGGCATAGTCCACCTCCACCAGCACAGTGCCGTCCGGGCCCATCATGCCGGGCTGGGTGTTGAAGGTCGCCCCGGTGGCGGTGCTGGACGCGCCAGCGGTGCCGTTGACGACACCAGACTGCCGGTAGGCCAACTGCAGGCCCTTGGGGAGCCAGCGTGTGCCGTTGTAGATGAATTCCGGGTTCTGGTTGCCGATGTCGGTGATGCGCTTGCACTGGCCGATGTAGGGGCTGCCTTGGTTGCGGCCGGCCCAGGTGCTGTAGGTGACGGCGTTCTCGGTGACACCGGGCGACACCTGCACCCATGCAACACCGTTGCTGCGAAAGCGGGTGCCGCCGTTCAGGTCGGTGACATCCACCTCGTCGCCGTCGTTGGCGGCCGATGCGGCCGGCAGGTTCGCAAACAGGACCGGCGAGGTTTTGCGCCTGGCGGCGGCGGGCGGCTGGATGGTGGGGAATTCAGCGGCATAGCCCAGGATCTTCAGATCCGGGATGCCTGCGCCGGCTCGGGTGCGCGCCTCGTAGGCTGGCAGGATGGTCCTGGCCCCGGCGGAATACTTGGACCCGTCCGGCAGCGTGGTGTCGATGAGGAATTCGACGGCGAACAGTTCGTCGTTGGGCATGGATGTCTCCGGGGTACGTCCCGAACAACGTACCCCGGAAAGCCCAGGAATCAACCCATTGCCAGGGTCAGGCGCGCAGCGCGGCCTCCTTCTGGGCCGGCGTGAGCTTGTCCCACATGGCCTCCATCTCGATGGCGTTGCCGCTCACCAGTTGGTCGGCCACGGTGCCGGCGGCCGGGATGCTGTTGGGCTGGTCGGCGGCCGGCATGGTGCGCAGCGATGGCGGGACCGGGGGCGGCGTGCGGG
>JACCEA012151157.1_pt1 | contig 15084 bp, 12 predicted proteins | sample 7449851 | NCBI WGS metagenome assembly JACCEA01 (sample SAMN15323453, study PRJNA562643) | freshwater metagenome | isolation source: river surface water | place: USA:Blue River Watershed | collected 2017-08-18 | reverse complement strand
TATAGACCAAGCAAAAGCGAGAATTTATAGAATAGGTCAAAAACACAGTGTAAATATATATGAGTTATATGTTCCTAATGATGACCGTATTAAAAGTATTGAAGTGGCGATGGGGGAAATCTGTGATAGAAAGAAGCATATAGCAGATCAATATATGACTACAGGTAAGTGTGATAATACAGCTAATCTTAACGCAGAAACAATGGGTGAAATCTTGAGGGTTGCTAACAAGCTTAATAAGGATTAAAGGTGAGTGGTGTGGTGAACCGCAACTTAGTTGCTCCGTGCAAAGCACAGGTAAGTTTTTTCCTGTGCGATTTAAAGTGCCTATTTGTCACTTTAAATTGAAAAATAAAAATTATTTTATGCTTTAAATCATCACACACACCCGCTTCAGCTCCTAAATGTTATTTTCATTCGATAAAAAAATCAATATTTTCGACCAGGAATTTTGGGACCTGAAACAGCTCACAATTAATGGTAAATTATATGCCTATAGTAGAACCACTAGATTAATATTAGAATTACACATCGAAGATGAAGGCGCTGAATACTCAAATAGAGCCATCAAATTATTCGGTATGAGAGGAGAAGGTAAAAGTATAATTAGAGGTCGTAAAATCCCTGAAAAAGTTTTAAAATGGTGTTTGAAGAATAAAATCCAGGTATTCAAAAATAAAGGTCTTTTTTGGTTATAATTTATTTTACATAGTTTTTATGAGGGGAAGTCTCCTCGCAAAAACTTATTATTCTAATTGAAAAATAAAATTTATTTTATCTTGATTTTATCTTATTATTAAGAAATATTTTCAAATTTATATTATAAAGCCAACACGATGGATACTGTTAAGAAATCAATTATTTTCCACTGGATGAACGCTATTTTTGTAGCTAAATCAATCCCAAAGGAAGATTTTACTGGTAGAAAAGCCCATGAGGTTCTTTCTCAAGCTAATTTTAACATTCCTTATAACAAGGAATTTGAAGCTTATTTAAAAGAATTAACTGCGGAATTTAGAGCAGCTGTTAAGGAGAAGAGAGTAGCTCAATTATTAGAGCAATATCCTCTTCCTAAATTTGTGAGTGAAGAAGGAGACGACTTAGCTGAAGAAGAATCCGGTGCCTTGAGTCAGGAAGAAATTGACGAACCTACTGCTGAAGAAGTCAAGACAATTGTCTTCAACTTTTTAAGGGAAGTTAAGACTGAAGAAACCTCTACTAAAGATGTTTTAAATCACCTTAAGGAAAAGTATGATATGTCATTTAAGCATCGTAAGTCTGAAATTAAGCATTATATTGAAGATTTTGTTAATTCTAAAAATATTTCAATTGAAGCTGATAAAGAAGAAGAACATATTGAAGTTCCTAAGGTTAAGAAACCAAAGAAAGCAAAGGCGAAGAAGGATGAAAATTTAGAAGAAAAAAAGATGCTTACTGAAGAATATTGGAAGATCAATTCTCAAGTGCAAGAAATTAAGGAACAAATTGCCCTTGAAAGAGGTAAGTTAGTAAAAGAAGATGGTTCTATGGATACAGATGCAGAAGCAAATATTAAAGAGTTAAAAGCGGAAGAAAAAGCTTTGTTAGGTCGTTTAAAGGAAATTGAAGGTTTCATTCCTAAGGAAGGAGGTCCAATCATTGATATTATTTCCCGTCCTTCAGTAGCTCAATCATCTGAAACTTCAAAAGACAGCTTAAAATATATTGCATTTTTAACTTATTATGTTATTTCCCCTTTGATTAATGTTGAAGATCCAAATTTAGAATATACTTTTAAGCAATACCCTGATATTCCTGCTAAATTCAAGAATGATTTCCTTAATCTTACAGTTAAGGATAGATACAAGTTTGCAAGCTCTATTATTAATCGTCGTAAGTTCAAGACTATTGCTGAGCTTATCAAGAAAGGTGAACCAATTAATATGGTCTCCCGCGATGGCTCCTCTAATGGATATGATATTAACATTGATGTTTCCCTTACTAACTTTATGAAGGAAGCTGAAGAAAAGACTATTGATGATGAAATCAAGTATAACTTAATGAAATATGTTTATCCAAACTTGGATTACCCATTAGAAATTATTATTAAAAATGTTTCCACTGAATTGAGAAGAATTACCGGAGCTGAAATGACAGGTGAGATTGAAGCTATGCTTGAAAAAGCATTAGGTGTATCATCTGATAGAAAAATGATATCAGAAAAAGTTCACACTGATGGGCTTAAAAACATTAAGGATTTTGTTAAGGACAAATATTTATCATTATATCAAGACGATCCTGAAGAACAAGCTAGAATTCAAGCATATTATGATGATGTTCGTATTCCTCTTTATATTCCTGATATTGACCTTAGAGAAAGATTACCAGTTGAAGATATGATTAAATATGTTCCTGAAATGAATATGATGAGAAGTGAAATTAAGAAGCTTGTTTCTATCTTCAAAAACAACAAAAATAAGGCTGATTTATATAACATTAAGAAGGAAATCGAAATGGCTGCTGTCTCTAAAGCATTAAAGAAGAGTGAAAGAACTCAATTTGAATTAGACCTTGTTAAGAAGAAGTTAAAGAATGGTGAAATTACTCAAGATATTGCAGGTGCATTAGATACATTTATTAGATTATATGACAGTGTCTCAAATTTACCTACAAAAACAAGTGATGAAAATATCTTTGAATTTAACCGTTTAGAACATTTACCTGAAAAATACAGATCCGAGGTTGAAAAGATGCTCAGAGAAAGAATTAGTCAATCTATGTCTAAATTGAACGCATTTCAAGCTAAAGAAAATGATACCTTAACCAAAATACAAATTGAACTTGATAAATCTGATAAAGTTGATATCTTGTCTATAGCTGATAAAATAAATTCACTTGAAACCTCTGAAGAAATTAAAACCAAGCTTCTCGGCATCATTCAAAAAGATGAAAAAATCAATGTCTTTATTACCTACAGAAAATTAAACAATGTTATTCTCTTAAATCCCCTCGAATATAGAGGTATTAGACGCGCTAAAAGAGTTAAAAGAGCAAATGCTGAAATGAATGAAATTGATAAAATTAAGGCACAATTCCCTAAGAAATCCCACACTATTGATTACTGCTTAACTCACCTTTATACTAAACCTTGGTTAAACTTACCTAAATCTTATGGTTATTTCTTAGCTCATCCTAATGACTTTGAAAAAGATATGTTAGAGCTCAAAGAACGCTTCCTTTTTGGTTCTAAAATTATCCCATCTGCATCCTTCAAGGCATACGAAAATCTTTATATGCCAACCACCACTTTTTGGAAGGTATATTGTACTGAGTTTTTAGTCTATAGAAATGGTATGTACTCTTGTGATTATAAAGCAATTGACAGGGACTTCTTAAACTTAAATACAAACAAATATGTTTTAGGTGTTTATAACAAGGAAAATAACGATGACTTTAGAATTTTCACAAAAGAAGACTTTGATAAAGAATGTGAATGGTTTGAAAATAATGATATGGGTTCTCTTACCACCATTGATAAATTCTCATCAATCGACCTTAACTTAAACCATAAAATAGCAAAACCAGCAAGAGAATATATGAGAAATAAAATCAAGGCTATCTTAGCATTACTTTATAAAAACAAGAATAAAAATAATAATATGATTGACAGAGATGTTTTGAAGCTTGAAACTGAATTATTCAATCAAACCGAAATTAACGGTAAAAGACCATTCTTTGTTTATGTCTATGAAACTTTAATGTTATTATACTTAATTGATCCTGCATCTCCTCTCTATGATTTTACCTCATTCTACCAACAATTATTTTTAACCTCTAAATCAAACGATAAACTCGTTGAAATGTCCAAGAGATTATATGACGCTATTCCAACCTTATATTTACTTCCATCACCTCAAAAGACTATTGATATTATTAACTCTAAAGTTAAATATGATACTGAAAATGTATTGAAACATATTAGACAAATGATTGAACCTGGATTTAAATTCACCACAGCTTCATCCTCATTTACTCAAAAATTAGTTTCTGACAGTGATATTACCTCACAATTCCACTCTTTCGATCCTAAGAGATTTAAGAATGTCTGCTCTAATTATGAAGACGTAAAAGACCCTTATATTATCACTACAAGCGGAGACAAAGTCATTTGTATCGGTAAAAAACAAGTCTACGATATTCTCTCTGATAATGTTGACGACACTGCTTCTATCCCTGAAGACGCAAAAGAATATATCAAAAGATTATTAAAGGTAAGAGAAGGTGCATCTGAATTTGCAAGAATTATGGCTATGGAATTTGTCGCTAAAGATTTCTTAGCTGAACATTACCTCTATATTATCTCCGTAAAAGACAATGAAAATGTATCTGAAGATAGACATGTAAAAGAAGCTTTGGAAATGCTTTCATCCGTTATTTCAGGGGTGACTGACAACGAAAAAGTCTTATTTGTCGATCACCTTATTGCTGAAGCTTATAATACCTTATTAACAAATGTCCAAGTAAGTATTCAAGCATACGGTATCTCTGATGAATTAAAAGAAGCATTCAATGTTGAAGCTAACAAAAGAAGAAAATTATACTATAACGATGACCTCTATAACAACGACAGAGATGAAAGAAAGAGATTATTAGCTTCCCTCTTCAACTACCTTGAAAACTTATACGGTGAATTAAACGATGATATTAAAGATACCGTTGTCGATTATATCACCTCTAACATAGACATTGAATTCAAAGAAGAAAAAATTCAATATATTCCTTATGTCAAGTCATACAACTGCTCTATCTGCTTGAAGAAATCCGTTGATGATAACTTAAAAACATACCTTTATTCCAAGGGTAAAAGAGAGTTGGCACATTTCTGCAGTATGAAATGCTTCAAACAACTCAGTGAAGAAAAGATCACAAAAGATATTGGCAAGGAAGATATAAAACAAGTTGAACTTCACATTCTCGTTGATAAAATTATCTCTCCTATTAAGCTTACTTATGAAGAACTTATTGATAGAACTAAAATAGCTGGTATGTCTTTACCTCAAAATATTCCTTTCGAACAAGCTTATGTCTCTTGGTTATCAGCTGCTTCTTTCGCAGATAAAATATGGCTTGAAATTCAACATCAAAACCTCGATGAAATTGCAAAGAGATTTAATATCCAAGAAGATAATGTTATGGACTTGTGGGCTAAATTAAAGAACAATACTGACTTCTACTCATTATTTATCGACCGTCTCGCAAGCGTCGCAAAACCTTATACCAAGTATGTAAGTGATACTGCAGAATTATTCAGTGAAGATTGTCCTTATCCTAAGGCATTAGTTAATGAATTTATTACTGAACTCGTTCAAGAAACTAAATCATCTTTCTCAGATGAAAATATCGTCAAATTCTCCTTTGAAGAAATCTTATTCAAACCATTCTTTATTGCCTTTGGTAGATGTAGCGATCTCCAAGATGCAGTTAAAGAGGCTAAAGAAAGCGGTTCTAACATTTCATTATTAGATGATGTTATTGCACACTTTGGTTTCGCTGGTATGGGTCCAAGTGAAAATGAACTTAATTCTAAGCTTATGAAAGTATTCCCTAAATATATGAAAAAGAAGGGTGAACACGATGTTGAAAAATTCAAGAGTAATCCATTAGCTTATATTAAGGAAATATTACTCAAGAAGCTCACTATCCCATCTAATACTACCTTTGAAAAGATGATGAATGCTGATCTTAGTGGTGGTGATAAGGCTCCACATTCAGTAAGAACAATTATGGCTGAAATGTTTGGATTACCTATTGAAACAGGTTCAACTAGAGTTCAACTTTATAAAAACTTTTTAGCTAATATTGGTCTCGTATTCATCCGTGAATATATCAACACATATAATGTATCTTCTGAACCAATTAAACCTGCAGTTTATACCAAAAGAAAACCAACCGAAAAGACCAAGAAGATTAATGCACTTAGTATGAAGCTTGAAAACTTGAAGAAAAAATCATTAGACCTTGTTACATTACAAATTAATCTCAAGTCCCAAATAGACGGTGGATCAACGGGATTAGAACAAGAACTTAAACAACAAAAAGCAGAAGCAAAAGTAGTTGAAGAACAAATTGCTGATGTATCCGATGAAATTAACAAATTAGTAGGTACTTCTAGTGCGAAGAAAGTTATTGCTAAGAAAGGCTTATTCAAGGGTGGTGTTAAACCTAAAGTCTCAGCATCATCATCTGAGGAGAAAGCTGAAGAAGTCAAATCATATTATACCTCAATTGAGATTGAAAATATTCTTAAACAAAAATTATTGGTAGATATTGCTGAAAGATTTCCTTCTGGCTCCGATATGTATTCTACAGCTCAAATGATTGGAGCTCTCCCATCTAATCTTAATAAAGATACTCTCACAGTAGAAATGATTAGATCAGGTAAGTATACAGCTGAAAAGGCTAAGAAAGAAGAAATGGATGAACTCGACGAATTTGCAGCTGAACTCGAAGATGAATTTGGTGTTTTAACTGTTGAAGAAGATGGTGAACCTGCTGGATACGATGATGATATTGAAGATTATAACCTTATGGATGAGGTTGAAAATGCAGATATGCTTGGAGAAGAAGATGACTTGTATTAAAGACCCAGGGTCTTTGATTAAGCCTGAAGGTAAGTATGTAAATAAAAATATAGTGTATATTATTAATAAAAAGTGTTATTTTTTCAGTGTAATTTTATACTGAAAAAATCTGTTAACAACCATCAAAACGATGCTGTCCTTTTGTAAATTTTTAGGCCAGTAGAAAAAAAAACGACACAAATTTTTTCAGAAGCCTTTTCCGCCGTTATTTTTCAGGCTATATTCACCCTATAATACAACGGTTTCTGATTTCATAAGTTTATAAACTACTTTTTATCGGTTATATATAAGAATAAAATACACATTTCTGATTTCGCAAAATAATTTTTTATGACCTACATATGATTTTTTGACAAAGACTTTTTACCCCCTAAAAAAATACACGCACATTTTTAGACCACTTTTCATACCCCTATTTTTACGGTAAATATAAGGACAAAACGAATAACACATTTATGGGGTAAATCTTATATTGTAAACTATTGGTTTTTATGACTAGAAATGACTAAAAATGACTTTTTTTTAAATTCCCTAACAAAAAAAATATTTTTAAAGTTAAAAATTATATTGTAATATATATAAATGAGTGATTTGACTAAAAATGACTATTTATGCTGCGATTTCTGTCAGGCTAGATTTAACGATAAATCTAATCTAATTAGACATATCAAAACAAATAAAAAATGCCTTTCTAAAAGGGCAGAAATAAAAATTAATTGCATATGGTGCAATGAAGAATTTATATCTAATATATACCTTGAAAAACATTCTACTAAATGTAAGGTTAACAAAGACACAGCTTATGTTTTGCTTTTAGAAAAATTCAAAGAAAAAGATAGAAATCTTGAGTATAAAGATAAACAGCTTGAAGAGAAGGATAAAATGATAAAGGATTTACAAGATAAATTATATGCTTTAGCTAATACTTCTAAGACAACAACCGTTAATAACGGTAATACTTATAACGTAACTCTCAAGTGCGGAAAGCCTTTAGTATTATCTAAAAAGAGGTTTTTGAGCTTACTTAAAAGAACTTGTAATGAAAATTATGTAAAACAAGGTGAAACAGGCCTTGCTAAATGGTTTATGAAACACGGGTGTAGAAATAATGAAGATGAGATAAGTATACAATGCACTGACTTAAGACGAGGAGTTCTTAAATTCATAAATGAAGAAGGTGAGACTAAACAGATCTCGACAAAATTCCTTCAAAGTTTTATGAATAAGTGCTTGACTGAATACTCTAAAACCGACCAATGCAAACTGATTAGAGATAAAATAGCAGATATTTGTGCTGAAACTATAGACTTTACTTACTCTCAAAACTTTAGCGAGTTTATGAACCCTCAAAGGAAATTCATAAATTATATTCTAGAAGAAACATATACAAAATATTTAGAAGAAGAAGATGGGTCACCTGAATATGAAGAAGATGATATTGTAGTTGAAGAACAACCAAAACCTTTGACTTCTCAGTTTTCTGAGGAAAAACAACCCATAGTCACTTCTAAACCTTCATCAAAACCGCAAAACATTAAAAAAGAAATAAAACGCCCACAAAATACCGAGGATGATAAATTATATGATTTTAGCAGTTAATTTAAGGGTAAATATTTTTTAAAAATCTAATTGATTTTTAAAAACTAATTTAAGAAATTAAAATATATTATCAAACTTTCTCACGCTTACAATGCAATCTAACTTCCAACAATTCGTTTTTTCTAACAAGGGTAATTTAATCACCTTCAAACATCAAGGGGCAACCGTCTCTAAATATGTCGTTGATGTATGTGGTGAATATTTTACCGCTAAGGGGAGACAAACAGATGTTAAGATAGATGGATTCTATTACTTCGCTGAATGCGAGATGTATAATCGAAGCTTGATTGAAACCCTCGCTTATCATAAATATGTCATTTTAATCGGTGAGAAATCGCCAATGCCTGATGCCTTCTTTGAGTATCAAGATTGCAAAGTCGTAAATGACACTCTAATGGTAAACGGAAAACAATTATCTGCAGCAAATCCTGATGTAGGTTATACTGCATCTTATATCGGTGAAGTCTGGGCTATCGTAGAAGGTAAATATACCCAGGTGTGGAAAAAAACAATTGATAGGCTTCTCATAAACGGAGATGACCTTAAAAAGATTGGAGTTAAGAAGGAAATCGGGGGTCCGGAAGATGAAATTAAAAAACAAAAAATTCAGTGGTATAAGGAGAATGCAGATGATTGGTTTGAATTTTGTGGAAAAAATGTAACATTTAAAGCCGACAAATTTATGTATGTTCTTGGAAAAATTAAGCGTGAACCATATTCTGAAGAATTATATAATGAATTATGTTCTTCATACGAAGGTCTTAGAGATTATTTTATAAGAGAATTCAAAAACAACCGTAACAAACCTAGACTTCAAGCTTTGGTAAAACGTTTTTTGGTATTGACAAATAATTTTAGAAAGAATTTTGGTAATAAGGAGAGAGTTCACAAGTTGCTTGACCTTATTAATGAGGAAATATCAATTGAAGGGGAAAATTGGTATGAAAGAATGTTTGAAAAGAAGGAAAATGTGACAGGTAGTCCAGTTAATATTGAGCATAAAGGTAAGGCAAAGACTGTAGAGATTATAAATGATAATGCCTTAATAAACAAAAAAGAATATGTCTTGGCAAAAGACTGTAAAGATGGTACACCAATGGCATTGCTTAAGAAAAATGTATCCGGCGCCTCGGGTCCGGTAAAATATGGGGATGAGGATAAACCTGTGAATATTGAGTATAGAGGTAAGGCAAAGACTGTAGAGATTATGAATGAATATACCCATAAGAACGGTAAGGAATATGTGTGGGTGAAAGACTTGACTGATAATGGTAAAACAAAGACCTTATTTAAGGAATATATCAAGTATATGTAAACAATAAGGGTAGATAAAAGGTAAGTTTAAGTTTAATTTTTTCGGGCTTCCGTTGACTTCTATATGAGGTTGACGGAAGCCCTTTTCTCATTTTATAAACTTAATTTAAAGCTTATAAAATTATATATTAAAAGGAGCTGTTTGCAGAGCAAACGGAGCCAGAGGTGATAAAGCGGGAAGATGAAGTTTACTGACTACTTTTCCCCTGAAAAAGAGATTATCAAAGAGAAGTTTAATACTATCCCGTATATGGATGTTTGGATATCTAGTATCATAGAAGGGTATATTTATGAGAATGTGTCAAAAGTAAATAAAGAAGGATCCAAGGAAGAATATATAGAGAGATATAGAAAGAAGGAAGGAGAATATAAAATGTGGCATCCAAACGGGAAAATAAAACGTCAAGGGTATTATAAAGAAGGGAAACTTGAAGGCGAGTTTAAAGATTGGCATCCAAACGGGAAAATAAAAGGTCAAGGATATTATAAAGAAGGGAAAGAAGAAGGTGAATTTAAAGAGTGGCACCCAAATGGCCAATTAGGAATACAATGCTATTATAAAGAAGGGAAAGAAGAAGGTGAATTTAAAGAGTGGCACCCAAATGGTTCATTATTTATTCAAGTATATTATAAAGAAGGTAAAAAAGAAGGTGAATATAAAAACTGGTATGATAACGGACAATTAATTACTCAAAGATATTATAAAGAAGGGAAACTTGAAGGTGAATATAAAGACTGGAATATATACGGACAATTACATTGTCAAAAATATTATAAAGAAGGGAAAGAAGAAGGTGAATATAAAAAGTGGCATCCAAACGGACAATTATGGTTTCAACGGTATTATAAAGAAGGGAAACTTGATGGCGAATCTAAAAGGTGGCATTCTAACGGACAACTACAGTATCAAGAATATTATAAAGAAGGGAAACTTGATGGTGAATGTAAATTGTGGGATGAACGGGGTGAATTATATGCGCATAAAATATATACCGGAGGAGAGGTAGTTGAGGATTTACTTAACGCTCAGTAAGTATTAATTTAAAAAGGACCCTGGGTCCTTTTCTCACCCCTACGGGGTTCCGTTTAAGCTTTCGGCTTAAACTAATTGATTTTATAAGTTTAATTTAACCTATAAAATTATATTTACGATGTCTACTATTACATTAACCTTTTCAGAGAGTGTTGAGAACCATACAGGGATGGAAATTTTAGGAAAGAAATCTCAGTATGGTATAAGTTCAGAAAAATGCAGAGAATTAGCAAAGAGATATGATGGTATATTATATGAGCTTAATTCTTTGGATGATAGTATCCAAACAAAAGATGCTTGTGTGGTTGTATTTAAGGATGGATTGAAGAATATTTTTGGGATAGATAAAGATGAGTTATTTAAAGAGCAATCTTCTTTAGAGCCTGATAAGAAGGCTTTTATGTATGGAAGAGTTGTGAATAAGAAAGCAAGGTATAATTTGTGTTATGGAGATGTATATAGAGAGCCTGATTATAGTAATAAAAAGGGAACAATTATAGCCTTTGATGATATACCTATTACAAAGGATGTAAGGGAGAATTTAAGTTTATTTGGAAGAGAATTTGAAGATCTATATGCAGAGGGTAATTTCTATTATGATATTAAAAAATGTTATATCGGGTATCACGGAGATACAGAAAGAAGTAAAGTGATAGGAGTTAGATTAGGGGAAACATTCCCTTTACATTTTAAATGGTATTGTTCAGGGAAAGAAACACCGTATGAAATAACTATTCCACTTAGCGGAGGAGATATATACATTATGAGTGAAAAGGCAACTGGAAATGATTGGAAAAGAAAAAAGGAAAAATGGACCTTAAGACACGCTGCAGGGGAAAAGAAAAATTTATAAGTTAATTGATTTTATAAGTTTAATTTAACCTATAAAATCATCAAAGGAGTAAAGCGGGAAAATGAAGTTTATCGACTACAATTCCCCTGAAAATGATATTATCAAAGAGAAGTTTAACACTATCCCATATATGGATGTTTGGATCTCCAGTATCGTAGAAGGGTATATTTATGAGAATGTGTCAAAAGTAAATGAAGAAGGATCCAAGGAAGAATATATGGAAAGATATGGAAAGAAGGAAGGAGAATATAAAATGTGGTATCCAAATGAAAAATTAGGAATACAATGCTATTATAAAGAAGGGAAACTTGAAGGAGAATATATATGGTGGTGGAATAACGGACAATTACGATGTCAAACTCAATTTAAAGAAGGGAAAAAAGAGGGTGAATGGAAATTGTGGTGGGATAATGGAAAATTAATGTCTCAAAAATATTATAAAGAAGGAAAAGAAGATGGAGAATATAAAGCTTGGTATCCAAACGGACAATTATGGTCTCAATGCTATTATAAAGAAGGGAAAAAAGAAGGAGAAGCTAAATCGTGGCATGATAACGGACAATTATGGTGTCAAGAATATTATAAAGAAGGGGAAAAAGAGGGTGAATTTAAAGAGTGGTGGGAACAGGGTGAATTAATATCTCATAAAATATATACCGGAGGAGAAGTCGTTGAGGATTTACTTCTTGAACCTTAATTAAGTTTAATTATTAATTTAAATGATTTTATAAGTTTAATTTAACCTATAAAATTATCAAACTAAAATGAATAAGTTTACAGATTGTTTGCCTCGCAAACCGGAGCTTCGCGACTACAATTCCCCTGAAAAGGGTATTATCAAAGAGAAGTTTACTACGATCCCATATATGGATATTTGGATATCCAGTATCGTAGAAGGGTATATTTACGAGAATGTGTCAAAAGTAGATAAAAAAGGATGTAAGGAAGAATATATGGAAAGATACGGTAAGAAAGAAGGAGAATATAAAATGTGGTATCCAAACGGACAATTATGGGCTCAATGCTATTATAAAGATGATAAACTTGAAGGTGAATATAAAAGGTGGTATGATAATGGACAATTAGGTGGTCAATCCTATTATAAAGAAGGGAAGAAAGAAGGTGAAACTAAATCGTGGGGGGATAATGGAAAATTACGGTCTCAACGCTATTATAAAGAAGATAAATTAGAAGGTGAATATAAACAGTGGCATCATAACGGACAATTATGGTGTCAAGGATACTATAAAGACGGAAAGAGAGAAGGAGAAAATAAATCGTGGGATAAATATGGTAATTTGACAGAACATAAATTATATACCGGTGATGTCATTAAGGATTTTTTAAAAAACTAAAAAGACCCAGGGTCTTTTTAATTGATTTTTCAAAATTAATTTAAAGAATAAAAACATAATAATTAACAAAATGAGTTCAATTGAAGCCGATAAAATTATCTTAACAGTCTCTATCGCAAATTCTAAATTTGAGGTTGACAGTGAATATGCAAAAGTTTCCGACTTTTTTACAACTTGGTTAGAAGGACAGGTAGAAGGTCATCCGGAAATTGTTAGTGAAAATTCAAATGTGTCTCTTGATGTTTTAAAAGGTATGACAATGCCTGAAGTTGTAATTGAAAAAATTGTCGAGTATATGAATATCACAAAGGGTATTAGACAAGACATTCTCCCACATCCTTTAAAAGAAATTCTTCCGGAAGAAAAGGGGATGAGAGCTTACTTATGTAAAGTCCGTGAAACACCTTTACCTCCAGTCTCAGAAGAGGAGGATGATGAAAAAGCTCCTGAACCTGAAAAATCCTGTGAACCTTATAATTTTGCCCTTGCGGATTTCATTGATAATTATGTTGAAACTAACGGTATGCGCGGGTTATATGAGATGATTGGTTATTCAAACTATTTAGGTATCAAATCATTGTTATATTTATGTTGTGGTAAAGTGGCGTTGATGATGAAGGACAAATCCCTTGAAGAAATTAAGACTTTGGTTGATTGTTTTCCTTCGGAAAACGGAGCAACCAAAGGTTGCGATTGTTAACCCCTCCCGAGAGGGGTAAAAAGGACGGTGGGTCCTTTAAAATAAACAAACTAATTGATTTTATAAGTTTAATTTAACCTATAAAATTATATAATTAACAATGAAGTTTATCGACTATTTTTCCCCTGAAAAGAATATTATCAAAGAGAAGTTTAATACCATCCCGTATATGGATGTTTGGATATCCAGTATCGTAGAAGGTTATATTTATGAGAATGTATCATCAACAGATACAGGGATTAGAGAAGAATATACAGAAAGATATAGAAAGGGAGAAGGAGAATATAAATCGTGGTATCCAAAGGGGCAATTATATGCTCAATGTTATTATAAAGAAGGGAAAGAAGAAGGCGAATATATATGGTGGCATGAAAATGGACAAATAGAAATTCAATGTTATTTTAAAGAAGGGAAAGAAGAGGGTGAATATAAAAAATGGTATTTTACAGGTCAATTAAATATTCAATGTTATTTTAAAGAAGGGAAACTTGACGGGGAATATAAAAAGTGGAATGAACAGGGTGAATTAATAGTTTATAAAATATATACCGATGATGTCGTCGTTGAGGATTTACAGAGGACCCAGGGTCCTCTACTTCTTGTACCATAAGTAATTTAATTGATTTTATAAGTTTAATTTAACTTTATAAAATCATAAAAGATGAAATTCATAGATTATTTTTCCCCTGAAAAGGATATTATCAAAGAGAAGTTCAATACAATCCCGTATATGGATATATGGATCTCCAGTATCGTAGAAGGGTATATTTATGAGAATGTGTCTAGAATAAATCACGGATATTTTGAGTGTAAAGAAGAATATACGGAGAGATATGGTAAAAAGGAAGGTGAAGCTAAAGGATGGTATAATAACGGGAAATTATTTTTTCAGGGTTATTTTAAAGATGGAAAACACCACGGAAAGATTACAAGGTGGAATGAATATGGAAAATTATCACAAAAAATTTATTGTAAAAATGGTAAAATAGAAGGTAAAGCCAAACAATATAGAAGAGATGGTTCATTATTTTCTATAATGTGGTATAAAGAAGGCAAGATGGAAGGTAATTCTAAAAAGTTTTGGAATAATACAAAAGTATGGACTAATGCCTATTACAAAGATGGAGAACTTGAAGGCGAGTATAAAGAGTTCTTACATAAAGGAGGATTATCCAAAATATGTTATTATAAAAAAGGGAAAGAAGAAGGTGAAGCTAAAGAGTGGTGGACTAATGGTGTGCTTAAATATCAAGTGTGTTATAAAGAAGGGAAACTTGAAGGTGAATATAAAGAGTGGAATAACAACGGTCAAATAGAACATCTATGGTATTATAAAGAAGGGAAACTTGAAGGTGAAGCTAAAAGTTGGTGGAGTATCGGCCAACTTTGCGTTCAATCTCACTATAAAAACGGCAATAAGCACGGCGAGTATAAAACCTGGTCTATTGAAGGACAATTACACGAACATAAGATATATGAAGATGGAAAGATTGTGAAGGATTTACAGTTGGAAATACTTTAAATAATCATTGTGAATAAATATACCATTATGTGCTACTTTCCCCTTGAAACTATAGTTGTTTTTTATCATAATTTTTAAGACTTCATCG
>JACCEA012090637.1_pt1 | contig 15088 bp, 11 predicted proteins | sample 7449851 | NCBI WGS metagenome assembly JACCEA01 (sample SAMN15323453, study PRJNA562643) | freshwater metagenome | isolation source: river surface water | place: USA:Blue River Watershed | collected 2017-08-18 | reverse complement strand
TGTTGCGCAGAAAACGGTCCAGCACCAGCTGACCGGCATAGGGTGTCCCCGGCACTTCGGCGCGCGAGGGAAAACCATCGCCATCCAGGTGCACAGTCGCAATACGCCGGCCGTTCTCCGTGGTGGCATCAGGGGCCGGGAAGGATTCCAGCCGCAGGGCTTTTTCGATGAAGCTCAAAGGATCGAGAATCCAACGCCGCAGACCGTCGCCGCCTTGTTCCAGCACCCCCGGATTCATCGCAAAACCGCCCCATGGCGCCAGCCCGGCAACCGTCCACAGCTGCTCGCGCTCACCACTGAACTGCAACAGCGGACTGACTACGGCAGGGTCAATGCGCAGGGGCTCGAGGTTTTGCGCGCGCGCCCTGACCGGCCCCTCGAAGCCAAACATGCCGGGTGTCTGCTGACTGATCTGCAGCGGAGCACGGACCGCGCTTCCGCGCTGCAGTCCCAGCGCCCTCAGCGTGCGTTGCTGTCCCACCGGCAGCCCGCCGACAAACGCCAGCGGTACTCCCTGTGCCTGCTGCTGCAACAACCAGCGCTCAAAATTGGCAGGCTGCTGCAACGGGCCGGAGGTCATCCAGAACAGGATCCCGGCATACAGGCCACGGCTGGGATAGTCAGGAATATCCACCCCGGCCGCGAAATAATCCACCCGGTAGCCCAGGTACTCCAGCAGACCGCCGTACAGCACATGCCCGGAGGTGACACTCAGGTCACCTTCACGCGGGTCATAGACCACAGCGATGCGGCGCGGCTGCACCTCCAGCGAACTGATTCCCAGATAATCCAGCTGCGGGACGCTGACCCACGGAATATAGCCCTCAGCACTCAGACGCCCGGCCAGCTGACGCGCTTCATCACGCCGCTGCGGTGGCAGGTAGTCGATCACCACCACGGGAATGCCGCGCTGCTTGAGCTCGGCAAATTTGCCCTTGAGCCAGGCCCGATCATCCGCAGGAACTTCTTTGAAAACCCTGAGCGCCTGATCCCATGAGGCATAGAGCGACTCAGCAGCCACCGCAGCGGGCTGCCAGGGCAAGCCTTCGATCACCTCGAAACCACGGTTGAAGAACAGCGCCATACCGGGCAACTCCCGATGCAGACGTTCAATCAAGGTTTTCAGGCCGCGCAACTGAGCGGCGCGCTGGGCTTCGGGTAGCAGCTGATAGCTGTCCAGCGTATCGAGGAACAACCCCTGGTAACCCTGCGCCTGAAACGCCCGGGCTTTATTGAGCAAGTGCGCATGCCAGGCCGGGTTGGCCAGATCCATGACATTACTCGACCAAGCCGTGTTGCGCCTCAGCGCCAGAGCCGGATCAATCGATTCGTCGGCCAGCGCCTCACCGACCGCCAGATAGGCAAACGCCTGGCTGCCTTCCTTGCGCAAGGTCTGCAAGCCCGTGGCACTGGCATGTTTGGGCTCCAGCACGACCCAGTCAAACTGCGCCAGTTCGGGCCACGGCGGTTGTGCACCATAGAAAAACGCCACACTGCCGGGCGCACCCAAGGCCCCGCAGGAGATCAACAGCAGGCACAGAAAAGACAGAATGTGACGCAAGAACTTACACCTCGTACCACGGCACAGCCAGACACTGCCCGTGTCGGCAAACCCTACAGAGAATCTGCCGCAGATGCCACGCGGGTCTGCTGAAATGAGGCGAAATGATAGCAACTGGCCGGCCCCATAGATACCGACGCAGCGCACGCTGACGCGGCGCTTGCCAAGACCTGCAGGGCCCGGTAGGCGCGCGGCGACCGGCGCGCCGGAAAATCAGCCCTCGAGTGCGCGGATCAGCTCGATGTAGGGCTCTGCCTGACGCTGATCCTCGATCAGCGCGATGAAGTCCTTGCCACTGGCATCACGCGCCTCCAGCGAATATCCCGCCGCACGGAAAAACCCCAGAAAGCGCTCGAAATCATCCACGCGCAGACCACGGTAAGCCTTGATCAGCTTGTGCAGCGCCGGCGGCGTCGCATCTGCGGGCTCTACCGCCAGGTAAAGCCTGATCGCTTCATCACTGATCGCTTCACCAATCACCTGCTTCTTGTCTTTGCGCATTGCGTTGTACCTGGCCGCTTTGTCGGGGAGCGGCAGTTTAGCGCCGCCCCGATGAAGGCTCAACGCAGACGTCGACTAATTGCTTAAGGTCTAGCGGGTGTGCAGCCCTTATACTGCGGGCTTTATCCTGGGAGTTAGCATGGAGCTGCCACCGCTGTTCAGCGCCCTGAGACAGAGCCGCCGTGCCGGCTACACCGTTAAAAGCCTGCGCGGCGATCTGCTGGCGGGGCTGACCGTCGGCATTATCGCCATTCCGCTGGCGATGGCGCTGGCGATTGCGGTCGGCGTGGCGCCGCAACACGGGCTGTACACCATTCTGGTCGCCGCCCCGCTGATCGCCCTCACCGGCGGCTCGCGCTTCAATATTTCCGGTCCCACCGCCGCCTTCGTGGTGATCCTGCTGCCGATCACGCAAAAATTCGGGCTCGGCGGTCTGCTGCTGTGCACCAGCATGGCCGGTCTGATCCTGATTGCCATGGGGCTGTTGCGGGCAGGCAAGCTGATCGAGTTCATCCCCTACCCGGTCACCCTCGGCTTCACCGCCGGCATCGGTATCGTCATCGCGACCCTGCAGATCAAGGACCTGCTGGGTCTGACCCTGCACAGTCAGCCCGCGCATTACCTCGAGCAGCTGCAAGCGCTGGTGGTTGCGTTACCCGGCGCGCATGGCGCAGACATGCTGGTCGGCGCCGTCTGCCTGGGGGTGCTGATTGTCTGGCCGCGCTGGGTACCGAAAATCCCTGCCCATCTGATCGCGCTGGCAGTGGGTACGCTGCTGGGCATGCAGCTGGAGGCAGCCGGCTGGCCGCTGGCGACCCTTGGCGAGCGTTTCAGCTATGTGCTGGACGGGGTCAGCCATCCCGGAATTCCACCCTTTCTGCCGGACTTTGCCTGGCCCTGGCAATTGCCGGGGCCGGACGGCCAGCCACTGACCCTGACCTTTGAGCTGATCCGGCAGCTGCTCGCCCCGGCCTTTGCGATTGCCATGCTCGGTGCCATCGAGTCGCTGTTGTGTGCGGTGGTCGCCGACGGCATGACCGGCAGCAAACATGAGCCCAATGCCGAGCTGCTGGGCCAGGGGCTGGGCAATCTGGTGGCCCCGCTGTTCGGCGGCATCACCGCCACCGCGGCCATCGCCCGCAGTGCCGCCAATGTTCGCGCCGGGGCCTTTTCACCGCTGGCGGCGATCATCCATGCCAGCGTGGTGCTGCTGTCGATTCTGTTGCTGGCACCGCTGTTCAGCTATCTGCCGATGGCCGCCATGGCCGCCCTGTTGCTGATGGTGGCGTGGAACATGAGCGAGGCACCGCATGTGCTGCATACGTTGCGCATTGCCCCGCGCAGCGATGTGCTGGTTTTGCTTACCTGCCTGACGCTCACCGTGCTGTTCGATATGGTGCTGGCGGTCGGTGTCGGGTTGCTGCTCGCTGCGGGCCTGTTCATCAAGCGCATGAGCGATCTGACCGACACCACGGCGCTGCCCGAGCACTTCCATCAGGCGCTGGCAAACCTGCCCAAGCAAGTCATGGCCTACAGCATTCGCGGGCCCTTGTTCTTTGGTGCGGCGGAAAAGGCCCTCAGTGTGCTGCGCCGGCTGAATCCTGACGTGCGGGTGGTGATGGTCGAGATCAGTGCCGTACCGATGCTCGACATGACCGCGCTGGCGGCACTGGAGAACCTGCTGCACGATTATCAGCAACAGGGCATCGGACTGATTCTGGTCGGCACATCAGCGCCCTTGCGGCTGAAACTCCGGCGCGCCGGCGTACACCTGCACAACGGCCGGCTGAGCTACGTCAACAGCTTGCCGCAAGCCCGCAGCAAGGCACTGGAATGGTTGCAGGCGCATCAGGACTGAGCACCTGCGCAGCCATTATTTGAGCGGTTCGACCAGCAACTGCTCGAAGTCAGCCAGCGACTGCGGCCGGCCAAACAGATAGCCCTGAAAGCGCTGACAGCCATTGGCCAGCAGCAGCGCATGCTGCTCATCGGTTTCCACACCCTCGGCAATCACCTCCAGATCAAGGCTCAACGCCAGCGCATGAATGGCGCGGATGATCGCCAGACTGCCGGTGTCCTCGGGCAGCGCCGCGACAAAGGATCGATCGATCTTCAGCTGATCCAGCGGCAACTTCTGCAGGTAAGCCATGGAGGAATACCCGGTCCCAAAGTCGTCAATCGAGAAACGGATACCGCGCGCCTTGAGCAGATTCATGCGTTCGATGGCGGCCGGCATATCGTCCAGCAGCAGGGTCTCGGTCAGTTCCAGCTTGAGCAGGCGCGGCTCCACAGCGCTTTGATCAAGCAACAGCAGCAGGCGATCGACAAACCCCTGCTGGTACAACAAACGGGCACTCAGATTGACCGCCAGATGCAGTGCGGATGTATGCGCCTGAGTAGCCCAGCGCTGCAACACAGCCAAGGCCTGCTGCAGCATCTGGAAATCCAGATCCTCGATTACCCCGAGCTGCTCGGCAACATCAATAAAATGCGCAGGGGCCAGCAGGCCGCGCTGCGGATGCTGCCAGCGCACCAGCACCTCCGCCCCGATCAGGCCCTTGTCGGCATCAAACTGTGGCTGCAAAAAGGCCATGAATTGCCCGCCCGCCAGACCGCGACGAATCTCCTCTTCCAGACGCAATCGGGCACTGACCGATTCCTGCATCTGCGGATCGAAGAAACGCAGCGCATTCTTCCCGGCATTCTTGGCCTGATACATCGACAGGTCAGCGCGCTTCATCAGCTCTTCAACGCCTGACAGATTGTCATTGAACAGCACCACGCCAATGCTGGCGCTGCTGCGCTGCAGGGTGCCGGCAATCAGATAGGGCTGACTCAGGGCAGCCAGTATCTTCATGCCCACATGCTCGGCCTGGGAGGCCGCCTCTGCGGAATAGCTTTCCAGCTCTTCCAGCACCACCACAAACTCGTCACCGCCCAGACGGGCAACCGTATCCGTGGCGCGCACCGCCTGAGTGATCCGCCCCGCGGCCTGACGGAGCAATTCATCGCCGCTCTCATGGCCATGCAGATCATTGATATTCTTGAAGTTATCCAGATCAAGAAACATCAGCGCGGCAAACCGACCGCTGCGCGCGCTGGCAATCAGTGCCTGCTGCAGGCGATCCTGCAGCAGGCGGCGGTTGGGTAGCGTGGTCAACGCATCGAAAAACGCCAGATGCCTGATCTGATCCTCGGCGGCCTTGCGTTCACTGATATCCGCCAGCGTGGCCACATAGTGGCTGACCATGCCCTGGGCATCGCTGACGGTGCTGATGGTCAGCCATTCCGGGAAAATTTCACCGTTCTTGCGCCGGTTGAGAATTTCACCTTCCCAGGCGCCGTCCTGACTGAGCCGCTGCCACATCGACTGATAAAAATCGCTGCCGTGCTTGCCCGAGCCGAGCATCCGCGTGTGCTGGCCAATCACCTCGTCGGCGCTGTAGCCGGTAATCCCGGTAAACGCCTTATTGACCCGCAGAATGCGGCTTTGCGCATCGGTAATGACGATGCCCTGCTGGGTCTCGAAGGCGATAGCCGCAATCCGCTGCTCCTGCTGGGCCTTGACCCGCTCGCTGATATCACGCGCGAGCAACAGCACGGCGCGCTTTTCCGTCAGCGGCGTTTCCAGCCGCTGCACATGTCCCTCAAAAACCCTGGAGCCGCCCTTGGTGTGAATGCGGTATTCGATCACCTGCGTCTGCTCGCTGGCCAGGCTCTGCCGGATCATGCCGAGAAAAAATTCGGCTTCGCTGGTCGACAGCACTTCACGTACGGTATGGCCGAGCAGTTGCTCGCTGGGAGCAAAAAGCAGTGCTTCATCATTGGCGATCACCTCGAGATAGCGACCATCCTCGTCCAGCACCAGCAACAGGTCCGGCAGCGCACCACTGATGGCACGCAGGCGCGCTTCGTTATGGCGCAAGCGCAATTCGGTCTGCTGGCGCCGCTGCACATCCATGAACTGCATGCCGAGAAACAGCGTGATCAGCGGCAGCGCTATCAACAGTGCGGCAATCACCTGCCAGAGCAATTGCATGTCCGCCAGGACGTTGACTTGATAGAGCAGCAATGCCAGCAACAGGTGCAGGCCCAGAGCAAAGATCAGCAATTGCCGTGGGCCCACTGCGACTTTTCCGCGCAGCAGCGCACGGCGATAGGCCAGACCAAAGAGAATCGGCAGGACGATATTGGAGAGCCCGGCAAACGGTCCGCCACCCCCCAGTGACAAGCGGAAGGCACCTGCCAGCACGCCGGCAACACCGACCACCAGCGGACCGCCGAACAGGGCGGCCATACTCAGCAGCGCCGAGCGGGCATCCAGGATAATGCCGTCAACCTGCAGCATCGGATTGAGCATGCCGATGATGCAGACGCCGCCGAACAGCAGTCCGGCAGACAGCTGCGCCGCCTTGCGCCGCTCGCCCCAGGCCCGCTGGTTGACGCTGTACAACCAGCACAGCGCAAGCAACAGTGCCGCACCTTGAAGAATACCCAGAATCATCGTGTCAGAACGCTCCAGCGCCAGCGCGGTCAGCCTGCGGCTACCTGCGCCGCAAGAATAGCCGTTTGCCAGCCATGCGCAATAGCGCCCTGGGTTGTGCGTGCGCCGGACTTACAGGCCTTTCACCGCATAGATGCCCGGTGCATTGCGCCAGTAACCCTTGTAATCCATGCCATAACCGAAGATGAAACGGTCGACGCACTGCAGGCCGATAAAATCGGCCTGCAGGTCCGGTCGCGCCTTGCGCTGGTGATCCTTGTCAATCAGCACAGCGGTATACACCCGGCTGGCACCGGCATGCCGGCAGAAATCGATGATCGCGCCAAGGGTATGCCCCTCATCGAGGATGTCATCGATGATCAGCACATCACGGTCGATGAAGGAGATTTCCGGCTTGGCCTTCCAGAACAGCTCACCACCGGTGGTTTCGCTGCGATAGCGGGTAGCGTGCAGATAAGACAGCTCAAGGGGGAAGTTCAGCTTGGGCAGCAGCTTGCCGGTAAAGATCAGGCCACCGTTCATCACACAGAACACCACCGGGTTGCGCTCGGCCAACTCGCCATTGATGGCACCGGCGACCTGCTCGATGGCGGCCTCGATCTGGGCTTCGTTGTACAGGCAGTCGGCTTGCGCCATCACTTGACGGATGTGGGCGAGATCGGCGGACATGACTTGACTCCAGAGAATTGAAAGTACGAATTGATTTTGTAGGGTGGGTTAGGCCTGCGGCCGTAACCCACCAACCGACCGCCAGGTCGGCAAACGCGATGCCTTTGGCATCGATGGTGGGTTACGTGGGGCGGCCATCCGCCGCTACGCAGCTAACCCACCCTACAGGAAGCTTACAACGCCTCGGGCACCCGCTCACAGATGTTCGCCAGGGCCTCTACCCACTGTGGCTGGGTGTTCAGGCACGGCACCAGAATCAACTCCTCACCACCGGCGGCAATAAACTGTTCGCGGCCACGGATACCGATTTCCTCCAGTGTCTCGATGCAGTCGGCGACAAAGGCCGGGCACATCACCAGCAGCTTTTTCACCCCTTGCGCAGCCAGTTCATCCAGCCGCGCTTCGGTGTAAGGTTCGATCCACTTGGCCCGCCCCAGACGCGACTGGAACGCCACCGACCATTGTCCGGCCTGCAGCCCGGTGCGCTCGGCAAAGCCGGCACTGACCTGATAGCACTGCGCACGGTAGCAACTCTGCAGCACCGCTCCACTGGCCTGCTGACAACAATCCGCACCCTTCAGGCAGTGCGTACCGGTCGGATCGGTCTTGTGCAAATGCCGCTCCGGCAGGCCGTGATAACTCATCAGCAAATGATCGAAACCCTGTTCCAGGTAGGGTTTGACACTGGCCGCCAATGCATCCAGATACTCCGGCTGATCGAAAAAGGGTTGCAGCACGGACAGCTTGAGCGGCAGCTGATGAGCAGCAATCACCCGTTGCGCCTCGACCAGCGCAGTGGTCGTGGTGCTGTCGGCAAACTGCGGATACAGCGGCGCAAAGGTGACCCGGGTAATACCCTGCCCCGCCAGCTTGCGCAGGCTGGTTTCGATGGAGGGTTCGCCATAGCGCATGGCCAGCTCGACCGGGCCCTGGGTCCACAGAGGACGCACGGCGTCAGTCAGTTGCCGGCTGATTTCCACCAGCGGCGAGCCTTGCGGCCACCAGATCGACTGATAGGCATGCGCCGACTTTGCCGGGCGACTGAGCAGAATCAGCGACACCAGCAAGCGCCGCAGCGGCCACGGCAGATCAATCACATAAGGGTCCATCAGGAACTGATTGAGGTAACTGCGCACATCGGCCACTGAAGTGCTGGCAGGCGAGCCTAGGTTGACCAGCAGTAAGGCGTGTTGGGTCATGCGCAATCCTTGATTAAGTGGTCAATATAAAGAAGAGTTTCTAGAGCAAATCAGCCAACGCAGTTTCCAGCGTATTGAAGCGAAACACGAATCCAGCCTCAAGCAGTCGCTTGGGCAGCGCGCGCTGCCCTCCGAGCAACAATACCGAAAGCTCGCCCAAGCCCAGCTTGAGGAATATCGCGGACAACGGCATGAATGCCGGCCGGTGCAGCGCTGCGCCCAACGCCTTGGCAAAGGCCCGACTGCGCACTGGTGCGGGGGCGCAGGCATTATAAGGGCCGCAGGCAGCCTCGTGGTGCAGGAGAAAATCCATCAGCGCCACCTGATCGTGCAGATGAATCCATGGCATCCACTGCCGGCCGTTGCCAATCGGTCCGCCCAGCGCCAGCTTGAATGGCAGCAACAGGCGCTTGAGAAAACCGCCGTCGGCCGCCAGCACCAGACCAGTCCTGATCCGCACCACGCGGATGCCCAGCGGTTCGGCCAGCAGCGCCGCGTCTTCCCAGGCCGCACACAGCTGGCTGGCATAATCACTGCTCACTGGCGGTTGCCGTTCATCCAGCTCACGTTCACCAGCATCGCCATACCAGCCCACCGCCGAGCCGGACAGCAATACATCCGGCTTCTGCTCGCGGCTGGCCAGCCAGGCCACCAGCTGTTCCGTCAGGCTTATCCGACTGGCCCACAGCAGTTGCTTGCGCTTGACCGTCCAGGGGCGATCAGCGATCGGTGCGCCCGCCAGATTGACCACCGCATCCAGCGCGCCGGGCGGGCAATCCTCAAGACGGGCGATGCCCTTGACGCCGGCACCGCAAAGCCGTGGGACCTGCTCCGGGGTGCGGCTCCAGACCGTCAGCTGATGCCCCTGCTGCGTCCAGTAATGGCACAGCGCGCGGCCGATAAGGCCGGTGCCGCCGGTCAGAAGAATGTGCATGAGCGGATCCTCGTGTGAGCGGCCTGATCATCCGAGCCCTGATCATCCGGGGCAATGTTGCTTGACAGATTTTATGTACAAGTTAAATACTTTGTACAATTTATGTCAAATTATCCCTGCCGAGCCGACCTTTATGTCCAACCCTATCGCCATCATCGGTGCCGGCCTGTCCGGATTGTCCGCCGCCAACACACTGCATGCCGCCGGCTATAGCGTGCAACTGTTCGACAAGAGCCGTGGCAGCGGCGGACGGATGTCCAGCAAGCGCAGCGGCTTCGGCGACCTGGACCTGGGCGCGCAATATTTCACCGCCCGCGATGCGGACTTTGTTCGGGCAGTCAGCCACTGGCAACAACAGGGCTGGGTCGAGCGCTGGTCACCGCAGATTTATCAGTACCGCGAGGGCCAACTCAGCCCCTCGCCGGACCAGCAGCCACGCTGGGTCGGTACTCCGCGCATGAGCGCACTGACCCGTGGCCTGCTGGGCAGTCTGCCGGTGCGCTTCGAATGCCGCATCTGCGAGATATTCCGCGGCGATCAGCATTGGCAGCTGCTGGATGCCGAGGGCAACCTGCACGGCCCTTTCAGCCATGTACTGGTCGCCGCACCGGCAGCCCAGGCCAGCGCACTGCTGGCAGCGGCACCGGCTCTGGCGGCACAGGCCGCCAGCACGGCGATGGAACCCGTCTGGGCCGTCGCACTGGGCTTTGAGCATGCCTTGCCAACTTCGCTTGAAGCCTGCTTTGTGCAAGACAGCCCGCTGGCCTGGATTGCCCGCAACACCAGCAAGCCGGGGCGCAGCATGCCCGACAGCTGGGTGCTGCACGCCTCCAGCCAGTGGACCCGCGAGCACCTGGACCTGCCGGCCAGCAACGTCATCGACCTGCTGACGGCCGCCTTCGAAAGGGTGCTGGGGCAGGCGCTACCACCTGTCGACGCCAGTCTGGCACAACGCTGGCTGTATGCCCGTCCGGCACAACCGCAGGATTTGCGTGCCCTCTGCGACCCCGCACTGGGCCTCTTCGCCTGCGGCGACTGGTGCCTTGCCGGGCGCGTGGAAGGCGCCTGGCTGAGCGGCCAGCAGGCCGCCCGGGAAATCATCGCCAGTATCGGCAAAGAAAACTGCATCCCCCGCCCGGCAACATCCGGAAGCACAAGGTTCAGGCTCTTGTTGAATCGCTACTTTAATCTGATGCCAAAACCCACCGGACCACTGCCTACGGAGAGCCAAAATGCTGACCAGCGGACTACTCGATCAACTGCTTAAATCCGGCCAGGCGCTGCTGCAGGACACTGCCAGGCGCCCCGCCAACACCCCGGGTACACCGGCCTCGGGACTCACCGATCTGCTCGGCGGCGCCGGTGGCAGCGCCCTTGCAGCCGGCGCCCTGGGACTGCTGCTGGGCAGCAACAAGACGGTGCGCAAGGTAGGCGGCAATGCGCTGACTTACGGCGGCCTCGCAGCGCTTGGCGTCATGGCCTACAAGGCCTACGGCAACTGGCAGGCACAACAGGCCAGCAACCCGGGCGGCGAACCACAAACGCTGGACCGGCTCCCTGCAGTCCAGGCGGAACTGCACAGTCAGGCAATTCTGCGAGCCCTGGTGGCAGCGGCCAAGGCTGACGGGCATATCGATTCGCGCGAGCGGCAATTGATCGAAGGTGAATTCAACAAACTGACCAGTGAGCAGGATCTGCAGCGCTGGCTGGCCGGCGAACTCGACAAGCCGCTGGATCCGGCTGAAGTGGCGCGCGCTGCAAGCACACCGGAAATGGCGGCCGAGATGTATCTGGCCAGCCTGTTGATGGTTGATCAGCAGCACTTCATGGAGCGCGCCTACCTGGACGAGCTGGCTCGCCAACTGCAACTGGCGCCCGCCCTGAAGCTGGAACTGGAAGCCCAGATCAAAGGCTGAACATCACACCGTAAAGGCCATGCCCCTGCCTTTGCGGTGTAACGCTGCAATCAGCGTCACAGGGTTGCACCGGACAGAATCGACCACAGAAATCCCCCTCGCTGCGCGCTAATATTTTTTACATTTTCTTGTACAAGAAGTTTGACATGTACAGGAATACGCATAATATGCACATCAATTGTACAAATTATCTTATCTGTACAGCTTTGAGGTGTAGCGCATGCACAACGACCAGACCTCTCGCCCGAAAATCGCCATCAGCGCCTGCCTGCTCGGTCACGAGGTGCGCTACAACGGCGGTCACAAAGCCTCGACCCTGTGCCGCGTAGCGCTGGCCCGGCACTTCGACTTTGCGCCGATCTGTCCGGAAGTGGCGATTGGTCTGGGCACACCGCGTGAGCCGATCCGGCTGGTCGGCGACCCGGCAGCACCGCGCGCCGTTGGTACAGTCGATCGCGAACGCGACGTGACACAGGCGCTGGCCGATTATGGTCAGGCCATGGCCAGCAGCCATAACGACATCGCCGGCTACATCTTCATGCAGCAGTCGCCCTCCTGCGGGGTCGAGCGGGTCAAGGTCTATCAGGCCAACGGCATGCCGGCGGAGAAAAGCGGTCGCGGCATTTACGCCAATGCCTTTTGCAGCGCCCGTCCGGATCTGCCGGTCGAAGAAGACGGCCGGCTCAACGACCCGGTGCTGCGCGAGAATTTCATTACCCGGGTGTACGCCTACGCCCGCTGGCAGACGTTGCTCAAGGCCGGACTGACCCGGCATGCCATCATCAGCTTTCACGCCAGCTACAAATACCAGCTGATGGCCAACCATCCGCAGCAATACCGCGAACTGGGGCGCATGCTCGGCAACATGGGCAAGCAGGATGCCAACCTGATCGGCCCGCAGTACTTCAGCCAGCTGATGCAGGCGCTGAAAAAGACCGCCACCCGCCGCACCCATACCAATGTGCTCAAGCACCTGAGCGGCTATCTGCGTCCGGCCCTGAGTGCGGATGAGCGCAGTGAAATCCATCAGGTGATTCATCAGTACCGCGAAGGCATCGTGCCGCTGGTGGTGCCCATGACCCTGCTCAAGCACCACTTCCGGCGCAATCCGCAGCCTTACATCGCGCTGCAGGCCTATATGCAGCCGCATCCCGAAGACCTCAGCCTGCGCAATGCGATATGAACATGACGGAAAATTTCCCGGCAGAAAATCCTGCGCAATACCTGCAGGCCATTGCCGATGGCTGGCTGCCGATTCGTGAGGTAGCACGCCAGACCGGCGTGAATGCCGTCACGCTGCGCGCCTGGGAGCGCCGTTACGGGCTGATCGTGCCGCACCGCACCCAGAAGGGGCACCGGCTGTATGACCAGAGCCATGTGGCGCGGATCAGCCACATCCTGACCTGGATCGACCGCGGCGTAGCGGTCAGTCAGGTCGGCCAATTGCTGGAAAACCGTGAGCCGCCGGCTGTCACCGATGACAGCCTGTGGAGCGAACAGCGCTCGCGCCTGCAACAGGCGTTGGTGCGCCTGAACGAAGCGCAGCTCGACGATGTGTTCAATAACCTGCTGGCGCTCTACCCGGTGGATACCCTGCTGGAGCGTCTGTTATTGCCGCTGACAGAGATGTTGCAGCAGCGCTGGCAAGGCCAGTTCGGCAGCCATATCGAACGGGTGTTTTTCCAGACCTGGCTGCGCAACAAGTTGGGCGCACGGATTTACCACAACAACCGTCAGCAGCATGCTCAGCGTCTGTTAATGGTCAACCTCTGCGAACGGCCAATGGAACCGGCTCTCTGGCTGACCGGCTGGCTGTTGTCGAGCCACGAAATGCCACTGGATATTCTCGACTGGCCGGTGCCGCTGAGCGAGCTGGGACTGGCCCTGGACAGCATTCAACCGCGCGCACTGGTGCTGTTTGCCGGTCAGTCACTGGATGCCCGGCACCTCGAACGGCACTTGCCGCGCATGGCCAGCAGCAGCGGCATTCCACTGATACTCAGTGGCCCTGCCGCCAGCATTCATGCGCAAGAACTGCACGACGTGCCCGGTTTGCACGCCGCGTACTCGCCGCTCGATGTGCTGCAGCAGATCCATAACCTGATCAAGACCGGTGACATGACATGATCCAGTTATTCTGGCTGCGCACCGACTTGCGCGTTGCCGACAACACGGCGTTGTCACAGGCCCTGAGCAATGGCCCGACCGTGGCGGTGTATCTGATCACCCCGCAGCAATGGCTGGCGCATGATGATGCCCCGTGCAAAGTGGATTTCTGGCTGCGCAATCTGGCCTGTCTGCGCGAACAGCTGGGCAAGCTCAACATCCCGCTGTTGATCCGCAATTGCGCCGACTGGCAGCAGGCGCCGGTCACGCTGCTGCAGCTGAGCCAGCAGATCGGCGCAGGCGCAGTGCATTGCAATGAGGAATACGGGATTCACGAAACCCGTCGCGACCGGGCCTGCAGCAGCCTGCTGGAACCACAGGGCATCGCCTTTACCGCACACTTTGACCAACTGCTGCTCAAGCCCGGCAGCGTGCTGACCCAATCCGGCAATTACTTCCAGGTCTTCAGCCAGTTCCGCAAGGTCTGTTACCAGCGCCTGCACCGCTCGCTGCCGGCCTGCCTGCCCTACCCGACGGCACAAGCCCCGCTGCCCATCAACAGCGACGAACTACCGGCTGGCGTCAGCGGATTTGCCCAGCCGGATGTCGCCCTGCGCCAGCTCTGGCCGGCCGGTGAAGCCGCCGCGCAGCAGCGCCTGCAGCAGTTTGCCGAGCAGCACATGGATGCCTACGCCAGCCAGCGCGATTTACCTGCCGTGCCGGGCACCAGTCAGCTGTCGCCCTATCTGTCGGCGGGCGTGCTGTCTGTCAGGCAATGCCTGCATGCCTCGCTACGCGCCAACCGCGGCGAGTTCGACGGCGGCAGTCCGGGCGTAGTCTGCTGGATCAACGAACTGCTCTGGCGCGAGTTCTACAAGCATGTGCTGGTCGGCTATCCACGGGTGTCGATGCACCGCGCCTTCCGCCGGGAAACCGAAGCCCTGCGCTGGCGTGATGCTCCAGCCGATCTGGCCGCCTGGCAACAGGGCCACACCGGCATTCCGCTGATCGACGCTGCCATGCGCCAGTTGCTCGCCACCGGCTGGATGCACAACCGCCTGCGCATGGTGGTGGCCATGTACCTGACCAAGAACCTGCTGATCAACTGGCGCGAAGGTGAGCGCTTCTTCATGCAGCACCTGATCGACGGTGATCTGGCCGCCAACAACGGTGGCTGGCAGTGGAGTGCCTCGACCGGCACCGATGCCGTGCCGTATTTCCGCATCTTCAATCCACTGAGCCAGTCCGAGCGCTTTGATGCCGAAGGTCACTTTATCCGCCACTGGTTGCCGGAACTGGCCGGTCAGAGTAACCGCGAATTGCACAACCCGGCCAAGCTCGGTGGCCTGTTCAGCCCGGTGGATTACCCGGCGCAGATCGTCGACCTGTCCGCTAGCCGCGAGCGTGCCCTGCAGGCATTCAAAAACCTGCCAAAGATTCCACAGGAGAGCACGCATGTCTGACTTCCTGCGTCAGTTCGCCAGAACTTTCGCCGAACTGGACAACAGCAACCTGCAACGGCTGGGCGAGATCTACAGCGAAGACGCGCTGTTCCGCGATCCGCTGCATGAAGTGCGCGGGCTCAGCGCCATGCGCCGTTACTTTCAGGAGATGTACGCCAACGTCAGCGAGCTGCGCTTCGACTTCTACGCCTTCGACCAGATTCGCGAGGGTGAAGGTTACCTGCGCTGGACCATG
>JACCEA011678208.1_pt1 | contig 15094 bp, 12 predicted proteins | sample 7449851 | NCBI WGS metagenome assembly JACCEA01 (sample SAMN15323453, study PRJNA562643) | freshwater metagenome | isolation source: river surface water | place: USA:Blue River Watershed | collected 2017-08-18 | reverse complement strand
CCTTTAACTTGCCGTTCAGAATAGAATTGAGAGTATGATACAATGCAGGTTGATGTTGAGTATAAACATTCTGCACCCCACCAACATTTGTCAAAGTACGATTCAATCGATCCATAATACCACCACCCGAAAATAATCCTGGAGCCCTTTTATTTTCACCTGCATAATCAAGAACTCCATCTATTATGCTCAATTGTTCCTGCGATACACCTCTCTCAGAGAGAGCTGCCTTAATTTCTCGTCTGTCATCGTAACTTTCATACTTGATCAAGAATAGAATGGCAAGACGCAACTTGTCGGGATTTTTAATTTTATTGTTGCGAATACGACTCAGGACTTCTTCTTTATGACCATTGTGATCATTGGCACATGCAATTTCCTGCTCAACCTCTGAAACATCTAATAATTGACACACATCTGTTAAACGCGAAAGTTCACCAACAATGGCAACGTGCTTTGACACATTGATAGCCTTAGAACGAAAGTCTGGATACCTTTCAAGAAAATTTTGCATGTCTTCGATTGAAGTGAGATTTTCGTTCTTTTTACTAGCTTTCTGATAGTCATCCAAAAGATTCTTAACGGCACTTCCCAAATCACCAAAGTTTGCATAACGATTTTTAGCGAAAAACTCGTCTTGAGTGCAGGAAAGAACAACTTCCTCCAAATCTTTACTGATATGAGGTGCACCACGTAAGACAACACGATTATAGTTCAACGCAAGTAATTCGTGAACCATCGCTTGATAGGTCCACTGAGTGAGTAAAGGTGTAATGGGATCGTCTCTGCGGTCCAAAATAAGCAACATCGTGCCATCTTGTCGCCGAAAATCGAAAGGCTCGCCCTTTTCGATGGTGGCCAAAACATCTGTTGCGAGGCGTCTTGCCAAATCGGAAGCCCCTTGATAGCGAATTTGAGAAGGGACTTTCTTCAACGATAACAAAACAGACAAAATTCCATTTACATTTCGTTCAAAGATTGAACTAGATTCCAGTGTTCTTAAACTAGAATTTAGCGCCAAACTGTTATCAATTCCGAGGTGAAATAAATCTTCATTGATAGCCATATAATCTGCATAGTACTCTTGCACTTGCATAATCAACTCATTTTCATCTAGTCGTGCCAAACGAGCCAACATATCTTGTGGCACTGCATTGGAAAAGAAAATATGATATTCTTTGTATTTGGGATCGGAAATTTCCTTTAAAAGCAATTCAAAATTGGCTTCTGTTGGTTGGACAAATACTGCCGCCTTCAAATGTGTCATAGCTTCATGACGCCGCCCCAATACTTCCACCAAGTAGACCTCTTTCTCCAGGATTTGGGTCTGAGAATACACCATACTCAATATTTTTGTTGTTGATGGATCCAAAAGGAGGGCTTTCATGCCTGCAATAGAAAGTTTGAAAACTTGTTTAAAAGTGTAAAAATGGTGTCACCTCCGATGGTTGGGTCGCTAACAATCTTGTCTATGTAAAACCGGATTGCTTGGATCAAGTCCTTTCTGTTCGTAACATTTGCCATTATCTAATATCCTCACAATTCTATTAAACCGCCACGGAGTGCTGGTTAATTTAGAATCTACTTTATTGACCCAACTATATTATTGTATTATTTCCTGGCGCTTATTTTTCTATTCATGTCCGCTATTTCGAGGATCTCACATAATGATGTAATAAGCCGTTTTTTGGCATTTATGACTTTTTCTGTAGGCTGTTTTTATTTTCTCAGAGGTGGGGATGGTATAGCACTGCAGAACTGCATTAACTACATCCCCGAAACATTGATACCGTCTCGTTAGTGGAGGACGATTCGTCTTCTAGGAAGTTAGATTAGAGTTTATAGGTTTATAGTCAGAATAATCCGTTTAAACCAACGACCGTCTTTGAGAAATGTTACGTACTGACGGGCAGCAGAACATACTGCAACCACTGCTAGCCAAACCCATTTTGGAACTTTATCTTTTTTTATCAGTCACACAACTACCACGACACTTTACCTTTGGTTTACTGATATTTATGCGTTATGATCGATATAATATTTGCTGTTCAAATCTATATATTGAGGTATGTTTACTTTACCAAAAGAGGTGTGTTGAATAAAGGAACCCTAAAAGTCGAATAACAATATTGGTTGGTTTACGTTCTTCAATTCTAACTAAGTGTCGCAATAACCACCCAAACCTAAAGGTTAGGATAGGAACCTATTTATTCATGCTGGAAGCATATAATATATCAACAGCATATAACAAAGAAGAATCAGAGCAAAATTCTCATTTTCCGCAAATTTCTCACCTTATACTCCAACTACCACTGCTTGGATCTTGCTGCATCTTAAAGTTATCAAGAGATAAACCAAAGTTTCCGAGTAACGAATTTCCTAAATCTTTCAACTTTCCCAGCGCTTCATCTTTTAGCTTTGTCATTTTTTCTTCGTGCAATTTTTCCAAACGATTACTAGGACAGTGTCAAGAATAAAACAATAGATTCTTCAATATCTTACATGGTCGCATGCATCTTTGCCGTTGAAGGTTCTAACTCTAGTACCCTTTTAGCATCTGCAAATAAAAGGAAGATAAACCGGGAAAAGCAATCAGTATGTGGATCCAAATTCGCACCTGCTAATGCATCTTCGTATTTTTCGATTTTCTCATATGCCTGCATTCGCCGAAGTATAACTTTGACATAATCGGGCTTTAGTTCCAATGCAGTATTGCAATCTTCGATTGTCAAGTCAAACTCATCTTCTGCAGCATACGCTGCCGCTCTGTTTCCATAAAATGTTGCAAGCTGCTCTTCATATTCTTTCTCCAAGGGACAATATTCTATTGCAGCAGTATAACATTGAATGGAATTGTCATAATCGTGATTGCGAAAATATGTATTCCCCTTCTCTTTTTCTGCGCCGGCCTTTGTAATATCTTTGATACATGTAAATACTCCACATGGAAAGTTGTTATCAAGCGCAACAGGCTTCTCGATGCCCAAATTGAGGTTGTCCTCTCCTTCACTACAATCTACAAAACTATCATCTTCATCATCCAGTATCTCAACATTGGAAGGTTTTGGAAATTGGTCCAATGACGACATTTCATGCGCAATTAATCCACAAGTTATGGATGATAGTTTCTAAATACAGGTTGTACGTATGAATTCCTTTTGAGAACCGGGGGAGCTAACTCGGGCAATGTAGTTCTGAAATAGTAAAATCGTTAGGTTTCCCAGTTCGGTTTGGGATTTGAATATGGCATCGTATTAGTATTAGAGTATTATCCAGGTTCAGGTTATATTGCAGCAGCGCCCATGTGCTGTGCCCTTCTTTTTCTGGAAAAAAACAATCCAGAAGAAGGCATCATGTGGGCGATTCTATGCTGCGCTGCTGCTGGCGCTACTGCTGCTGCTGTCTGTGTCGTGTGTTGTTGCTGCTGCTGTGCTCTGCCTCTGCTGGTTGCTTCTGCTGTGCGCTGCTGCGCTGCTGGCGCCTCTTTCTGTGGTATAAGCATTATAATAATGAGATACCAGATACTACAGATACCAGATATGCCAAACAAAAATTATAAGCACAGAAAACGTGTTTGGGGAGCAAACATGAATGATGAAGGTGGTATGATTGAAGAGACCAGAGCATTGAAAGATAATTGCTTCGACTACGTTTCCCTAAGTGGTACTCCAATAAATGAGAATATACTTCTCAATCGATGCAAATCAACACGGTGAATTTGACAATCAGATCCCAGATCAAGAATATTCCTTCTAACGAATTGAATCCTAGAGCTGGTGCTATTTCGTCATTTTTTGGGACCACACGAGACACATTTGAAAATAAAGTCGTAACTCATTTGGAATATGAAGCTTACCCAGAGATGGCTCAACAATGCATGCTTGACATATGTGACAAAATAAGGTCGAAGTGGGATGTGCTCAATATTGCAATCCAACACAAGTTGGGACCTTGCCCTGTATTAGAAACAAGTGTTGCTATTGTAGTATCCTCTGCTCATCGAACAGATTCTCTCGAAGCTGTTCATTTTGCAATTGATGAGCTGAAGCGGATGGTGCCGATATGGAAAAAGGTAAGCGATGGAAATTATGGTCTACATTCATCTTATTCTTAATATGACAGGAACACTATGGTGATGGGAAGTCTGATTGGAAATCTAACAATATATCAATTAATTATGAAACTTAAATTTCAACGCATGATAACTTTTTGATTTTGGTTTACAAACTACCCTCGACATATAATTTAAGGGAAATGTAAAATAGGATGCGGAAATAAATCCACTTTCCTGCGAGTTTTAGGCTCTGCATGTGAATCAGAATGTTCAGTCTTTGTTGTAAGAGAACGCTTCAAAGTTTCCTCTTCAGTTGCAAGTAATGCAGATAATTCAGGATCACTTTTTGCGAACATAGATAACACAGTATTGCTTGTTTCCTCATCATTAGCTGTGGGCAGCACTGTAGGATGAAATGACTCTTCATGAAAAGAAAACTCTCCATTCTCAGATACTGATCCATGATGCTGTTTTGGGGGTGCTTTATGAGCATACATTTCACCTTTGACATATGGATCGCCATATACACTCTTTGAGGGAGCTTGTGTTCCTCCAGAAGTTGGAGCACGTGTACGAGAGTACGCATTTCCATTTATTGGAGATGGGCGATCGCATCTCCATGAATAGCGATGCTTTTGAATTGGAGTGCATACACCATTGGCAATTCGAAAAATAAATTGGTCACGATCTGTTCCTTCTTCTCCACAGCCGTGCCACGATGCATTGGGGTAAGGAAAACCAGTTATTCTACCAAACAAACCACCACCAAGCCGTAAGATGTATAGACCGTCATTGATGCGCTGATAGCACTCATATGTGGTCACTCCATGGCAAACTTTACCAGTAGCATACACCATTCTACCTTGAAAATCGGAAATATAATAGGGAGCACCTGTCACCACCAAAGGCCAAAAGGCACTGTCGCCAATCGTTTGCAGCTGGACCCATCTTCTCAAAGCTATATAAGTGCATCGATAGCATGGCGCATCCAGATCAATCAAATTTTCTGAGCCAGCCAAGGTAAAAGCTGAAGATGTAGCATTGAAGTTGAAATGCATTTTTGTTGCAAAATCCCCCCGATAAATATTCCCAGTTGCCTCTTCCTCAACTTGCCACGAAATTTCCCAAAAGAATCGGGCTTGAGTAGCAGCAAAAACTTTGATAATGTAAACTCCTTCCTCTTCAGGTTCATATGGACAATATCTGACAAAAAAAGGATCGATCTGTAGTGGAGTACTGAAAAATAAACTTCCATTATCAGATGTATTGCGCGAGACAACTTACTTGATCACAGTGTGGATGGAAAGTATCATTTGTAAGATCCGGTGCACGAACAGTCAAAACAGCAGTATCCCATCCATCCAAGAAATGATCAGACATCCATATCCTGAGGCAACTCATGTTGTCATATTTATTTCTGATTTGAATCTCATTTCCTGCTGAAGTCAGTAGAGTGCCACCCCAAACTCGTGGATGATAGAAACTGGTTGGTGGAGGTCTATTAGTACCGCTTCCCCCAATGGTGCTTTTATCATCAGTGTCATAGTACAATCCGTCTATCGACTCGTTGTATGACAAAAGACTTGACTGCAAGGACCAACCGTTACCAAAAGTTTTGAAAACATACATGGTTGTTTTATTTAGCCCAAGCAGTGAAGCATAGATGTTGTTTTTTCTATCTGAATAGACCTCTGTTGCACGGAATTCCTCTTCGGCTGTATCGTTTCCCCAGAAAAGCTTTTGCTGTAGTGACCATCTGCATGACATACGTTAAATAAAGATATCATACTATTCCGCTACAAATACCTGCGGGACGAAGTAGTTGTAGAGTACACCCAAATGGATTCCCGATTAGGCTCTATAATATCAACAAGTAACCGCGATTAATGCGACGCAAAGATCAAACTTACTTGGTTCCTCCATATTAGTAATTCCAACGGCAATATCATGGTCCCTCGTAATTGCAACGCTAGGACCCAAATATCTGTATCCCAATTTCATGTCCAGGCCCTGTAAAAGATATTTAAATATTTCACCCGATATTCAAGCACTACTTTACCTGAATGATCAGAGCCGGATTACGAATTTTTTCGCGATAATTCTTCATCTCAAAGGACACCAACTTTTGTTGCTGTGACCAGGCACCACCACTGCCTCGAAACAAGTAGAAACTACCCAAATTTCGATTTACAGTATCCTTGCTCCCTGTCGTAACAGAGCCTGTTTCTTCATCGTACCTAGCAGTGATAACAGCTGTATCACCATAAAGATCAAGACGTTCTCCGAAATTGTGACCAGGAAAAATATCTCTAGGCTGTAATCTCCCCTGCCGACTCCAATATAATCCCCCCGGTTGACGTTCAAATACATAAACCGCACCAGAACCTTCCATCACGCCGCGTGCACTAACAATCAAGCGATCGTCGTGAAGGCTCATATATTCGCCGAAGTTATCGCCGGGAGTACCTTCAATGGCGATTAAGCGCTGAATTTGCGACCAATGACGAAGTGTACCATTGAAAACATAAGCAAAACCTCTGCGATCACCAGCTAACGGAGCAGAAACGATAATTGTCTGATCGTAAGCAACCAACCATTTACCAAATTGATCGGCAGGAGTGACACCCTGCGCTACCAGGCGTGCTTGTTGCGACCAAATATACTGTCCGTACTTTAAATGACCATCGTCTGTTGTGTGTACATATATTCCAGGGGGATCAACACTATGACCTGTCACCAATGTGATGAATCCTCTCCCAACAAGGAAGGAAGGGGTTGAAGCATAAGTTATATTGGCGTTGGGCAAAGTAATCCTTTGCTGGAAACTCCATTCATAAACACCATCAACAATTGGCAACAGAAATGCCACTATAACACAAAGATAATAGAAACCTATTTGAAAGAACTGAAGTAGCTTCATCTATCATCATACAATACAAATTATGTATTGTTTATTATTAGTCAAGACAAGATATTATAGAGGGCATTGTCGGCCTATGTTATTGCCTATTCCTATTGTATAAATAATGCCAAATTGTGTTTCCCTCACGAAACGCATCACGCCTACCCACGCCAAATTAGACATGATCTTGGAAATTACCTTCTATATTTGGAGATTTGCTTTTTATTGATGATAGCGTGGCTACAATAATAGTATTTGGTATATGGCGTATGCATGGGCAATTAGCATTAGGCCTTTTTCATTGCTCCTTTTTACATTGCTTTTTCTCGACCAGTTTAATCCATCGATGCAGCGAGAAGAAAGCCAGGCAATAGCGGTAGAAGTCATTGACTATTTGTTGCATCATGCATCAGTTGACAGCTTTGATAAAACATTGTTGCAACTTTATGCAGGACATCTGACGTCAAATCTAATTACCGATCACATTATAGAACACCAATATGATGCATTAACTTCTTCACGTGAGAAAAAGTTGTTTGTTAGCAAATTGATTTCTCATCAGTTGGCGACTATGTCGATGGAGTTAAAGCGAAAAATGTTTAACGAGGTATTCGCGACAATGCCTGTTGATGTTGCAAAAAAACTTGCAAAGCATGTGGAAATAAGCAGTGAAACATCTAGTATCCATGCAGATGAAATGTTCAATGGTGAAGTATATGGAGAAATAGAATTCTCATCGTTTGCCAATATCATGCAGCGGTGTGTGGAGCTGTTTAGAAGTTCCGGACACTTAACACCGAATCGCAAATTGGTATTTGTTGACCTTGGTCATGGTACAGGGAAATCTTTAATTGCCTTAAAGTTTCTTTTTGGAGACAAATTTTCTCGAGCCCATGGGATTGAATATGCTCAAGGTCTATTCAATGAATCTGTCAATCGGATCAACATGAGCATTGATATTGTTGATAACAACCCAATCTATAGCTCTGTTATGAGAACTCCTCACGAAAATGAGTCATTCAGTACTTGCCAACTCTGTGTAGAAGAAGGAGATTTTTTGGCAGTTCCTAATGACCACGCATCCCCAATTTCAGATCATTACGATTGGACGTTAGCCGGTAAGATAAATCGTTCGGAATTTTTTAATCGACTTTGATTGTTTTTGTAGATCTTGCGTTTGCAAATTCAACTTGTTTTGGTCCCTCAATGATCACCAGATTGGGTCAAATGGCTAAGAAAATGAAAGTAGGTTCCATATTCGTAACATTTACATATCCCCTTCCATGCGCTTCAGGCACCAATGAAGAGACCAAAACCTTCGAAATTGTTGATCGAAGAAATTATTCTATGTCTTGGGGATTAGCAACAGTATTCATTCATCGACGTCTGTGATACTTCTCAAAAATACATGATGCCAAATATTTTATTTATTTTTACATATTAGAAGCTCTGACATTTTACTTGCTATGTTTATTCAATCATATTAATTGAATACTTCTACTTACTCTCGCAAGATATCATAGAATATATGCAAATTTAGATGGTATAATGAACACTTCGGTCAGTGGAAAAATACAAAACGCCGCTTGGAACGATATCATACTTGTTACTCTTTCTGGATCCAGGGGGATTTGCAATGTGTAGAACAAACAGAAATATATGCACAATAAAATAGGTATTTAACTTCAATGTTGTATGCATAGGTTAATAGCGAATTAATGTTCAGACTTACGCGGGGTTATTAAGGTGCACCTTAAACATAAAACGTCCATCTTAAAACAAGGGGTCGTATCAACCGGTGCGACGATCAAAATCTTCAGCATCCCGACAGTCAAAGTTGTCCCAAGGGTAAAGACCCCCGAGCCGAGATTAGTGCTTGTCGCAAGGTCAGAGGGGCTTTTTGTCCAGGTCAAAATCTGTTGTAGAAGCTTGTGAAATGCAAGAGCGAAATTTTGCCGGAACTCAACAAAAATCTTCAAGTTTCCGCGACCGGATGGATTTTATTTTTTATCCCTGGACAGTAATCATGTATTTAAGGCAAGAGCCTATTAGTGATCGTCACATCAATTAAAGTTGTTTTGCCAGGCTGTTGAATATATAAGACCGGTATTACATGATCACGACTACGGAGTGGGTATTTGTTGGAATCAACTTCGATTCTTGTACCCTTTCCAACTATTCTTCCTGCTGAGGATAGTATTTCTTTGAGTGCTTGCACGACTTAATTATGGGTGTTTGTTGGATGGCTACTGTAACCACCCTCTCCACAGAAATGATTTGCGGAACCTTCTATTATCCTTTTACCAATACATTTGAGTTGATCAACTGGGATCGATTCAGCAATTTCTGTAAAGGACACTCCCAATCGAAGTTTTAATATTGTCCATTGAACTTATATATCATTCCAACAGAGCGATTCCAAATGCTGCATCTGACATTTCCAAATCCTTACTTTTGGGAATAGCCTCTAGCCATCTTCACGGTTATCGATACAAGTATCAAGTCTTGCCCGGTCTTTAGGGTCAGCAATGAATTTAACCCGTTTGTCTATAATTCGAACGATCCACTGATCTGGTGGGAGATCGCATTTAAAAATTTTAGAAGTATTTGGTATTTTCCACGCGTGATTTTGACATAATTCCAAATTCGGAAATTAAAAGCGGTTTAGTCACATTAAGGCCTAAAAGTAAGCTCGCTAGCTCGCCTGTAACTGCCGCTTAAAGAAAAAATAATAATAATAACAGATAATTAATGATACACCTGTAGGTACTGTTTTGTGATCATGTTTCAATCCAAAGAATGATTGCTACTAAACCGAAATCTCCAAAAGGTTCAAAGACTACTTCAAATAAGAATGATGTTTCTATCAAAAAGTTGTATGTACGACAATTTTCCAACGTCATAAGGAAATGGTCTTCATCAAGTGGTCTTAGTATGCAAGAGAATCCTATTGTTACTCTGATAGGTCCCAATCGAACAATTGTTTTAACTATTTGTAGAATTCGACAGAGGATCCTATCCCATGCATGGCAAATATGGATTGAACGAACCGGGGTAAAGCATGATTACGAGGCAGATGTGCGAATGATATTATCTCGTAAAATCCCAGAAGACGATTTTCGCACGGAATTAGAGATTGAAGTCTTGTACAAGTGGATCGTACAAGTAAAGGATATAGACCCCACTGGAATTGCGAGTACTATCTTTCAATGTAAGCGAAAGGCAGTTATCTACGAGGCCTTACAGCAAATAAGGTTGGAATTTTATGCACCAGGAGAGACAGTGCTTATTCAAGGCGATATTCCACGTCCAGAAGATGGGCATTTTACAATATTTAAAGGAGAATGTGAGGTAGTGCAATTTCCTGAAGAGTCAGTGCCACTCTTGAAATTGCTCTACTTGGCTAAAAAGAAACGATGGGATGAAGCGAAGAAACTTTTGAGGGCAGCTCAAATAGTTGCAAAGATTCCCCATTTATCTGGATTTGGGGAATTGTCAACTTTGACAGGAGTTAAACGTGCCGCTTCGATTAGAGCAGCAAGGAAGTTAGAATCCACAACTGAAATATTGGTCCTTCCGAAAGAGCCGTTGCTCAATTGCCTTAAAATGAGATACAGCGATGGCGTTTCTGGATCTGCTACGAGTGAGGCTATTGATTTTCTTCGTCAATCTGGCCTTGCGAATAGAATATCTCCAAAAGATCTAGTTTCCGCCGCTGCGAGCATGATTCGGCGAACCCTTCTACAAGGGGATATCCTTTATTACAAGGGCGAATCTGTGAAGAGTATATTTCTTGTGGTTTCGGGAGAATTATTGCTTGATACAGCGGATTGTATATTTGATGGGATACCGACTCCATTTGTCCATACCACGCTGGAGAAGTGCTTTCATTTGTCATCTGGAAGTATTTTGGGTGATGAAGGTGTGACTGGTCACAGTAGTATTTTCGAGAGTACTGCTGTTGTTGTGAGTAGTGCAGCAGTGGTCTTTGAAGCTGTAGGATTTGGTATGAGATTTTTAGCAGATAAGATAGGCACCCTGCGCTATAGTGCACTCTTCTATCGAGATAAGCTTCGTTTTGATTATTCATATGAATTAGCGGAACAGATGAACATTTACACATATTTCAATTCATTGCGTAAATGCATTGCTTATACAAAACCATTTAGGGGAACATCGCATGGCCATGCTGATCTAAGCAGTCAAAACAATAAATCGACGTCTGCCTCTCCAAATTCTCCTTCAAAAAGTCCTTCTCGTCCCACATCTCGACAGCAGCGACTTATTCAAGAAAGAACTAAAGCTTTGCAAATTAAAGACTCAAGAGTATCGTTTTTGCTTGAAAATGATGGAGGTAAACTAGCTGCTACTGTAGAAAACTTTTTGGTGTCCAGCGATGATTCAATTGTATATGATGTTCCAAAAATCTTGCATGGCTTGGGGCTCCACCGTGCAATTGAAATGAATAAACAAGCGAAAAAATTGCTTCAACAAGGTATTAAACTTCATGCAAAGGTGCGTTTTTTTTGTTGAGAGATGGTAATTAGAAAATTGGTAATTAGAAAATTTGTCTATTTTACCAGGACACCATTTTGTACGAACAGCTGCGTAAGATGCCCAAAGAAGATGACGAAGTTGACGAACAGGAAGATGAAGATAAGCGAATTTCTGAAAGAGCTTTTCGTAAATCATTAAAGGAATATCTGGAAAGAGTTGCTGAACGAAATAAGAGAATTAAAGAAGAGGTGCCACTATATTTTGTATGCATCTTATCCTCCTTCATGCTCATTTTCGCAGGAAGAAGCAGAGAGGCAACGGAAACTTGCTCGTGGTTCAACCGCTGTTAAATTTTTTTCTGCTGCAACAGCACGTGATGGAGACGATGAAAGCCTGAGTGTATCTAAGGGAAATGGAGAAGCTCCAATTGAGGCTCATGATCGAAAGGACAGTATGGTTTCGGTTCAGTCTGATGAAACTGACAATTCAAATCCTCATCGTCGAAAGATGCTAGTACAAGAGCATCAGATTTCCAAAATGGAACAGGTAAATTAGATTTTGTAAGAATGTTTAACTCTTAACAGAATTGTTGGTTGTTTAGTATTTTATCTGGGTTGATGCTCTGAATCGCCAAAGTTATCGTCACTTAATGCATCAAGCCCAGGTGACAGCAGCAGAATTGCATGATCATCAAATTCATGAAACGCCAAGTTTTTCAACGGGAGAAACTGCGGTGACTGCGAAGACCTGGCAAGAGTTAGCGGAAGTGTTCGAAACGTTTGGTCTAACACCCCAAGATATGAACATCCCTTGGCAGTCGACTAGAATAGGGTCACCCCAGAGCGCAGCCGCAAGTCGAATGACCACACCCTCAGGGAAGCTGAAGCCAGTTACACCAATGCTACCTTTAGAAAAATTAAAGAGCAGGTCCGGTAGTGAGAAATTTGATAAAGTTGCTCTGGAACGCGGAATAAGTTTAAAGAGCATGGGACGCATCGAGAGCAGCACTTCGTTATCATCCAAAAAAGGCGAAGAGGAAGCTTCAGTAAAAAAAATTCTCAAAGCTGACAAAAAAGGAAAGCGAAAACGTTCTGTTATTGATCCGCACAATCAGAATCCACATATTGCAGTCTCTCTTGGTGATAAGACCCGATTGGAAAGTAAATTTAAAAGCTATACACCCTCTTCTTGGAGAGATGATTTAATTCAACAAAAAGCTCAAGAGCTGTCTCAGGTAATGTGAATAAAATTTGATTGAATTTGATAATGATATGGGTTCGCAGGTACAACAAAAATTCCTTCGATTGGATACCCCAGATAACAGACGTACAGTGGATCTGCACATCAAGATAAGCCCCCACTTTGATGTTGATGATTGCCATATTCCCGAGAAGGTTGAAACCGTTCTACCCCAAGATGACCCACTACATTTGAAAGCTGCAGAACCTGATGTGCTAGAAAAATCATTCGATGATTATCTTAAAGATGTGGATTTCGAAAAATATTTGGAAGATCCTTCATACTTTTTGCGGATTGTTATTGACGCTGATATGAGCGAAAAGAGAAGGATCAACACAAAAACAAAAGCTTGGCAAACTAGATACATGAATATCGGCAATAGTACAAGAAATTATGTTCCACCGGCTTTACCGCTAGTTGATTCAGTAAGGACTCATTTGCAGTAAGCTCAAATCCAACAATAAAAAAGATGCCAATCTAATGAACATGTGATTGTTAGGGAAAACTTGGATGGTTACTCCAAGGTAGAGCTTTTGAAATCGGTGGAACGCATGAGGCGAAACCAAACCACTCAATTCATGACGATCATTAATGATGGATGCTCGGAATACGAGGAATTCAATTACAATCGAAATCGTAATTTTTCAGTTGCTAATATCGATAGGAATGCGGTTTCCACGTGGTATATGGAATCTGCTGATAATAAAGGCTCATCTGATGAAAAAGGTGGTACACTATCGGATATTGAAATTCGAGAAGAATCAGAGCCATTTCATCCTGTGATAGATGGTTTCATTGGACACAATACTGATGACCAATCCGTTCAAAGTATTAAGACCGTTTCTACGACAGAAAGAGAGTACCAAAGAGAAATTCTAGAAGCAATTCCGCCCATATCATGTGACAGCCTTCCACCTTTAGTGCAGGAAATTGGGCCTAATATGAATTCATTGGTACCAGATGGACTACCAGAAGGTAACTCAGAAGGTTTGGTTGAGTCGCCATCTCCACCGTCACCTCAGTTAGGTGATCGAGATATTAAACTTCCATTAATTTCAGTTGTTCAATCTAAATCGTCATCTCCTCCTAGCACAGATGATCTGCCAAAGCATTTGCAAACCATTGAAAATTTACCTGAAGTGCCAAATTCCAATACCAAATATTCTGATGCCAGACAACCTTCCAAAGCACTGCAAGCGTTTGAAGAGTTCTTGAAGACGGAACAACAAAATGGAAATGCAAAAGCGGTTGCTGAAGGAAGAAGGAGAGCCAATAAAAACAGCAAATTCAAGTTGAAAAAGACTGAGGATAATTATATCAACACGGTTAATTTTTCGCGAGTTCACAAAAGCCTGTTTGAAACGGAAATGGCATTGTTTGTGTCCATGTATCCCAAAGCTAATGAGCAGCAAAAAATGTTATTTATTGAGTCTTTTCAGCGCAAATATCCGGATGTAAAAATTGAATCCACTGTTAAACAACTTCAAGAAGACAGTATTACCATCGATTACGCGTCAGCAAATTCCAATATTTCAATCCACAGTCTAGATTCTGCTTCAAAGGATAGTAAGGGAACAGTTGAACTTATCGGTGGAAAATTGATCAAATTGGCTTCAAAGAAGAAATTGGATGAAGATTTTGAAAATGATGGTAATCATACAGAGCACGACATGGAGTATGAAGCAGACCCAGAATTAGAAAAATGGCAAAGATTTACCATTGGATCTTTGGTTGATCAGAAGAATGGAGAGCGAAAAGAATTCCCCTCGGTTTCTCTTGGCAAGCTTCAGGTATTGGAAACATTAGGGGGCAAACGTTTTCGGAACAGACACAAAATTGGTGCTGGATTCGTTACATTTCCTCCCAAGCATACAGAAGAATCTATCGAAGGACCTCCCTCATATTTGGAGTTGTATAAAACAAGTTTCAAAATTTACACCAACTCTAAAGATAAGGCTAGAGTTTTGGAGGATTTAAGAGTCCGAAAGGCTTCTGAGCTGTCTTTATGCAATTAGATTGTTGTATTTTTTACTTAAATATTAATTTTAATAATTGTCTGCATTTTTTTCTGGAATGAGCACTGATCTTCCAGTCAAACTAAATGGACGAGCTTCAGTTATCAACACTTGAACAATTTGGCCTCGCAACTTCTTGAAGCTTCCTTCGAAGAAAACAATTCGATTTTGAGGATTTCTGCCACTCACAAAATTAGAGTGTTTTGGATCAATATCATCCACCAAAACGTCTTGAACAGTACCAATAAATCGTTCAGATCGTTCCAACGCATGATTCATCATAAGATTTCGCATTTTCATCAAGCGATCCTGCTTGATCTCGTCCCGAATCTGATTTTCCCATGTTGACGCTGGAGTGCCAGGTCGGGGGGAATATGCCGCTGTATT
>JACCEA011913789.1_pt1 | contig 15096 bp, 12 predicted proteins | sample 7449851 | NCBI WGS metagenome assembly JACCEA01 (sample SAMN15323453, study PRJNA562643) | freshwater metagenome | isolation source: river surface water | place: USA:Blue River Watershed | collected 2017-08-18 | reverse complement strand
CCATGCAACCTTCTGCACAGCCAACCAGTCAACCAACTGGGATGCCTTCTGGTCAGCCAACCATGCAACCTTCAGGACAACCATCTAGTCAGCCATCCATGCAACCCTCTGGACAACCCACAAGTCAGCCTTCTGGTCAACCTTCTGCGCAACCGACCACACAGCCTTCAATGCAACCTTCGGGTCAACCTACAGGCGTTCCTTCTGGTCAGCCCACAACTCAGCCTTCCGTGCAACCTTCAAGTCAGCCTACTATTCAACCATCAGCGCAACCGTCTGCTCAACCATCAGAGCAGCCATCAGGGCAGCCGACAATGCAACCATCTGGACAGCCAACCAGTGTCCCAACTGGTCAACCATCAGGTCAACCTTCCTCTCAACCAACTGACCAACCTTCGGGTCAACCAAGTGCACAGCCATCAGGTCAACCAACGATGCAGCCGTCTTCTCAACCATCAGGTCAACCAACAGTGCAGCCAACTGGTCAGCCATCCAAACAGCCATCTGGTCAACCATCTGCCCAACCATCTCTTCAACCATCAACATCACCATCAAACTACCCCAGTACTCAACCCACGGCGCAACCCAGTGGACAACCCACTTCAAACCCTACAAATCATCCTACATATATTGCTGAACCTGAATATGCCGTGATTTGGCAGAAACGAAGATATCGAGATGCGAAGTTTTGCGAAAATAATTGCAACGGTCATGGTGAATGTGTTCATAACTCTGATCGTTGTCATTGCTTCCGAAGCTTGAACGGCGATGAAGAATGGACTGGCCCTGATTGTTCTCTGAGAGCGTGCCCAAGGTAAGGTTTCTTCAATTTGAGTTTCTTGTTGCTGATTGAAGTTTTCTAGGGGATTTGCATGGACGAGCGAAATTTTGGTACGTAATAACAATGCCCACCCGTGGGTAGAATGTTCAAATCGTGGCGAATGCGATCGAGACACTGGGTAAGTGCGCTTAGGATGGTTGTATTACCTTAAACTAATTGTCTCATTTTGGCGATGAACAAGTGAATGTAATTGTTGGCCACCATTTGAAGGGCTTGCCTGTCAGCGAAATCGATGCTTCAATGTAAGCTTGACCTTTAATTTTCTTGAAACATCTCATTTATTTCCTGTAGGATTGTAATAATCGGGGTATTTGTTTGCCTATGAAAACACTTGCGGCTAATGCTGGCAGAGATTATTCTGACCCTTGGGACGCAATGAAGATTTGGGGATGCCATTGCGATATTGGTTATCGCGGCCCTGATTGTTCTCTAAGAGTAAGTTGTGTTGTTGGTTCGACCTTTTGTTCATTCAATCTATTTTCTGTGCTTAGGAGTGTCCATCACGATCTGATCCTCTTGGAGGCTTTGGCAATGAATCTGGTAGAGAGTGTTCAGGTCGTGGCACTTGTGATTATGAGACTGGTATGTGTCGTTGTTATTCTGGATTTCATGGCGATGCATGCAGTAAACAATCAGTGCTATTTTAAAACGAAAATTTGCGGCACTGTAATAAATGAGAATAATTGCAAATCTTCGGTGTCATTATGTGAGAGACTTCGGAAAAACAGGTACAAACTGTAGATTAACAGACGTAAAACATGTGGAATTGTGAACTATCTTATTGTGTATGATATTATTTTGTGACCAGCTAAATCAAAATAGAACAAAGCAGTGTTATGTGCCTTGGTTGTGTATGAATGTTATACTAGTATTTAATTAAGAAATTTTTTATTTTGTATAAAAACATGTTTGAAAAATGACGGTATTTCGCAATATTTTCGGAAAGAAATCGTCAATAAATCGTTTTTGCACAACGGACGCGTCAGAGCAAAATTTCATCCGCCCTATTCTTACTTCCGGCTCCTCTTCTGTCAATAAAATTAATACTCCAACGTGATATTTGGAAGAGTAAGGTGGGGTTTCTGATGCACCAATTGGATTTCCTCACTTTCGTTTTTGTGGATTCTGTTTCTTTTTGCCAACGAATTATTTTTTGTTCCACCAATTAATTTGTGCAAGTGTGAGGGAACTCTGTCTATCTGACAATTCACACCATAAAATTAATTTCCCTTGGAGGAAAATTTCTTACACTGAATCTCCTTCATCATATTGCACAATTAGCACCTTCAGTCACGATTTAGTTCGTGTTTTATTTTTCCGCGTCAGTTAAACGGTTGAACCGTCAGACATTGTCTCAACTTATTACCAACTACTTCTTCTGTTGTTGTTTTGTGAAATCAAATTATTCCCGTATATTCTTATTGTGTTTTCCTCCATATTTTTTTTCATTGAAATTTAGTCAGACTTTCTCCTCTAGTCTCAAAGTTATTTTAGTCTTCGGGCTTTCCTTTACTCTCCGAATTCCTCAAAGTTCAACATACGAACTTCTCCTCCTTATTCACCACTTCATTTTTTGTTTGTGAGTACATTGTTTAAATATTTGAATAATATCCTGAACGATGTTGATGCGACCGCCAGTATTACCATATGCTAACAACTCGGTGAACACCAGTTCACTCAGTAACAGTAGCAACTCTTCAGGCTCCAGCAAGGCATCAACGACGTCAAGTCTATCGTCATCAGCTCAATATCAATATCAGCAGCAATATCCACAGTACCAAGTTCACCGTGTCAGTACGATGCCTATGGCACCATCACCAACATCACAGACTTCCTCCAGTTTCTTCTCATCCTCGCCATCTGGATCAATACAATCACCACCTTCAGTTGCTTCCCCTCCTGTATATATGCAACACAACTCGCAACAGCAGCATTCGTTCCAACCGTCAGTGCCATACCAACAATTTCAACGTAGTATGAGTGAAGGTTCTGGTATCTACGGCGATGATGTTTCGATCTACAGTGGAATAAACTCGAAGAATGGTTCCGAGAAAAGTAAGTTTCGTGTTATTCAATTCATCTTCCTTATGCTCATACCTTTACTTCTAGAATCGGTCCGCTTTCAAGATATGGATATCTTTTTGAGTGAGGCTCGTGAGAAAGCTCGGGATGGTCGTGTGTTACCGGGACGAAGCAAAACGAAACAACGCCTCAGCCTTCCTGACTATGATCACTTAGTCTCGGTGTATCAGCAAGCAGATCCATCGATAATTTCTTTCTTGCACGAACCAATCCAATATTTGCCACTTGACTATTATGATGACATTGAAGAGGGTGCCGACGGTGATGAGGAAAAGACGATTGGTTCTTCTTCTATCGATGATGCGGATCTAACTGACCAAAGTGAGGATGATGAACTATGTGTGCGCGAAAATGAATCGACCAGGAGTCATAATAGCGCTGATGGCGGTGTAGCGCTAAAAGGTAAAGCTAGAGTCCAAGCGATGATGGCCAGTCGCAAAGCGATGAAAAATGCGATGATGACTCCAGGTAATCGCGACTCCGCAAGCAGTGCTTCTACCACGGGTGGTACTACCTCCATGTCCTCCTTGTCTGCTTCATTCGATTCTGCTCAGCAACAAGATGGACCAGGAATCTCAGTCGAATCCCCCTCAACTGGGGGTGGCTTCAATATGTTGTCCCGTGCAAAAGCCCTTGTCCGCCGGGTTTCGATTGGTTCCACAGGCTCAGCGTCTACTTCATCCACAATTGGCAACTCTCCTCGAACTTCCTCACCTAGCAAGCGAATGGTTCCTGTTCGGATGGGAAGCAAAGGTTCAGCACAAGTAGAAGATGAAAAGGAAGATGATCACCATGTTATTCGAAGAAGTAATAGTGAAAGCGAAGCCCCCATCATGTCGGCTAAGCGTTCTTCCTCAACATCTGCTCTTTCTTCAACCAAGAATAGGGTGATTGTTCCCGTTAGAGCTGGCTCGGTATCTTCCCTCCCTGCGAACAATGACGTCCAGCAACAGGCTATGCTGACTTCATCTTCATCCTGGTCATCTGCGTCATCTCCTGAAACATTTCCTACGGCTGCCAACTCTTCTCAAAGTCGGTCAATTCCACCAGCCAAGCCTCCAAAACCTACCTTAAGTAGATTAGTACCCGTTGACTCATGTGATCATTTAGTGGAATTGAACAATTCTATTATCAATAATCAACCTGTTGCATCCCAACCAGCCATTGATCCTGATGACGCCTTTTTTGTTGGTGGTGGCAGGGAATTCGATTCGAGTGTTCCTGAAATTCCCAGTGGAATCGATCACACTGGTGGTTTACAACAATATGTCCCTTATCCTTTGTCAGAAGAAGAAGCAGTCTGTCTCATGATGCTTATTTCTGATCAAGAAGCAAAGTATGGTATTCATATGTTTGAAGCGATGTCTGACTTTGATAAAGAACAAGCAACTATTCTTGCGCAAGAAATGGGTATCAAATATGAAGATGCTGTCCTCCAGATTTTTGAGATCAAGTTTGGTATCACTCATTCACAGTCTGGATCGATATCGCAAAGTCGCTCACTTGATGATCAAACAAGTACAACTCCATGTTATCCTCCTCTCCCTGGATCGATTTCCCATAGTCGTTCACTTGACGATCAAGTAAGTACAACGCCATGTTATCCTCCTCCACCTGTTCCAACGTCCGCACCGTACATGGTACCAACTTCGAATGCTTCGGTTGTAAGTCACGGTACTGGTAGTGTTGGGAGTGGAAGTAGCAGTGGTAGTAGTAAACCACCAACACCATCCCACCGACGAAATTCAGCTGGTATCCCCAAATTTTCCAGTGGATCCTCTGTTGTTAGTTGCAATAATTCGGTTGTGTCTTCCCTTGCTGGTTCGGTTTCAACGAAGGCGTCCTCCGCATCTCGTGGAGTCACTTTTGCAGATTATCCACCACCAGGTGTGAAAACGTCAAATCCATCGCGCTTTGCAGTTGCGGGCTCCAATGGTGGAATTTTTACGATGCCTTCCTCGTCATCTTCGGTAGTATCCTCGTCCTCCACCACTTCTGTGTTAACTTCCGCACAGTCCATGATGTCTGCCACTGTCAATACAGGTACAACGTCGATGATGACTAACACAAGTGCAACAACATCTGCTAGTAATGGCACAAGTTATGCCGCAGCTCCAAGCGTGAGTAACTACAGTCGTGACAGTGGTTATACAAGCGGTGAGGCGAGTGCCGGTAGTAATAGTCAAGTGCAAAGTTTCATGCAACGTGCTTTGGCTCGCAGCCAGACTGGCAATTTGCAACAAACACCGCGCAACAGTTCCGTCCCACTTCCTCCCCCAATATTGATCCCAGCTGCTGGTAGCAACAGCAATTTGACCACGCCTGCTTCTATTGGCAATGCTCCCTCCTCCAATAATAATCAAATTGCTGCACAAAGTCCATACTTTTACCAAAGTAGTTCATCTTTTGGTGTACCAACTCCAACGTCTGTGTCAGTTATGAGTGCAGATAGTGGTGGCAGTGGAACTTCTAGTGGCACTTCACCCAGACCACGCCATCGCCGATCCAATCTCTCTGCTCATTCCGATATGCTAAACATGGTCTTGGAAGACACTAACAATAATGCCATTGCTGAGAGTGTCGCCACACAGCCGGTTATTTACAGTCAAACATTGCGCGATCAACAGCAAGCACTGTTGGTACAGCAGCAACAGGTCCAGCAAACTCCAATTCAATACCAGTCTCAGCAACAAGTACAATATCAGATGTCGACTGGACAATATTCGTATCCAAATAATTCTTCCAATCGTGTGGTATTGACCCAACAACAACCTCAGCCACAATCTCCACCACAGCAGCAGTATAGTTATCAACAATCGCAACCCATGAATCAAATTATGGTAAGTATGAATCCCATGTATTTTTATCGGCAGTTTTAACATAACTTTTTCCCCGTTTTGCAGTATCAGCATCCACAGATGAATGGATATCCATCATCTACGGCATCGATGGCGTCATCAGCGACGGTTGCCCCTCCTACTAATTACCAACAGTATGCCAATACTCATCAAAGTATGCAGCATATCTATCTTCAGCAGCAGCCACAACAGGTAATTTATCAACAACCATCGACTAACTATGTCTATCAACAACAAATGCAACAACCACAACAACAATCTTCCGCTAACTACAATATGTATTATTCACAAAATTAATTTTCATTGAATGATTTTTGATGCTCTTTGCTAATAAGATAACAATCTTATTCCATTCTTCTCATTTGTACCACTACAAAGATTAGATCCTTTGTCACACGTTGTTGGTTTGTTTGCTTAGTTGTTGATGGTTGGCTGTTGCGAAGTGTCTTCCTTGACTCAACCTTCGTTACTGTGGAACCGCTATTCTTAATTTTCTTGCTTAGGACCACTATTTGTATGTATCTTCTCCTTTAGTTTTCAAATAAATAATCCACAATGAATGTATTCTCCAATTAATGTTTCTGTTCTTTTTTCAAGGTTAGTTTAGTTAAATTGTGTAATTGTATAAAATCAGGTCTTGACCTTGTCCTACCCAACAATAATTTGTATTATAAAATATGAAATGAAAACAACGAATAATTTTGTTCCAGTGAGTCTTTGGAATTGATGATACTATTCCCTGTTATTGGCTTGTTTACGGTTTTCTTAATTGAGATTTGAATCATGACATGGTTAAGTTTGTGTTATTATGAGTGCTTGTACCACACTGTATTGTGTCCCCATTGAATGTTGTATCATTGTCACGATGTTAAATTCAAACTCGCTATCTATCAACTTCTCTTTCAGGATTTCCCCTATCATGTGTCATATAACAAAGTCTTTCTTTCATGTTATATTCACCACAAATTTGTTGCGTACATTGTTTGAATAATCATGAAATGAAAAATCCAATAAACTAATCAAACTTCCACTATGGTCAAGTTCAGAGATAGTTTATGTCTTGTATGGCTTGCTAAAACAATAAAAAAAGTATCACCAAATAATATTTCTGAATGTATCCCAATCTGTCGCCAAATAGTCGAAATTGTTCAGTATTCTTCTCCCTCTCTCTCTTAATCATATTTGTCTGTCATTCGAATGAAAGTATTTTTCAGCAAGGTTTGAATTATACTATTATTTGTATGAATATGTATTCTTATAATTGTTGCTTTGCTGTTGTTCTCTCTTTTCCCCTATCATATGTATTACAATATCATTCTGATTCGGTGTATCGTTTAACCATATACATGGCTACTAAAAGTGGATAGTGAATTTATCATAAATAATCTCCTCAGATTACATAACCCCATTATTGAACATTGATATCCTAACACGATCATTTGTTATCCCAACTCCATGTTCTCTCTTAGTCTTTCTCTCTCTTGTTTTATCCTGTGTCTTTTGTTTTTCACTCTCTCCCTCTCACACACACTCTCCCACTCTTCATGCTCTTTATCTCCATTAGCAATCGAATCTATTAACTTGATAATAAGAAAAAGAACTAACAAAAAAATAATAATAATGAAACAATTTGTCTGTAGACTACCAGTTGGTCGCATTTGAGACACTATTAAGCTTGGTAGACCACTTCTTTGATAATTATCATTCAATGTGTATATTCTGTGTCTTGTATATTAATTGTATATGATTTGTTAACCTAATTTACTTATTACATTACCAATTAGAGAATGGTTAAGAGCACTCTAGTCTGATCTCATGTCACTACATGAGTAGAAAATGTAAATTGTCTTGTCTTCCAATAATCATTAATATTTGTCGGTATGAATCCTGTTTCCGTGCAATACTTTCACTTTTTTTTTGAGTGAACTCACTGTTCATTGATTCAATAGTAGGCGAATAAAAGTTAAAGAAAAATTGAAAAATTTGGAAAAAAAATATTGAAACAAGAGAGGCTCGCTTAGACCTCGAAATTCGATGTATTTGTTTTGTAAGTGTGTTCTGTATGTTTTGTGTAAACTCTGCACATTAATTGTATATTCGTACATTATTCCACACTAACTACTTACTCACTGTATATTGTTACCCCTTACATATTTAATAAACGTACATTTATATCATCAAATACTCAACAACTTGTTCTTTAACGTTTAAATGTATTGTATAACACTTCCCCTATCATCTTTGTTTTTGGGTTTTTATGAATGTATAAAAGTTTGTATGGGCTCAACATTTGCCCATTGTATATTTGCGTTTGAATGCTCTCGATAGTCATGCCAATATAACAAAACGGTCTGACTTCGTTCACGTATTGCGTATTTTCGACATTTTTTCCATTTCGCGTGGATGCTTATGCACTTGTTTGTTAAATTCTGTCACTGTTTGTGTAATGTCGACAAAATTGTTTTGTGTAGAAAGAAATATTGTTAACGTAACTACTGGATGTTGTTTATATTTTTAGATGATGATATAAAGTGGTGATTTATAATATAATGGCATAATGATAATAATCAACATGAATCAAAAGATGATTGTTAATAAATGTAATGTGATGAACAAGTGTTGTTTTCTTCAATTGTCTTGCTCTTGATTGTTATTGTATGTTGTTATTGATGTATTTTTCTTTTCCAACTATCCTGTCTTACTCTTTCCATTATGCACTCTCCCACCACACTCTCCAAATACTCTCCTTACCTCTCTCCACCATATTGTTTGGCATAGATTCGTTGTGTTGTTCTGATTGTATTGCAGATAATGATGACTTTGAATTGATGACTCAATTTAGTGACAATTTTACTGTTACTGACTTTTTGTCTGCCTACTGTTCTCATTGAGGGAAACAACTTGTCTGACGATGTTTTCAAGTGCAATTGTGTTTTTGTGAATGGTGAGGAATACCACATCATCGACAGGTAAATGTTCAGTATGTTTTATGTAATGCAAAAAAACAAAAAATAACAAGAAAATTAACAATATACACAAAGTTTCCGTTACAAGGATTAGGATATTTAATGACAGTAATACTAGTCAAGATGATGCCACGCATGTATAACTGTTTGCTATTGAACTTTGTAATGTTAATATCAATGATTCATAAGAATATTAATGAAAATCTAGTTAGGTCAGTTGTGTAATAGGACAATAGTTCGTATTAGCTTTGTTTGGATTTTTGTAAAGTGTATTGTGTATGTTTTTGATGTTACTACAACTTGTACTATCATCCAAATGGTATTCATCGTGTGTTTTCATCAATAATTGCTGTAGGAAATATCAAGATGTAACAAAATAAATCCTCAATTGTAGAAAAGTCCGAAACGTCAGTTGTAAAAACGCGTTGATCTGCTGAAAAATTAGTCCAATAGGCTAAAATCATCTGCTGTATGAATCCCAGTCATTTTTTAACGATCTTTTGTCGGTTCGAAAATCATCAAAGCTCGCCCAAATAAATTAATCCAACCCTTAGCTCGAGGAGAAAACAAGTAGTACTATCTTCTTTCAACAGGAAGAGTTGCCCCTAATTTTCACTCGTCCTCTCCCTTTCTTTGTTGTGTTTGTTCATTGTGTTGCGCTTGTGATCTTTTTTCCTCGTGTCAACCAGTCAGTCTGCATAGTCTTGGATAATAATAAAAATTGTGACAAGTCGCTTTAACTTTGAGCCTATATATTTTTGGTGACAAGTTAATTTTCTACTTGCTATTTTAATTATTGTCTTTCTCTATTTGTTTTGTCGCTCTTTATATTTTTTTTGTGTGAGTCATTTGCTCAAGCAGTAAAATTTCAAACTGTTTTGTGACCAACTACAACCAAAGGGGAAAAAAATCATATTGTACTATTCAAGCTTAGAGACAAGTCTACCATCTTGTGCAAAACTTTTTTGTGTTAATTTGTTCAGTAGTTTTTTTATTTTTCTCTTTTTCACTGTCTTAGAACTGTCTTTATTATTAAGTGCTGGTCAATTTACAGAAGTATGTATTCCGACGACAGATATTCTCAAAATAACTCTACTGGTGGATCTTCTATTTACGGTGGTCGTGGAGGAAGTGGTGGACCGATTCGTCAATCGAGTCAAAACAGTGTTTCGAATGAATCTACTGGAACAAGTTCACGTTATCAACAAGTTGTTGGTCAATCTCAACCACACAGTATTTACAATAGTAAGAACTACAGTCATGGTACCAGTAGTAACCAGTACAGTATGAACAATAATAGTAGTAATGCAGCTTATCCTTCTTACACAAGTAGCGTTTCATCTGTTTCAGGTTATCCTGCCCCAAATAATGCTCCCAACAACGGTTATGTCAGTAGCAACCAGAGTGTGGTGAGTACCGCGGGTCCTCCAAACAACAGTGCTCAGTCAACTGGCATGTATTACTACCAGCAACCCCCTGCAGCATCGCAACAACCTCAGCCTTACTATATGTCTGCTGCCCAAAATGCTAATCCACAACAACAAGGAAGTCAACAAAGTGCGCCAGTTCCGTACTACATGGCTACTCCGTCTCCAGTTGTGCCTCAAATCCAACCAACGACGGTACAGCAGCAACAGTCTCAACCCGTACAATCTTCAATCTACCAACAACAGGTCAGTTAATCCACTTTCTATCGATTCATTAATTAATTAGTTTATGTTTTATATGTAGGCTCCACAAACTGTTCCTCAGCAGACTTACCAAATGACACAACCGCAACAAACTGTACCACAACAGTACATGCAGTCTGTTGCGGCTACTCAGGTACAAGGGCAACCGCAGGTATATCAGTACATGCAGGCTGTTGATCCCCAACAACAAGTCGCTTCCACACCAGCCTACTACCAGCATGGTAGTGCCACACAGCAACCGCAACCTGTTGCTTCTATATATCAACAAGCTCAGTCGACTTATGAAGTTGTTGATACGCAAATGCAACAACCTCAAGTGGCAACTTCCATTTATATGGCTCCCCAGCAACAGTATTCTTCTTCCCAATCTGTTGCTCGCTCGTCTTCCGATGAGTTGCCAGAGGGATGGAAAGAAATTTTGGATAATACTTCAAACAAAAAATATTATTGGAATATGAAGACGAATGAGACTACGTGGACTCGTCCTCGTTCCAGTTCTGTTGGAATCGTTCCTGAGCAAGAAGTATCCGCTTCTCCTAGTATTTCTTCAAAAGCGATGGGCAATGCCATGAATCGTTCTTGGTCTAAATCGCAAAGTTATAATGGCAGTGTGAATAACAGTATCAAGGTTGCTAAGAATAATGGAGCTTCATCTAACGCTTCAGTTGGTCCGACTACTGTAAATGACAACTCTTCGAATGGTTATGCCTATTTTAATAATAACTCTACTGCTCAATATGCAGTTGTCAGCTCTAATGGCTCTGTTGCTCCTTCTGGTCCGACAACAACTGCTGTTGTTAGTCCTCAAGGATCAGTCATGTACATGCCTGTGGTGGATTACCAACAACAAGCTCCACAGCAACAAACATTGTATTATACGACAGGGGGTCCAATGCCTATGCCAGTCACAATGCCTATGTCAATGCCCATGCAGGCACAGCCCGGTATGGGGGCACCCATGTTGTCAGTACCAATGCCGATGCAAGTCCCCATGACATCCCCTGGACCGATGACAATGCCGATGGGAGTTCCGATGGTCATGACACCTATGGGAATGCCTATGCAGCAGACCTATGCCAGTGCTCCAGCTGGTTACTATACCGTCTCAATGCCTACTGATCCAAATACGATGAGCATGAACGGTGGCGTTTATGCGGCTCAACCAATGTATAACAATTAACTTCAATGTTAATGTTCAGCAGTAATGGTATGAAGTGTCTGGTCTCTTGTTGTTTTCCTATTTTGTGTCATTATGAAATGCTTGGGGAGTGTAAACATTATATGTGGATTGATCGAACCATTTTTTGTCCTGAGTGTCAATTGCACTCACCTACCAGCAATAAATTACGATTGCAGCATGATGATATTTTGGGTGGCTTAAGACTACCAAAAAATCATTCTGTCTCTGTCCGTGTTTCTTCTATGCAGTAAAAGCTTTGATGTTATTGATGTTAATATGTGTGTTAATGTGTTCCGTGGATTGAAAATTAAATACACGAAAATTCTATGTTCATAGGCCACTGCTGTGATTGTGCTGACCGACATAGTTATAGGTTCTTTATAATGATTAGCACTGTATTCTTTTTCATTTGCATAGTCAACTACTTCTCTCGTTCTCAATAGTTTTTTTGCTTGTTTACATCGATGAATGAAATTTATTGCTGATTCTTTGCAATTATTTGTGGTTGTGTTTGTGTTGCCCATTCACTCCCACGTATTGTTATACTGACCTCCATAACACTTATTTGTTGCGTGAATCGTTCAATAGCCAATTGCAAGGAAGTTTAATACAAACATCTGGAAAGGGAAATTGAACAAAATAGCGATGAATTTCATTCATACCTGTCACCATTAATTATGGTTGAATCATTATCCATTAAATCATGCCCAATACAATAATAAAAGCGTCATTCGTTCATATGTGCTCTGCATAGGGATCTTTCTGATAACTGATAAGTTTAAAAACTCTGTTTGTTTGCTTGTTTAAAGTTGTAATTACTCCAGGATAGCTCTTTGTATGTTATTTATATTAGGTCGCATACGATAAAATGGTAGAATGCTGCTGTTGTCGTCAATTAAGTATATTGTATTGATATGATACAGTGCATTATTGTTCATGAAATTCGAATTGTTTCTCTTCGTCCACTAATAAATAAAAATAAGAAGTTAAAAAAAAAAAGCGGATGATAAGTTATTTTTTGTTTAATTTAGTTTCAAGTCATTATATTATCATACGAAATTGTTTGTGTACTCGGACCTAACTCATAACTTTCGTGTGCTTTTAATTATTACTTATACGGAATACTATAGATAGTATATATTTTTCATGTTAGTACAAATATATAAATTTTAAGTTGCGAAAGAAATAGGAGCGTGTTTATGATAATAAAAAATCCTTGTAGCGTTTCATTCTGTCGCCAAATGTGGCTTTGTGGCATCTCCAGCAGTTATAGCAACTATTTAGTGTAAGTTTAAGAATTATCACTATGAATATGCGTTTCTTTTTCCTGCACTATTGAGTCTTTGCAAGAATAATGGGCAAATGTATGAGAATATAACGATTGGAGCAATTAAAACAATTTGTGTCGAAACGAGTGTGAGGTTGTAACAATGACTGGATATTATTTGCTTGCGATCAGTATTTGTATTACAGCATCAAATGAATATTTTCTTGGAAGCGATCAGATATTCCTTTTCAATTTTCATTATCTTTGCGCTACAAGAAATAGTCATAATTCTAAATTATTTTCCTAATTTCCTAATTATGGGAATTTTCTGTTTTCTGCGAAAACCCACATGGCGTAACGGTCATGAGTGGTTCTGTGCGTTGGGTCTTTTTACCGCAATAAATCCGTTGTGTCCGTTGAGCGGCAGATGGACGATCTTTGCAGTGATCAATTTTTATAATTATTTTTTTGTCACAACGAACAAAAAAAAGGCCCTTTAAACAAACTTCTCTTCTATTTCGAAGTCATTTGTTCAACAATTCGTTTGTATTTCGTTTTCAACGATCTCACTTTCGCTTCTTACTCTTTCAACAATTTGAAAAATCTTACTACGATTTTTTTTAGCGACTTTCAATTTTTATTAATTTGATCCAATTTTTTATCCAAGAATGATGCAACGTCAAGAATCTCAAAACTTCAATGCTTCTCTCAGTAAGTCTGGTAGCTTCTACATGCAACAACAGCCTGTTGTTCAAGTTCAGCAACAGCCAGGTGCCCATATTGACATCATCCAACAAGCTCCTGCTCAGACCGTCTTTACTCGCCCAGCTTTGGTTGGTCAATCCAGTGTCCAATTGGCTCAACAACCACAACATGTGGATGTGATCTTGAACAATCAACCTGTCAAGCAGGTTATGGTTGCTCAGGCTCAACCTGCTCAAGTGCAACATGTCTTTACCCAAAGTCCTGTTAAGCAAGTTGTCCAATATGCTCCTGTCCAACAAGTCGTTGAGATTCCTCAGCAACAGGTTCAACAGCAACCACAGCAAGTTCATGTCTTTGATCAAGCTACTGGTCAAACTGTTGTTCACTATGTTCAAGCTCAAGCTCCTTCTCACGGACATGTAATTGTCCAACAACAACAACAAGCACAACAACCTCAGGAGCCACCATTGCCACAAGGCTGGCAAGAAGTGAAGGATAATGGCACTGGCAAGATGTACTATTGGAATCCTACCACCAATGAGACAACCTGGACCAGACCACGTCCTCCTTCTCCTCAACCTGTTCAACAGGTTATTGTTCAAGCGCAGCCTCAAGTCCAAGCTGCCCCTGCTACTCAACACATGCTTGTCTCTGATGCCAACGGTCAACAATATTTGATTTCTCAACAAGCTGCCCCTGCTGTTCAGCCAGTTGCCACTACTTCCGCAAGTAATTGTGTTCTTGATGCCAATGGAAACTTGGTCTACATCACTCAACAACAGCCTCAGACCCAAACCACCACTTACATCAACTCGAATGGTCAGACTGTTGCCTTGGTTGCTGCTTCTCCTCAACCCGCGAGAGGTCTTGTTTCTTATCCTTCCTTCTCTACTGTTGGTAGTTTCGCCACTGCTAGTAGTGGCTCCTATGATGTTGGGGACAACAGCAGTGTTGGATTGAGACAAATTACTCGTCCTGTTTCTATTCAATCCATTCCAAGTAACTATGGTCAATTCGACAACAACAGCTTGAATGGAATGAATAATGGTACTATTACTTATGCTAATGCGGTAAGTCTTCTTATTCTTTGACAGAGTTAGCGAACTAAACTAACGAACGTGTTATATAGGTACCTGCCCAATATGCTCAGCAGCAACAACAACAGTCCCAGCAGCCTAATATGTATGCTCAGCAGCAACAAATGCAGCAGCAACAACAACAACCACAAGCTGTTGCCTACGGTCAGCAACCACAGGCATCACTGTATGGCCAGCAACCACAAGCTTCCATGTATGGTCAACAACAGCAGCAAAAAGGTGGTCTTTATGGTCAAGGTGCACCACAACAACAAGCCAACCCTCGTGAACAATTCCAACAAGGTGCTAATACTAATAGTCAGAACATGAGTAGAAATCACAGTGCTCTTCATGCCAATGAACACAATCACAACATTAAGGCTGTTAATCGCATGACATATGAAACCTACGAACCAGTAAGTTACTAATT
>JACCEA011482619.1_pt1 | contig 15099 bp, 14 predicted proteins | sample 7449851 | NCBI WGS metagenome assembly JACCEA01 (sample SAMN15323453, study PRJNA562643) | freshwater metagenome | isolation source: river surface water | place: USA:Blue River Watershed | collected 2017-08-18 | reverse complement strand
GAATCACTTCAACCTTATTTTTTGTTATGTCTAATATGCGAAGTTTACGAATTCTTCAGGGCTTTGTCCTTGTTTGTATTTTAATGATTCCAGTGTTGATCTTCTTGTTTTTGAAGGGCTTTGGAAAAAATGAATACGACCTTCCTATTTTCTTTCAGACAGGAGTGGATAATCCTTTTCAAGAATGCCCTGTTTCCGATAGTACGCAGCATTACATTCCTGAATTCACCTTCACCAATCAGGATGGACAACCTGCCGGAAGGAAGCAAATGGAAGGTAAAATCACGATTGTTGATTTCTTTTTCACCTCATGCCCAAGTATTTGCCCTGTCATGTCGAAGGAAATGGAGCGCGTAAATGACCACTTTCGGGATGAACCGATGGTGCAAATTCTTTCCATTAGCATTGATCCCACTTTCGATACTCCACAGGTTTTGAAAGCTTATGCAGAAGAGCATCATGCCATTCCGGGAAAATGGCAATTCCTTTCAGGAACCAAGGAGGAGACTTTTCAGTTGGCACGTTGTGGGTTTGTACTTCCTGCTTTAGACGGAAATGGCGTACCGGATGATTTTGTGCACAGTGATAAATTTATATTGATCGATGAACTCGGAAGAATCCGCGGGTATTACAGCGGAACTACCCGAGAGGAAGTGGATCTATTGATGTTAGAAACTAAAATTTTACTTCATGGCAAAAAATAATACCCTTGCAGCTTCTCAGGAAGCAAAAGTTAAAAGCTGGATTATTGGCATTTCCATTGCCATTCCTTTGGCTGTAGCTGTTCTTTTATTTATGCCAGCCAAACTTACCTCTTTGGGTGGCTGGGTGTATTTTCTACCCCACCTCAATGCAGTAATCAATTCCGCAGCGTCGCTTGCCTTGATCGTGGCTTTGGTGTTTGTCAAACAAAAGAAATATTCCCTGCATGGTGCAACCATGACAGTGGCCTTTATTTTGGGAGCGATATTCCTAGTGTCTTATGTGATTTACCATGGAGCGGCTGAGAGTACTCCTTTTGGAGGCGAGGGCACCATTCGGCTAGTGTATTATTTCTTGTTGATTACACACATTTTGTTTGCAGCCATTGCCTTATTTCCAATCCTGTTTGCCTATTATTATGGCTACACGAATCAGCGTGAAAAACACCGAAAAGTAGTTAAGTATGCGTATCCGATTTGGTTGTATGTATCCGTAACAGGTGTCATTGTCTATTTGATGATCTCTCCTTACTACACCCAGACTTTCTAAATTCTGTTTAGTTACCTTTCCACTTTAAGAGAACACATGAAAATCAAAATCCTTTTCCTGATTCTTGCAAGTTTCTTTATTCGATTCGGAGCCTTGGCGCAATGTTCCATGTGCAGGGCATCGGTAGAAAATAATGTAAGCAATGGAGAGACTTCCATTGGCGCGGGATTGAATAGTGGGATTTTGTACTTGGTGGTCATGCCTTACCTCATGGCTGGGATCATCGGATATTTGTGGTACAGGGCTTCTAAAAAGAAGAAAGCGAAACTCCAATCGCACTAATACTATACGGCAAAGTTTGAAACCAAACTTTGCTTTTTTATTTTTAGTCTTCATGAAACTTTCATTCCGTAGTCTCCTGCTTTTAGGGAGTGTACTTCTTCTGCCGGTTGCCCTGATTTTGAATTTTTTTGTCTATCAAAAAAGTCAAGAAGAGGAATACGTACAGGCGATTGAAAAGAAGATTCATGGGGTAGAAACAGGGTTTAATCAAGATTTTGATTGGTATCAAAATCAAGAAGGGAAATTAGACTCCCTAAGTTTTGATGGGATAAGTTCAGGCAATTACAGCTATCCATTTTTCATTGTCAATTCGGAAAAAGAACTTAGGTTCTGGTCTACGAATGAGTTTTCGCTAGACTTTACTGCGCTAGATTTAACTAAGGAATTTCAAGTGTTGGAATCTCCATACGGCACTTTTTTAGTGAAGCAACAGAGGCTGTACGAGAAACCCGAATCCGCTTATTTTGTACAAGCCTTTCGCTTGGTCTGGTCTGGAAATATCAAGAACGATTACCTGGTCATGGGGCCCAATCCAGAGGTATTTGGGAATTCGTTGTTCACACTTTATCCGAAACCTGACGATGGGAGCTTGCAGGTCAAGTCTAGTCTGGGTGTACCTTTATTTGGTATCGACTTCCAACCAGGGTTTGTATCTGTAGGAAAGGCATGGAACACCCCTTTACTGATTTTTAGTTGCTCCATCTTTCTTCTCTATGGGTTTATCAGCTTTACTTTTCTGAAAAAGAAGTGGCAAAAGGGGCGAGTTTGGCAAGCCATAGGTTATGGTTTTTTTATTCTTTTGGTAGTCCGAGCGAGCATGTTGGTTTTCCATTTTCCACAGGCCTATTTGGATCTTGCTATTTTTGACTCCAGTGCCTATGCTTCTTCATGGATAGTCCCAAGCCTAGGTGATCTATTCCTTCATACCTGCTGTTTTGTACTGATTGTCGGTCTTTTGGTCTATCAGTTTTCGGCTAAGCCTATTTTGGAAAAATTTTCAAATTGGAGAAGACGATTTCCTGAAGAGCTGTTGTTGGTGCTAGCCTTTCTTGCAGCAACCTTGTTTTTTCTAGCGCTTTGGGGAATTACTCGAGATTTGGTTTTGCATGCAAGTTGGACTCTTGATATTTCTGCCATTCCTAACTTTACCAGTTGGGTAGGAGTTAGCTTTTTGATTTTGTTTTTATGGGGGGCTGCATATGTCTTCTTGTGCCTTAGTTTGATTCATTTGGTCACGCGAGGAGGTTCTGATTTGCGATTGGTTTACCGCCTACTTTCCGTAGTCGCTGCAGGTTGTTCCTTAGGTTTTTTTGTTTGGGATTTTTGGTTGGGCGTGGCAGGCTTGGTTCATTTTCTCTTTATTGGCACGATACTTCGATTTGATTTAGTAGCAAATGTCTATCGTTTGGGATTGGAGACCTTCCTGACCTTATTTTATGCGAGTTTGATTGCAGCTACTATCGTAGCTGCTAGCAGCTACCGTACTGCTGGCGAGCGCTTGGTACAGGCAAAGATTTCTTTTGCAAACCAGCAATTACTCGCTTCAGATAGTCAAACGGTTTTATTTCTAGCTGATATTTTTTCTAGGCTCAAAAATGACCTTTTTATTCAAAATCGTTTGGCAGATCCCTTACTGTCCAAAGATCCCGTAGTAAGTAAAATCCGTAAAATTTACTTGGACAATTACTTCGATCAATTCGAAGTAGAGATCCGTGTTTTTTCACCAACAGGTGTGCCTAGTGGTGGTTCGCTTGAGGGCAAGTCCTTGAAGGAATTGCAACGGGAGTATGTGAAAAGTGATTTTGCTACACAGGTGCCCAATTTGTATTTCGTTCCGGGTTCTGAGCGAAGTACAGGAAATGCCTTTGTGGCCTTTATTCCGATGGTTAAAGGAAATCTTGCGCTTGGGACAATCTACATCGAGCTGGATCAACTCCGGATTCAACCGGGCAATGCGTATCCCCGCTTGCTTTTGGACGCACAGTATGTTGAAAAATTGCAGGAGGATCCATTTGATTTTGGTGTATTTCGAGCAGGAGAACTGATTCGTAGTTCTGGAAGTTTCAATTACCAGCAAGAAGAGATTCGCTCCTTACTTCAAAATCCAGGGTTGTTGGATGAGGGAGTAGATGCTTTAGGATACCAGCATTTTGGGGTGAAAAATGAAGAAGAGATTTGGATTTTATCTTCACCTGAAATCAGGATCAAACAATTTTTTGGGACGCTTTCGCTGTTTTTTGTAGTCTTTGTTTCACTCACCTTTCTTTCAATCTTGGGTTCAGTTCTCCTGCAAGGTTATCGGAAGTTTGAGTTTAATTATTCTACCAAACTTCAGCTGTATCTGAATTTTGCGTTCTTCTTTCCCATTCTAATTATTTCTTTGATTACGGTAGGCTTGCTTACCCAGAGTTACAAAGAAGATCTAAACGAACAGTACCTTCAAAAGGCTTCGCTCATCAAGGGGAACTTGGTTCGCTTTTTCGGGGAGCAATCCGCGGCAGAAGTGGATAAAGATGCATTGACAGAAGAGGTCAATACCTTGGCCACTACAGTAGGGACAGACATTCACTTGTATAATCAAGCCGGGTTTTTAGTCACTTCGAGTAGGCCTGCTATTTTTGATAAGAAGCTGCTATCCAATTTGATGCATCCAGGTGCCATGGCTGCTCTGTTAGAGAAAAGGGGAGCAGAGGCATTGCTTGAGGAGCAAGTTGGGAAACTTACCTACCAAGCAGTGTATTTGGCCATACCTTCCCAATCCGGTATTGCAAGTAATGCAGTGGTAGCGATTCCTTTTTTTGAATCAGAAGAGGAGCTGAATGCGTTGATTTCAGATGTTTTGGGAAATGTGTTCAATGCATTTGTGGTGATCTTCATTCTGTTTTTGATTATTTCTTTTTTAGTCACCAAAAACCTAACGCTCCCCTTCCGTCTGTTGACACAGAAACTTAAAGCGACGAATTTAGAGGACAATGAACCCATGTATTGGGCCTCAAAAGATGAGATTGGGCTTCTGGTCAACGAATACAATCAAATGCTCTTCAAGTTAGCCGCCAGCAAGAAAGTGCTTGCCTCGACTGAGAAAGAGTCTGCTTGGCGAGAAATGGCCAAACAGGTAGCGCATGAAATCAAGAATCCATTGACTCCAATGAAACTTACCTTACAGCATTTGCTGCGTTTAGAGCGAGAAGGAAAGTTGGAAGACGCAGATAAACTTAAAAAATCCTTGGAAACGCTAATTCATCAAGTAGATGCCTTGAGTGGGATAGCTTCTTCTTTTTCCACCTTTGCCAAGATGCCGCTTCCCAACAATGAGCGGATGAATTTCAAGGAGGTGTTGTCCAAGGTGTTGGAACTCTTCAAAACCGATAAGCGCATGGAGTTGGAGTTTCAGGATGATTCCTATACCGAGCAAATCCCCATTTTGGGAGATGACAAGCTTTTTGGCCGAGTAATTTCCAACCTGATCATCAACGGCATGCAGGCGGTGGAGCAGGGGAAAAAACCACAAATCCGTGTTTGGCTTTGGCTGTCGGATCGTGCTGTCTTTTTAGAAATTTCTGACAATGGAAAAGGGATTCCTGAGGAGCTCCGAGATAAAATTTTTATTCCGAATTTCAGTACCAAAAGCCAAGGTTCGGGACTTGGTTTGGCCATCGCCAAAAGTGGCGTAGAAACTGCAGGAGGTAAAATCTGGTTTGAAACAGAGGTCGGTAAAGGCAGCACTTTTTTCCTCACATTTCCCTTGCTAAGCGATAAAATTTAAGCCTAGCTAAGCCTTGTGGGTTGGGTGAAAACGATTTGAAAACGCGCGCTATGACTACCGAACAAAGCCTACCAATCAATTCATAAAAAAATGTAACTTTGTCTGAGGTAAATAGTTGTTACACTAACTATTAAGCAACGAAACAAATGAACAAAAGTATCCTTGTAAGTGGAGGTACCAAGGGAATCGGCCGAGCGATCATCGAACGGTTTGCTCAGGAAGGCTTTGATATCTTCACCTGCTCCAGGAATGCAGCGGATTTGGTCGCCTTGAAAGGCTCACTTAGTTCCAAGTATCCAAATTGTAGCATACATACCTTTGTCGCAGACCTTTCCAAAAAGGAGGAGGTAATGGCATTTGCAACAGGAGTCAAGGCTATTGGTATTCCCGATGTGATTGTTCACAACACGGGCATTTTTCTTCCTGGTGCCTTGCATGAAGAGGCCGATGGAAATTTGGAGTTTTTAATGCAGACCAATTTGTACTCGGCTTATTACCTTACCCGTGCTTTTGCTCGGGAATTGATGGAACGTAAGTCTGGGCATATTTTTAGTATTGGCTCCATTGCAGGCATTACTGCTTATCCCAATGGGGGAAGTTATTCTGTATCCAAATGGGCCATGCTAGGCATGACCAAATGCTTTCGTGAAGAATTCAAACCATATCAAATCAAAGTGACCTCTATTTTACCAGGAGCTACCCTGACAGATGCTTGGGCTGGTGTGGATTTGCCTGCCACTCGTTTCGTGGGTGCTCAGGATGTAGCTGATACGGTTTGGGGAGCCTATAACCTTTCCCCTGGTGCTGTAGTTGAAGAACTAATTATTCGTCCCCAATTAGGAGATATATAACCTATGAAATCTCAAATCATGCCTCTTGAAGGCGGTTATTGCAATAGTTTGACCCAGTATTCCCGAAGAATGACCATTCCGGTACGGGTCGGTGATGTTTGGATCGGTGGGGACAATCCCATCGTTGTGCAGTCCATGACTACCGTAGATACGATGGATACGCAAGGCTCTGTGGAGCAATGCATCCGTATGATCGATTCAGGATGTCAGCTGATTCGAATCACAGCACCCTCGCTCAAAGAGGCAGAGAACCTGCGTAACATCAAAGAGGAATTGCGGAAGCGGGGATACAACACGCCCTTGGTAGCAGATATTCACTTCACGCCGAATGCAGCTGAATTGGCGGCCAAAATCGTTGAGAAAGTTAGGATCAATCCGGGCAACTATGCCGATAAAAAGAAGTTTGAGGTCATCGACTATACCGATACTTCCTATGCGGAAGAGTTGGAGCGTATTCGCGAGCGGTTTCTGCCATTGGTGAAAATCTGTAAGCAGCACGGTACAGCTATGCGAATCGGAACCAATCACGGTTCCCTTTCCGATCGAATCATGAGCCGCTATGGGGATACCCCACTCGGGATGGTGGAGTCAGCGCTTGAATTTTTAAGAATTTGTGAAGATGAGCAATTTTATGACATCGTCATCTCCATGAAATCCTCCAACACCCAGGTCATGGTACAAGCTTACCGTTTGCTGGTTCAGAAGCTTAATGAAGGTGGATTTAAGCCCTATCCTTTGCATTTAGGGGTGACTGAAGCTGGAGAGGCAGAGGATGGTCGTATCAAATCCGCTGTGGGTATTGGTACGCTTTTGGAAGATGGCTTGGGAGATACGGTGCGCGTTTCCCTAACCGAGGATCCAGAGTTTGAAGCACCGGTAGCGCGTGCGTTGATTGATCGCTATACGTCTAGAAGTGTGCATGCTCCGATCGCACCTTTAGCATCCTATCCCATTCATCCTTTCGAGTACACCAAGCGTCAAGTTACCGAAGTCTATAATTTCGGTGGACAGAATGTTCCCCGTGTAATAGCAGATATTTCTTCCCTTTCTCAAGTTACTGATCGGGAAATGAAAGCTGTGGGACACTTCTATTTGCCCGAATTGGACAAGTGGAAGATGAATGATTTGGGTTGCGACTTTATTTATTCAGGCTCCAATCCCATTCCGTTTATGCTTCCGAATGGGATGAAAGAAATTCAGAACTATTCCATTTGGAGGGCAGTAGGGGATAAGCTGAATAAATTCCCACTATTCCAACTTTCGGAATACCAGGAAGCGGATGGAGTACATCAAGAACTTAATTTTTTGGCCATATCCACGGAGGAAATCCATCAAGCCATTTCTTTGGTAGGAGCTAGAAAAGATACCGTCCTTCTTTTGTCTAGTAGCAATGCCCATTGCATGCCCGACTTACGCAGGGCATTTGTATCCTTACTGGAAGCGAATTGTGCTGCTCCAGTGGTGGTGCAGGTGAGTTACCCTGCGCATACTGCAGATCAAACCATGCTGTATGCCGCTACAGATGTAGGGGGCTTGTTGGTCGATGGGCTAGGGGATGGAATTGTCATCTCTTTGAATCCTGAGTCAGCCCAAGATAGAAGTCAGGTATTGGAGCAGATCAAACTCCATAATTCGGTTAGCTTTGGCGTGTTGCAAGCGGCACGTACCCGCATGTCCAAGACAGAATACATTTCCTGTCCTTCGTGTGGGCGAACGCTTTTTGACCTACAAGAAACCACCGCCATGATCCGTAGGCGTACGGATCACTTGAAAGGCGTCAAGATTGGCATCATGGGCTGCATTGTCAATGGTCCAGGGGAGATGGCCGATGCAGATTACGGCTATGTAGGTTCGGGTAAAGGAAAAATCACCTTGTACAAGGGCAAAGAGGTCGTCAAGCGCTCTGTAGCCTCCGAAAAAGCGGTAGACGAATTGATCAATATCATTCGAGAAGACGGCAAGTGGCTAGAGCCGGAGGTGATTTAAGGGCTACAAAAGAAATAATGTAAAAATCTCATCCTTACATGTACCTGAAGGTTCATTCTAAATGACTTTTGGTACAGTTTGAAAATGAAAAGTAAACTTATCTTTAGAGATGCTGGTTTACATTTAAACCCCTTGTGTCATGGAAGAAAAAAATCAAGTAAAAGAGTTTTTTAAGTTGGGTGAGGTCGGGAATTATTTTCTCCGTGTATTCCGAAAGCCTGATCCCAATGCACCAAGTAACATCAATCTACGGATGATGCACGGCATCAACAAGATTTCCATCCTAGTGTTCTTGTTTGCCTTAATCTTTTGGGTGGTCAAAAGATTTATCTAGAAAGCTTCTCCTCTGGCATCCACTAGGACTAGTAGAGGAAAGTCCTAGAAAAGGACACCAACCTGAAAGCTCAAACTTTGGAAATGCGTGGTTACTTTATTGAGGGAGTTAAATCCATCAGGTAGCGCCGATCTGGTCCAGAAGGGGTGAATCTTTGGACGGGTTTCTACTTGACTGTGGTTTCCTTCAAATAAACTGCTCGGTTGCCATTTGTATCCAATACTTGAAGTGAGTGCCCAGTTCCCTTTTTTTGCGGGCAGGGTCACCCCTAAAAATGGGTGAAAGTAGACTCCGCCCTCTCGCCAAGTGCTGGACCATTCTGTCCGTTCTCGTTTTTCTAGAAGAGTGGTTCCGAATCCTGCATTGAGTCCTCCCATCCACTTTGGACCGCTAGCGTCCCCAAAAAAGCTCCTCCAACCCAATCCTATAGGAAGAATCTGTACATCGGGGTAGTTGTCATAGCCCAAATGGATTCCTAAGTAGTGGTTGGGTTTGATTTCCTTTCCTCGGAAGGCGGAAAAGGAAAAATCAAGTCGGTTTTGAGTCTCCTCTGACCATAAGATTTTCGATTTGCCTCCGAACATTCCCAATTCCAAATGGGTGAGTGTGGCTTTCTCTTGGGCAGCTACGAATTGTGCGCTGCACCAAGAGATAAGAAACACAAAAATCAATGTGCTATACTTCATATTAGCTTACTTCAATCGGATTGCTCACCTGAATACAGCTTAGCTTTTTCAGTTTGGCTGGGTTGGAATAGTCGTACTGGCATACTCCATCAGGGCCGATGACGATTAAGGATTTAGGTCCTGGGATCAAGTCTACCGACTTCATAGATTGAATAAATTCCAATTGGTTTTTATCGATGGTGAGGACATCAGATGCGTTGAAGCTTTTCAGTCCATGCTTTCCTTCCGCTACATAGAGGTAGTTTTCCGCCAATCCCAATCCGTGTGGGTTGAGCATGGGGTAAGTTTTTTTGAGTTTGGGTTGGTAAGGATCTTTGATATCGAGTACATGGAGTTCATTTACACCATTGATACAAAAATTCCCACTGCGCAGTGTTACAAATGCATATTCTTCATTCACTACTACTGGATCACAAGACAGGACATGTTCGTAAACAGCCATTCGAGTAGGGGCAGCGGGATTGGAAGCATCGTAGATGTGCATGCCTCGATTGGAACCGATAAACAGTTTTTGATCAAAAGGAAAGATGGTTTCGATTCCCCAGCCCAGATCTATTGGCTTGAGGAACTTAGGTTCTGCTGGGCTTTCGACATCAAATACGCGAAGGGTATTTTGATCTACGGCAAACAGGTGTCCATCCATCAAGGTAAATCGGGCCATGGATCCCCCGGTGCCATAGCTTTGGGACGCCTTGGCCATGTTTGCGAGCATGCTCATGCCTGGGCGCACGGTCCACATATCATTGTATTCCCAGCGTGGGGAATCACTGGTAAGCACCGTGTCCTTGAACGTGATGATTTTTCCTGTGCTGTGCTGGTAGAGGTGGGTAAACACATCTTCCACCCGTTTGACTAGTCGGATATTTTGAATGTTAGTTAGGTCAAAGGCAAGCAAATCCACGTAGTTGTCCGCATAAAGGATGTTGCTATTGATTGCCATGTCCACATTGCCTTCAATGGGAATAAAACTCAGGTTGATCGGATTGGCTGGATTTTTATTGTCGTAAATGTGAATTCCCTTGCTGGGTTCATTGATTAGTAAAAACTCCTTGTAAATGTAAATTTTTCCAGGATCCTCGATTTCCTGAGCAGGAATTGGAGCAATGGATTTGGCTCGTACATCCTTCATTTCAAGATAGATTGGCATCATCGTACGAAACGTATAGGTTGCGTTTACCTCGTCGGTACATGAAAAAAGTAACGTACTTACTAAGAGGACTAGTGCGATTCTAAGATGGAAAAGTTTCATTGGGTAGTTGATTTAAGGTTAACAAAGTTACTAGTTTTCTAGACGCGCTTCATCGAGCATTCGCTACAGGAATAAGATACTTTTTTTCATTTTCTTACTTGTCCTCGATTTTATTTTTTAGACTCTTAGGAGAAAAAAAGGATGGGATTTCGCTTCTCCAGTTGTTGGAGAGGTAGTATCCATTCAACTGCACCTTGATTTAACTTTCTGTTGGATGCATTCAAGACGAAGATTAATACAAAACACGAGCATTATAAGTTTGGCCATGACTGTGCAACCCAATTTATCCCTTCTGGCCGCACATAAAAAAGTACTGGGGCATAGCGAGTTCAAATACGCCTTAGATTCTAATTGGGGGAACTTAGGTCCTGCCAAGGTGCCAGTGGAATGCAGGGAAATCGCATCCGATCAAATTGACAAGGGTTTGAGTTTTCAGTTAAAAGTTTTTCAGGATTTTGTGGAGGGACTTGGGATTAACCCGTATAAGTTGATGTAATGTAGAGTGGGTACTAACTTTAAAATGAACTGACTATGTTTCTAACCGAATTTCAAGTGACCGCTTCTTTTTTGATTTATGCACTTGTGCTGACGATATCGGCCGCATTGATCTTGCTGAAGACGAAATGGACGTTTAAAGAAAAGCTTTTACGACTTTTGGTTTTGTTTCTGATCCCTGTGTTGGGTGTTCTGATTCTGGCGATTGAGTTTTTGATTAAGTGGAGTTTTGCCTTGTTTCAGAAAAAAGAATTACTCGAAGTCTAAGGAATACTGGGCGCCAAGCTAAGGGGAGCATTCGAAAGAATTGCTCCCTTTTTTGTTTTGGGAAATAAAACGGTGCTTTGAAAAAGGTGTTTGAATCGATTTGGGAGCAATGATTTTTCGCTTTTAATTCCTTGTCTCCCGGAAGGGGAAAGCTGGAAAATAGAAGCGTGAAATAGGGTCTTTTTCGTGTGCAAATTATCGCTTAAAAAGCGCTTGAAAAAAAGTGGATAACTTGTTCGTTTACAGGCAATTTCATGGTAAAAATTGTGGAAAAGTTTTTGAATAAATAATTGGAATTATTTTTTTTAAAGGCCAACTTTAATTCATCAAGTAAGAGAAAAAAAGACCGGAAGTAAGATTTCGGATCGTAGTTTGAAAGTTTGAGATCGGGCACAAAGGGGGGCCTACCTTAGGGTAAGTCTCTGAGACAGGAAACTGCAGAAATGCCAAAAAACGATGGGCTTGAATTTGAGGATTTCTTCGGAATGAATCAAAGTTCCAGGCAAGAAGGATCAAGGAAGAAATTTCTAGATTGAGAGGGGCAACCCCAGAATTGCAAAAAATGGATTAATCAGCACAGATTTTCTTTCGGGGAAGTTTGTACAAACATCGGGCACAAAGGAACTTTCCCTTAACTGGGGTAGTTTGCAACGGGCAACCGCAGAAGTGCTACTAGATCGGCCTGGGAGCCTATCGTCAAGATAGCTTCTGGAGTTCCGCCATGAAGGAACACTTGCCTACAAGTGTTTGAGAGGGGTAACCACAGAAATGGAAAGGAAATCTAACAAAACAGGACAAGTCCGTAAGGGCGGCTTCATTCAACGATTTGGACCTGGGTAACTGGGAAAAGTCATTAACTGTAGCTTGAGGGAGTCAGTGAACTACGGGGATCTGTCGACCAAACGGGAAGCTTTCGCAAGAAATGCTTCCCGTTTCTGTTTTTAGCCTTCTTTAGAGGAAAGCAAAAATGGGATATTGGGTTCGAAGAGTTTTTTAGGGCAAGGAAAATCGATTATTCCAGTCCCAACAAACAATCGCCCAAGGATGCAAGCTGTCTTGAAAAGTATGGAGGATTTTAAATCCAATCCGTTGATGGGCAGCTAAAGAGCGGTGATTGCTCATGGCAATGGAAGTAATTGCAAAATCATGGTTGGACGCATACTGCTCTCGGTATTCGGTATACAGTTTGTCAAATAAACCTGTACCACGTTGAGACTTCCCTACACACACCTGACCCACGACCATGGGATTGTAGTCGGTTACTTTTTTGCCCCCAATTTCGGATTGGTCAAAATTTTCAAAGAGTGGCACCATCAAAGGGACCACCTCTCGGGAAGCCAAAGTCATCGCCAACACATAACCCACCACCTGATCATTCTCAATGGCAAGCACATGAGGGGCAACGCTATGCATGGATTGCAATTGCTCCAAGTTGTGTTGTATGGTCACAAACCCTTGTTCATTTTTTTCTTCTTGAGATAAGTTATTCAGTAGATTTTCTTGCTGTAAGGATAAAATCCCATTCAGGTCAGCAGTCGATTGAGAAAGGCTGATGTCTGCCATTTGATTCGCATTTATGCTTCCAATTAAGGCAATTAATTTCAAAAAAGAAGGGGGAGAACTTTTCAATCCTCTCCCATAAGTGAATTAATCTTAGATTTTCCGTAGATTTCAATCTCCTTGAATAAGCAACAGGTATGAAACCAATCTCCTATTTCTATGGACTCTGGGTAGTTCTTTTTTCTTTATTTGCCTACTGGCAGTTCAATGACCCCGATCCTGAAGTTTGGGTGAGTATCTATGCGGTAGCGGTAATTTTTTCCTTATTCGCCATTCGTGGGATTTTCCCAAAAATCCCCTTGACCTTGGTTGTGATTTTATGTCTACTAGGGTCGATCTACTTTTTTCCAGGTGGAGTAGGGGAATGGATTACTGCTGAATGGGCACAAAAAGATCTGACTATGAAAACCCCCCAGATGGAAGAAAACCGAGAAACCTTCGGTTTACTTACCATAGCGCTTGTCCTAAGCCCAGCACTTTACCAGGCCTGGAAGAAAAAGTGATTCAAATTCAATAAAATCCCATACCTCATTGACCTTAAACCCATGCGCATCCTCTTCATTTTCCTGCTTTTTATTTCGACTAGTATTTTGGTCAAAGCGCAGCAAGTAATCTCGAGTGCTTACTTTGAAATGCGCACCTACACTGTGCATGAAGGAAAGATGCCGGACCTCATTCAGCGTTTTCAAAATCATACCCGAGCCCTATTTACCAAACATGGGATTGAAAACGTGGCGTACTTTCTTTCAGAGGAGCAACCTGAAAAGCAACTTACCTTTATTTTAGGCTATCCTTCCGCTGTGGAGCGCGATATCCGTTGGAATAATTTCGCGAACGATCCCGAATGGAAAGCAGTAGCCACGGCCTCTGAAGCGAATGGAAACATAGTCCAAAAAGTAGATCAAGTATTTATGGTTTGGGCCAAGGGTCTCAATTCCGCCAAGCCACCGCGACCTAGCGGCATTTTTCAACTGCGCACCTACCATTTATTACCCGGAAGATTGGATGCCATCCAATCCCGATTTCGTGACCACACGCAAGCCTTATTCGAAAAGCAAGGTCTTTCCAACTATCCCTATTGGATTACCGTAGAAAAAGAAGGCGTGCAATCCAAATTGGTTTACCTGATCGGGCACCAATCTAAGGAAGAATTTAACGCAGCATTTGGGCGATTCGTAGCCGATCCTGAATGGATTAAGGTGCGCGATGCATCGGAAGTTTCAGGAAAGATTGTGGAGAAGATTGATGCGTTGTTTTTTACTTCGCTAACTTTTAATCCTATGAAGTAAAGGGGTTGATTATCCGCTTTTCGCCTATTGGAAGTTAAGAAAGGTGGTTGCTGGCGGATAATCGTCGACAGCTGTCCGGCCATTGTCAACAGCTGCTTGAATGATTCCCACTTTCCAAAACTGATTTCACTACTTCCAATTCCAATTTCTAAGGAGGTAGTGTAGCGTTTCGAATTTGGTATTCGTTGCTTTGTTACTAACTCATTCAAAACCATGACTCGGTTCTTTTCCATTTTAGTTTTTGTGCTTCTGTTTTCCTGTCAGGAGACAGAGAACCCAAATGGGTGCAATGTGGCCAATCCAGTGGAGGATTTGCCTTGGCTAAAGGGATCAATCAAAGCAAATGAAGCCATGAATTTGGCCGAGTATTTTTACTTGGTTCAGGGAACGTACAAAGGAGCAACGGCCTTCTCATTTCTAAACTGCTGCCCATTTTGCAATTCAGTGCCTCAAGTCCTAGATTGTAAGGGAAATGTGATCACGAATGCATCGATCACGGATGTAACGAATCAAAAAGTAATCTGGCGACCAACCACCTCGGTTTGCAATTAGAAGTTTAATCCTACATAAAAACAAAAAACCACTCCGGATATTCCAGAGTGGTTTTTTTAGTTTAATGAGTTTAGACTATTGCCTTACTTCGCGTTGAAGGTGATGCCCATCAAGATGAAGGTGCCTAGGTCGGCTCCCTTTGCATCGCTGACGATGTAAAGGGTGTGTTTTTTGCCGTCCCCAGCAGCCGTAAGCGCTATATTCACTTGGTGCATCAGAATTGGCATGTTGGGCAACTTCATTCCTGCACTAGGAGCATGCGTGCCGCGACCGACCACTGCACCCGTTGGGCCATCCAAACGAATTTCAAAATCTGTTGGGAATTTGATGGGTTGCTGTGAAGCGGTCATCAAGGTGATGGATCCGATTCCGGTGAGGTCAATCCCTTGCAAGGCGAAGGATCCAGTTGTATTTGGAATAGTCAACAAAGTTTTTCCATCAAAAACCATCTTGGCATAGCCTGCGAAAGTTCCTGCCTGAGCCAAATCCACTGTGTTTGGACCAAGTACCAAAGAACTTGAACCCGTAAGT
>JACCEA011281415.1_pt1 | contig 15109 bp, 11 predicted proteins | sample 7449851 | NCBI WGS metagenome assembly JACCEA01 (sample SAMN15323453, study PRJNA562643) | freshwater metagenome | isolation source: river surface water | place: USA:Blue River Watershed | collected 2017-08-18 | reverse complement strand
GACATCGAAGCCCGCGTCAAGCAGATCCGCATCCAGATCGAAGAAGCCACCAGCGACTACGACCGCGAGAAGCTGCAAGAGCGCGTGGCCAAGCTGGCCGGCGGTGTCGCCGTCATCAAGGTCGGTGCTGCCACCGAAGTCGAGATGAAGGAAAAGAAGGCCCGCGTGGAAGACGCGCTGCACGCCACGCGTGCCGCCGTGGAAGAAGGCATCGTCGCCGGTGGTGGCGTGGCCCTGCTGCGCGCCAAGCAAGCCGCTGGTGAGATCAAGGGCGCCAACGCCGACCAAGACGCCGGCATCAAGCTGGTGCTCAAGGCCATCGAAGCCCCGCTGCGCGAAATCGTCTTCAACGCCGGTGGCGAGCCCAGCGTCGTCATCAACGCGGTGCTGAACGGTTCGGGCAACTACGGCTTCAACGCCGCCAACGACACCTACGGCGACATGATCGAGATGGGCATCTTGGACCCCACCAAGGTCACCCGCACCGCGCTGCAGAACGCCGCCTCCGTCGCCAGCCTGATGCTGACGACCGAGTGCATGGTGGCCGAGGCCCCGAAGGACGAGACCCCGATGCCCGCTCCCGGCGGCATGGGCGGCATGGGCGGCATGGACATGTAAGAAGTCGGCGCCGCCACGGCGGCGCCCCTTCTTGGTCCAGCCCAAGACGCAAGACGCAACAGCCCCCTCGGGGGCTGTTTTCGTTCCGGGCGCGAAATAGTGCCGCTCCCCCTGGACAAAAACGCCCCAGAGCATGGGGGTCACTGCCGTGACAGCCCCAGGCACCCATGGTCTGATCTCGCCATGCCCATCAACGCAACCCTTTTGGCGCTGCTCGACGTGGTCGCGGCCGACGTGCCCCGCCTGGCGCGCCAACTCGTCGACAACCTCGGCACGGCCGTGCTGCAGTCCCGGCACGTGGTGTTGCGCGACGCCTGGACGCGCCGCCGCAAGCGCTTCCAAATGGAGTTCGAAACGAGCCTCAGCCCCCGCCTTGCGCAGGCCCGGCAGGGCAAGGACCCGTTCCGCCGCCGCATTGCCAGCCTGGACCAGCTCAGCCTGGTCGACGAGCACCAGGCCTTGCAAGACGTGGGGGTGAACCACGCCGCCAAGGTGTGCCAAGAAGCCTTCAGCTCGGAGCTGTTCCAGCTCAACAACTTTTTTGCCGCGCTGGATGGCGTGCAGCACGGCCGCGAGCCGAATTGGTTGCGCCCGGCGCTGTTCGCCCAGGCCATGGCCGAGGCCTTGGCCGGGCACGACCTGACGGCCGAGCAGCACTACGCCTTCATGCAGGCCGCGGCCCCGGGCCTGGCCAACGCCCTGGTGCCGCTGTACCAGGCGCTCATCGCCACCCTGCGCGAGCACAAAGTGGCCCAGCTCGTGAGCACCAGCGCGCCCGGCCGGCAGCCGGCCCACAACCTGGCCGCGCTGCAGGAACGGGTGGAGGCCGGCCCCGTGCGCGGCCCCACCGAGACCGTGCTGCCCGGCCTGCGCAGCCAAGGGCTGTTGAGCCAGCTGTACCAGCGCGTGCTCGCCGACCCCGCGCTGAACGCACCCGTCAAAGCCGAACTGGCCAAGCTGCAGGTGGCCATGGAAAGGCTCAGCATCGTGGACCCCACGCTGCTGCGCGACCAAACCCACCCGGCTTGGCGCTTGATCAATGCCGTGGCCGCTTACGGCAGCACCTTCCCCAGTGCCAACGACCCGCGCTTGACCGAGTTCCTGGCCTTCCTGAGCCAGCAAACGGCCGCTTTGGCCAACGCCTTGAGCCCCAGCGTGCAGCAGTTCGAAGGCCTGCGTCGCTTGGTCGACGCCTTCATCGCCCGCCAAGTGCGCGCGGTGCAGGCGCAGCCCTCGGCCACGGAACTGGCCAAGATGGCCCGCGAGCGCCAACGCCCCACCTGGACGCAGCTGGTCCACGACCAGCTGGAAGCCCAGCTCGTGGACGTGCCCATCAGCGGCAGCCTGCGCCGCTTCCTCACCGGCACGTGGGTCGACGCGATCGTGCACAGCATGGTGCAAGACGGCGAGGACGCGGCCTCGGTGCAGGCGCAGATCCAGCTGGTCGACGAACTGATCGACAGCCTGATGCCCCTGCCCGACACGGCCTCGCGCGAACGCCTGCGCGCGCGCCTGCCCGACCTCATCCGGCGCCTGGAAGCCGGCATGGACAGCGTGCAGTTCAGCCCAGCCCAGCGCAGTGCCGTGTTCAACGAACTGATGGCCCTGCACGGCCGGGTGCTGAGCGGCAAGGGCTTGGGCGTGCCCAGCCAGCAGCCCGCCCCGGGCACCGATTCGCGCGCCGACTCGCGCTTCGGCTCGCGGACGGACGCCCAGGATTCGCGCCAGGACGCCGAGTCCACCTTGCAAGGCCTGCTGGCCGAGCGCCACAGCGAGTTCGGCTCGGTCTGGGCCAGCGCCGACGTCGACCGCTCGCTGCTGCCCACCCAGCCGCAAGGCCTGCAAGCCGGTGAGCAGGCGCGGGCCGATCAGCGCTGGATCGACAGTCTGCAAATCGGCCACTGGCTGCACCTGATGGCGCACGGCCAATGGCGCACCTCGCAGCTGGCCTGGATCAGCGAAGATGGCGAGTTCTATCTGTTCGTCGGCCAGGACGAAAGCGACCGCCAGTCGATCACCCGCGGCGCCCTGCGCCAGCTGTACCGCAGCGGCCTGGCCATCAACCTGGAACAGGAAGGCGTGGTCGAACGCGCCATCCATGCCTTGATGCACGACTTGGGATGAACCTCCGCCGTTGGGCCACTGGCGCCCTGCTCGGCCTGGTGCTGAGCCTCAGCGCCACGGCCCAAACCCCGCCCCGTCCTGGGGTGGGCCTGGTGCTCTCGGGCGGTGGCGCCCGCGGATTGGCGCACATCGGCGTGCTGCGCGTGCTGGAGCGCGAGCGCATCCCCGTGCAGGCGGTGGCCGGCACCTCCATGGGGGCCATCGTGGGCGGCCTTTACGCCGCCGGCTTGAGCCCCGAAGAACTGCAGCGCGAACTGGAGGGCCTGGACTGGGCCGAGGTCTTCGCCAACCGCGTGGACCGCCCGCACCTGAGCCAGCGCCGCAAGGAAGAGGACTACGCGTTTTCCGGCGCCGTGGAGCTAGGCCTGCGCGATGGCGAGCTGCGCGCGCCCCAAGGCACCGTGTCCACCCGCGTGCTGGAGGTGCTGCTGCGGCGCCTGACCCTGCCCGTGCGCCACGTCTCCCGCTTCGACGCCCTGCCCATCCCCTACCGCGCCGTGGCCACCGACATGGAAAGCGGCGAGGCCTTGGTGCTGCAAGAGGGCGACCTGGCCCATGCCATGCGCGCCAGCATGAGCGTGCCCGGCGTCTTCACGCCCATCGAGTGGGGCGAACGCCTGCTGGGCGACGGCGGCCTGGTCAACAACCTGCCGGTGGACGTGGCGCGGGCCATGGGCGCCCGTCAGGTGATCGCCGTCAACGTCGGCACGCCCCTGGCCCCGCGCAAAAGCCTGGGCTCGCTCCTCGGCCTGACCGCGCAGATGGTCAACATCCTGACCGAACAAAACGTCAAGCGCAGCCTGGCCACCCTGTGGGACGACGACCTGCTCATCACCCCCGATCTGGCGGACTACGGGTCGGGCGACTTCGTCAAGGCGGCCGAGATCATCCGGGCCGGCGAGGCCGCGGCCGAAGCCTTGGTGCCGCGCCTGCGCGCCTACGCCGTCTCGCCCGAGGCCTATGCCGCCTGGCGGGCCCAGCATCAAACGATGAACCTGCCGCCGCCGCGGGTCGTGGCGGTACGGTTCGAAGGCAGCGAGCTCACCCGCCCCGAGCGCTACGCGCCCGTGCTGGACTCGCGCGTGGGCGACCCCTTCGACAGCGACAAAGCGGTGCGCGACACGCGGCTCCTGGCCGCCAGCGGCGATTACGCCCGCGTGGACTTTCGGCTGTCGCCCACCCCCGTGGGCGACGCGCTGATCTTCGAGCTGGAAGACAAGCCCTGGGGGCCGAACTACTTCCGCATCGGCTTGGACTTGTCGACCGACGGCGCGGGCAGCAGCCACTTCAACCTGCGCGTCAGCCACAACCGCCACTGGCTGAACCGGCTGGGCGGCGAGTGGCGCAACCAGCTGACCCTGGGGCGCAACCCGCGCGTGTTCACCGAGCTGTACCAGCCGCTGTCGCAGGAAGTCGGCACCGCCACCGATTGGTTCGTGGCGGCTTGGCTGGAAGGCGTGGGACGCCCGACCAGCCTGTACGACGGCCGGGGCGACGAGTCGGCGCAACTGCAAAGGCGCAGCGTGGGAGCCGGCCTGGACCTGGGTCGCCCCTACGGCCGCCGCGGCGAGGTGCGCCTCGGGTTCTGGCACCAAACCTGGCGCTGGCACGAGCGCATCGCCAGCGTTCCCCTGGACCCCGACCTGCTGAGCCGCACGCAACGCATCCAAGGCCTGCGCGCCTCGGGAAGGTGGGACTTGCTGGACGACGCCAACTTCCCCCGCAGCGGGTGGCGCACCACGCTCACTGGCCTGGTGGGCTCGCAGCGCGGCACCGATCAGTCGGTGCAGCGCCTGGAGCTGGAGGCCTCGCGGGCCGACAGCTGGGGCATCGACACCCTGGGCCTGAGCCTGCGCGCCGCGGCATCGCGGCAAGGCCGCGAGCAACTGGGCGGCGCCTACACGCTGGGGGGCTTTCACCAGCTCTCGGGCCTGGAGACCGACCAACTCAGTGGCAACGCGGTGCTGCTGGGCCGCGCCACTTGGTACCGCCGCCTGACGGACGCCCCCGTCTTCACGCGGGGCTGGTTCTTCGGCGGTTCGCTCGAGGCGGGCAACACCTGGCCGGATGCCCGCGACCTCAAGCCCAGCCACTTGCGCTGGGCGGGCAGCGTGTTCGTGGGGGCCGACACCGGCCTCGGGCCGCTCTATTTGGCCCTGGGCACGGCCCGCCGCGGCAGCACGGCGGTTTACCTGTTCATCGGTCGGCCGTAGGCGACTCGCTGCTGTCGGGTGCCTCGGCCTCGTCGGGCGCGCTCGGCCGCGGCGCCACCCACTCGTGAAGCTGCCGCGCGGCATCGGCCACGCCCTGGTTCTTCAGGGCCGAAAACAGCGAAACGCCGATGTCCGAATGCTCCGTCAGCACGTAACTGCCCAGCAGCTCCTGCGTTTCGCGCAGGATGGCGGCTTGCTCTTTGCGGTTGAGCTTGTCGGCCTTGGTCAGCAGCACCAGCAGGCTGATCTCGCCGCCGTAGATGCGCTCGGCCATGAAGTCGATGAGCTGCCGGTCCAGGTCGGTCAGGCCGTGGCGGCTGTCCACCATTTGCACCACGCCGCGCAGCGGCTCGCGCTGCTGCAGGTAGTCGGCCATCACCTGCTGCCAGCGCTGCTTGGCGTCGCGGTTCACCGCGGCGTAACCGTAGCCCGGCAAGTCGGCCCAGAGCTGGTTGGGTTCGTCCTTGGGGCCGACGTGGAACAGGTTGATGTGCTGCGTGCGTCCCGGGGTTTTGGACGCAAAGGCCAAGCGCTTGGTCTGGGCCAGGGTGTTGATCGCCGTGCTTTTGCCCGCGTTCGAGCGACCCACGAAGGCCACCTCGGGCAGTCCGGTTTCGGGCAGCTGATGCAGCTGGGCGGCGGTGGTGAAGAAACGCGCGGTGTGGGCCCAGCCCAGCACCTCTTTGTCCGTCGGGGTGGGGGTGGGCTCGGTCATAGAGGTCGGCATTGTAAGATTCGCCGCCTATGCGGGCCCTGCCGGCCCCACCCAAGACGCTCCCCTGCCCAGAAAGCGCCCCTGCACCATGAAGCTGCGCCTCATCGCGACCACCTTTGCGGCCCTGTTCGCCGCCAGTGCCCTCCAGGCCGCCGAGCCCCCGAAGGCCGCGCCCAAAGCAGACCTCGTGAAGGGTCAAGCCATCGCCACCCAGGTTTGCGCCGCCTGCCACACGGCCGACGGCTCGCGCGGCAGCCCCGCCAACCCGATCCTGGCCGGCCAGCACCCCGAGTACCTCGTCAAGCAGTTGCAAGAGTTCAAGAGCGGCAAGCGCAAGAACGCCATCATGGCCGGCTTCGCAGGCACGCTGAGCGACGACGACATGCGCAACGTGTCGGCCTTCTACGCCAGCAAGACGGCCAAGCCCGGTTTTGCCAAGAACAAGGCCACGGTGGAACTCGGCCAAAAGATTTACCGCGGCGGCATCATGGCCAAGGGCGTGCCGGCCTGTGCCGCCTGCCACGGCCCCACGGGCTCCGGCCTGCCGGTGCAGTACCCGCGCCTGGGTGGCCAGCATGGCGATTACATCGAAGCGCAAATGCTCGCCTTCCGCAGCGGTGCCCGCGCGAACAACGCCCAAATGACGGGCGTGGCCGCCAACATGAACGACGCCGAGATCAAGGCCGTGTCGGACTACATCGCCGGCCTGCGTTGAACCCAACACGACCGACTTGAACGACCGAAAGCCGGTGCCGCGCACCGGCTTTTTTTACGCCTGGACAATCCGCCCGATGTCGTCACCCCGTCCCACCCGAGCCGGCAAGGAGCTGGTAGAGCTCTTGGCCTCGATGCGCTTCGCCATCGCGCTGCTCACGCTGATTTGCATCGCCTCCGTCATTGGCACCGTGGTGCAACAGCGGCAACCGGTGACGAACTACATCAACCAGTTCGGGCCCTTCTGGGCCGAGCTGTTCGGGCGGCTGGACCTGTTCACGGTGTACAGCGCACCCTGGTTCTTGGTGATCCTGGCCTTTTTGGTGGTGTCCACGTCCTTGTGCGTGGCCCGCAACACGCCCAAGATCCTGCGCGACCTGCGCGACGCCAAGCTGCACCTGCGGCCGGCCAGTTTGCAGGCCTACCCCCACAAAGCGCAGGCCGAGTGGGCCCACGCGGCACCCGACACCCAAGCCGCCGTGCTGGCCCGCCTGCGCGCGGAAGGATGGACGCCCAAGCTGGACGCCCGCGCCGATGGCACGCTGATCGCCGCTCGCAAGGGCGGCGCGCACAAGCTGGGCTACATCGCGGCGCACGGGGCCATCGTCTTGGTGTGCCTGGGCGGCCTGCTGGACGGCGACCTGCTGGTGCGCGCCATCGCCCTGGCCCAGGGCAAGACGGCCTACACCGGCACGGGCAACACGGTGCAGAACGTCGAGGCGCACCGCCTGGACGTGCGCAACCCCAGCTACCGCGCCAACCTGTTCGCGGGCGAGGGCGAGCGCGTGGGCGTGGCCTTGCTGAACATGCCCGATGGCGTGCTGCTGCAGGAACTGCCCTTCGACCTGGAACTGAAGAAGTTCATCGTCGAGTACTACGACACCGGCATGCCCAAGCTGTTCGCCAGCGAGGTCGTGCTGCGCGACGCCGACGGCGAGCACCCCGCGCGCATCGAGGTCAACAAGCCCTTCATCCACAAGGGCGTGGCGATTTACCAAAGCAGCTTCGAGGACGGCGGCTCGCGCTTGCAGATGAAGCTGCAGCCTTGGGTCGGCCGCACGGCCACGGCGCTCGAAGGGCAGGTCAGCAAGAGCCAGCCGCTGCCGGGCACGGGGTACACGCTGGAGCCGTCGGACCTGCGGGTGATCAACGTCGAGAACTTGTCGATGCCGGCCGATGCGGCCAGCCGACCGGGCAAATCGCTGAGCCAGCACTTGGGATCGGGCGCCAAGGCGCCGGGGGACAAGGCGCTGGTCAACGTCGGCCCCAGCCTGACCTACAAGCTGCGCGACTCCGCCGGCCAGGCCATCGAGTTCCACAACTACATGGTGCCGGTGGCCTTGGACGGGGCCCGCGTGTTCCTCGCCGGGGTGCGCGAGTCGGTGCAAACTGAGTTCCGCTACTTGCGCCTGCCGGCCGACGAGAACGACAGCTTGGACGGCTGGCTGCGACTGCGCCGCGCCTTGAACGACCCCGAGTTGCGGCGCCAGGCGGCCGCCAACGTGGCCGAGCAAGCCACGCCGCGCGCCGACCAGCGCCCCCAGCTGCAAGCCACGACCGAGCAGGCGCTGGCCTTGTTCTCCGGCGCGCAGCCGATGGGCGAAGCCAAGGGCGGCTTGCCGGCCATGGACGCCCACCTGGCCGAGCGCGCGCCCGTCGCGGAGCGCGAGGCCATCAGCGGCGTGCTGATGCGGCTTCTGCAAAGCGCCTTGCTGGAGCTCGACCGCTTGGCCCGCGCGCAAGACGGCGTGCCCGTGCCGCCCACCGACGAAGCGCGGGAGCGCTTCATGACGCAGGCCGTGCTGTCGCTGTCCGACAGCGCCTTTTACCCGGTGCCCTGGCTGGTCACGCTGGAAGGCTTTGACAAGCGCCACGCCAGCGTGTTCCAGGTGGCGCGCGCGCCCGGCCAAAAGCTGGTGTACTTGGGGGCCGTGCTCTTGATCGTGGGCGTGTTCGCCATGCTGTACGTGAGAGAGCGTCGCCTGTGGCTGTGGCTCGCTCCGTCAGACCGCGGCACGCACCTCACGCTGGCCCTGTCCAGCTCTCGCCCCGGCAGCGAGCTGGACGCCGAATTCGCCCGACTGCAAACCCACGTGATTCAAGCCCCATGAACACCACCGCCATCCCCCTGCCCGTCGTCGACGCACCTCGCCGCTCGGTGTTCGACTGGGTCTTTGCCGCCCTGGTGCTGCTGGGCACGGGTTACGCGTTCTGGCGCTACCACGGCTCGATGGACGGCTACGAGCAAGGCGTGCTGCTGGGCACGGCACCGGCGCTGATCGCGCTGGGCTGGTTCTGGGCGCCCTTGCGCACACTCAGCCTCGTCGTGGGCGCCGCGGCCCTGGTGGCCATCGGTCTGTACAGCGCCCACCGCGACGGCTTCGGTGCCGACCTGGCCGTGGCCGACCAGCTCTTCCTGCTGAAGTACGGCCTGGCCAGCCAGAGCGCCATCCTGTGGATGGCCTTCCTGGTGCTGCTGTCGACTCTGTTTTACTGGCTCGGCCTGCTGACCAAGAGCGACAGCATGGAGGCCAACGGCAGCCGCTTGGCCTGGGCCGCCGTGGGCATGGCGCTGATCGGCACCCTGGTGCGCTGGTTCGAGAGCCACCAGATCGCCCCCGACATCGGCCACATCCCGGTCAGCAATCTGTACGAAGTCTTCGTGATGTTCGTGTGGATGACGACCCTGTTCTACCTGTACTACGAGCAGCGCTACGCCACGCGCGCGCTGGGCGCGTGGGTGATGCTCATCGTCACCGCGGCGGTGGCCTTCTTGCTCTGGTACGCCTTCAGCCGCAGCGCGCACGAAATCCAGCCCCTGGTGCCGGCCCTGCAAAGCTGGTGGATGAAGATCCACGTGCCGGCCAACTTCGTGGGCTACGGCTGCTTCGCGCTGGCCGCCATGGTGGCCCTGGCCTACCTGCTCAAAACCTCGGCGGCCCAGCCGCTGTGGTGGGGCTTGGTCGTCTTGCCGCTGGGCTTGGTGGCCGTGCTGATGGGCTTTGCCCAGTTCGGTGGCCTGCAAGAGTCCACCGTGAGCGGCTTGCACGCCTGGGCCCGCAAGTTCGGCGGCGTGGGCCTGTTCTTGGCGCTGTGCGTGGCGCTGCGAGAGCGCTTCACCGTGCGCCTGCCGGCCCTGCCCGTGCTGGACGAACTGATGTACCGCGCCATTGCGCTGGGCTTCGCCTTCTTCACCGTGGCCACCATCTTGGGCGCCTTCTGGGCGGCCGAGGCCTGGGGCGGCTACTGGAGCTGGGACCCCAAGGAGACCTGGGCGCTCATCGTGTGGCTGAACTACGCCGCCTGGCTGCACATGCGCCTGATGAAGGGCTTGCGCGGGGCCTTGTCGTGCTGGTGGGCCGTGATCGGGCTGCTGATCACGACCTTTGCCTTCCTCGGGGTCAACATGTTCCTGAGTGGCCTGCACAGCTACGGCGAGCTGTAAGGACGCACTGGCCTGGCCCGACCCACGCTGAACCCTTGGAGCCCAGCGATGCCTCGCCCTTACGAAGTCCCGCCTTTGCCGGCCAGCGAAATCACCCCGCGCGGGGTGTACGCGCAGCGGCGCCACCTGATCGCCAGCGCAGGGCTCCTGGCCCTGCCCGCCTGGGCCCAGGCCAGCAGCAAGCTGCCCGGGGTGCGCTCGACCGTGCCGGGCGCCATGGCGCTGGACAAGCCCACCTCCCAGCGCGACGCGACGACGTACAACAACTTTTACGAATTCGGCACCGAGAAGAGCGACCCGGTCGAGAACGCCCGCAGCCTGCGCACTCGGCCATGGACGGTGAGCGTGGAGGGCGAGTGCCTGAAGCCCCGCACCTTCGGCATCGACGACCTGCTCAAGCTCGCCCCAATGGAAGAGCGCATCTATCGCCTGCGCTGCGTCGAGGGCTGGTCGATGGTCATCCCCTGGGTGGGCTACTCGCTGTCGGCCTTGCTGAAGCAGGTGGAGCCCACGGGCAAGGCGAAGTTCGTCGAGTTCGTCACCCTGGCCGACAAGGCGCAAATGCCCGGGCTGCGCAGCGGCGTGCTGGACTGGCCCTACCTCGAAGGCTTGCGCCTGGACGAGGCCCAGCACCCGCTCACCCTGCTGGCCTTCGGCATGTACGGCGAGGTGCTCCCCAACCAGAACGGCGCCCCGCTGCGCTTGGTCGTGCCCTGGAAGTACGGCTTCAAGAGCGGCAAGAGCTTGGTCAAGATCCGCCTGACCGAAAAGCCCCCCATCACCAGCTGGATGGCCGCTGCGCCGCGCGAGTACGGCTTTTTCAGCAACGTGAACCCGCAGGTCGAGCACCCACGCTGGAGCCAGGCCACCGAGCGCCGCATCGGTGACGACGCCGGCGCCTTGGGCGGCCTGTTCGCCAAGCGCCGCCCCACGCTGATGTTCAACGGCTACGCCGAACAGGTGGGCCAGATGTACGCCGGCATGGACCTGCGCCGCTTCTTTTGAAGCGCCCCCTGCTGCTGCACCCGGCGGTCAAGCCGCTGGCGCACGGGCTGTGCGCCCTGCCTTTGCTTTGGCTGACCGGCGCCTTGCTCACGCAGCGCTTGGGGGCCAACCCGGCCGAGGCGCTGATTCGCGGCCTGGGCGATTGGGGCTTGCGCGGCCTGCTGCTGACCTTGGCCATCACGCCGCTGCGCGTGATCTTCCAGCAGCCCGCTTTGCTGCGCTTGCGCCGCCTGCTGGGCCTGTGGAGCTTTGCCTACGTGGCCCTGCACCTGACGGCCTACGCCTGGTTCGACCAAGGCCTGGTGCTGGACGACATCGTGCGCGACGTGCTCAAGCGCCCCTTCATCCTGGTGGGCATGCTGTCCTTGCTGCTAATGCTGCCTTTGGCGCTGACCAGCTTCAACGCCGCCATCCGCTGGTTGGGCGGCGCGCGGTGGCAGCGCTTGCACCGACTTGTTTACGCCGTGGCCGTGCTGGCCTGCGTGCACTTTTGGTGGATGCGCGCGGCCAAGAACAACCTGGCCGACCCCTTCTTCCACGCCGCCGTTCTGGCCCTGCTGCTGGGCTGGCGCGTGTGGCACCGCTGGCGCCAGCGCTAACGCCCAAGGCCCCATGAAAAACGCCCGCACGCGGCGGGCGTTGGAAACGCGGCGAGGCCGGCTTACTTCTTCATCGAGCTGGGTCCGATGTGCCGATCCAGGAAGGCCAGCATCTGCTCGTAGAGGTCGATGTTGTTCTTCGGGTCGGCAAAGCCGTGGCCTTCCTTGTCCTTGATCAGGACCACCTCAGGCGGCTTGCCAGCAGCCTTCAACGCATCCACCATCTTGAAGGTTTGCTCCAAGGGAGTGCGGATGTCGTCGCGCCCGGCGTAGATGAAGACGGGGCCCTTCAGCTTGTCGGCATGGCGGGCCGGCGAAATGGCGTGGGCCTTTTCCCAGCCCTCGCCTTCCTTCAAGCCCAAGATCTCTTCACGCCAGTAACGCTGCCCACCGCGGTTGAACGCGGTGTCGCCGGACACCGAAGTCAGCTGGGTCTGGTAGTCGCTGACCACCAAGCCGGCCACGCCGCACTTGAAAATGTGATTGGAGCGGATCAATGCCCACAGGCTGGCGTAACCGCCGTAGCTGGCACCGCTGATGCAGATGCGCTCGGGATCGGCGAAGCCTTGCTCGACGCCCCACTTCGCCGCGTCCTCGTGGTCGTCGCTCATCGTCTTGCCGATGGCGCCGTTCAGGCCGGCTTCGTAGATCTTCTTGCCCAGCTCGGTCGTGACCCGGAAGTTGGGCACGATGACCGCGTAGCCGCGCGAGGCCAAGATTTGGGCTTCGGTCACGCCAAAGCCGCCGCCCCAGCCCCAGTAGTCGGCGCGGGCGAAGGGGCCGCCGTGGATGTGCACCACGGTGGGATGCTTCATGCCAGGCTGGTGGTTGGCCGGCAGGAAGTAGTACGACGGAATCTCCAGCCCGTCGCGCGTTTTCAACAGGAACGGCCGTTGCGCGACGAGGTTCTTCTCGCTCAGTTGCTCGTTGGTGCGCAGCAACTCGGTCAGGCGACGGGTCTTCCGGTCGAACACGTAGTAGGTGGCCGGCGAGCGGTCGCTCGACACGGTGACCAGGGCGCGGTCGCTGTTGGTGGTCTGCAGGCGCACGGCTTTGCCAGGGAAGGCTTTCTCCATCCCCGCTTGCAAGGCCGCCAGCTTGTCGTCGAAGTACACGGTTTGCACGGTGTCGTCGAGGACGCGCAAGCCCACGACGCGCGCGTTCTCGTCGCGCAGCAAGCCGCCTTCGATGTCAAAACGCGGGTGCGCGGCAAGCACGCCGCCCATCTGCTTCTTGTCGACCTCGAAGGTGTAAAGCGCCATGGTGTCGCGCCCTTGGCGGTTCCTGACGATCAGGTCGCGGTTGTTCTCCGCGAAGGCGATCGGCCAGGGGCGGTCGCGCTCGCCGGGGGGCGAAACGAAGATCTCGCGCCAAGGCTGGTCGGCCGAGTCGCGGTACAGCCAGCGGTACTCGTTCTCTTGAGGCAGACGCTTCTCGTCGCGCTTGTCGATCAGCACGGCCACGCGGGGCACGCCGTTTTGATCGACCACCCAGTCGGAGACCAGCCCAGGCTGCTCGAAGGTCAGCAACTCTCGCTTGCCGGTGCGCAGGTTCTGGCGGTAGAGGTCAGGGGCGCGGGCGTCGCGCAGGCGACCCGCGACGATGACTTCTTCGGTGTTGCCCGGCAAGCGACCCACCACGCCGATCTGACGTGCGCCCTCTTGCACCGTGCCGTTGAGTTGCCGAGCGCCCGTGCCGTCGGACTTGACCACGAACAGGCCGCCACCACCGCCGCGCTCGGGGCCCGTGGGGTTGGACAAGGTGCCGAGCGAGAAGTAAATCCAGTCACCCGACCAGTTCAACGTGATCACGTCGTAGTTGGTGAAGTTGGTCACCACCTGCGGCTTCATGGTGTCCAAGTCCAACACGGCGATGTTGTACTTGAGGCCCACGGGCACCAGGGCGGCCAGCTTCTTGCCGTCCGGCGACATGACGCCGCCACGGAACTTCGCCGGCGTCAGGTAGGCCGACAGCGGGGTCAGTTCCGTGGCCGGGGCCGCGGCGGCCGCTTGGGCCGACGCACTCATTGCTGGGGCGCCCAGCACCAGGGCGCACGCAGCCCAGGCGGCCAGCGTGCGTTTGGTCAATTTCAAGCTCATGGCATTCCTTGTCGAAAAAGTCGTCAGCGACCGGCTGGGCCGGCCCTCAGGGTGTCCGTCGCGGATGGTGCCGCGGGAGCGTGCCTCCGGCCAAAAGCCACACCAGAGGGCGGAAATCAGGAGGGGGCATTCTCAGGGGGCGAAGACCGCGCGTTTTCCCTGATCGCCGAGGGCCGCCGGGTGGTGCCGGTTGGACCCGAAGCGGCCCGAGGCCAAGCCCGGGATAATCACGGGCTTCCTGCTCCAAGCGCGTCGCCCCGCCGACGGCAACTCCTCCATGCGCCCGGCCGTCCTCGTCACCGGAGCGGCCCGCCGCCTGGGCCGCCACATCGCCCTGCACCTGGCCCAACGCGGTTGGGACGTGGCCTTGCACCACCGCCAAGCGCCCGATGCCGAAGCCGAAGCCACGGCGGCCGAACTGAGGGCCTTGGGCGCCCGCGTGCAGATGCTGCCGGCCGAACTGGGCGACGAGCCCGCCGTGGAGGGCCTGGTGCCCGCGGCGCTGGCCGGCTTGGGTCGGTTGGATGCGGTGGTGAACAACGCCTCGCGCTTCGAGCACGACACCATCGAGACGCTGACCCACGCCAGCCTGGATGCGCACTGGCGCGCCAACACCGCCGCCGGCTTGATCTTGGCGCGGGCGCTGCACCGGCACTGCGCGGACCAGCAGCGCCAGGGCTGCGTGGTGAACCTGCTGGACCAGAAGCTGTGGGCGCCCAACCCCGACCACCTGAGCTACACGCTGAGCAAAGCCGCGCTGGCCGCGGCCACGCCCATCTTGGCGCAGGCCCTGGCGCCTTGGGTGCGCGTGGTGGGCGTGGCGCCCGGCTTGACCCTGGGCAGCCCCGACATCGATGCATCGCGCTTGGCGCAACTGCAATCGCAGACCCCGCTGGGTTTGGGCGTGTCGCCCGACGACATCGCCCGCACCGTGCAGTACCTGCTGGACACCCCTTCGATCACCGGCGCCAGCATCGTGGTGGACGCTGGCTCTCACCTGACGCGCATGTCGCGTGACTTCGCGTTCCTGGACACGCCATGAAAACCATCCTCATCGAAAAGCTGCGCGTGCAGGCCAGCGTGGGCATCCTGCCGCACGAGCTGGAGGCCAAGCAGCAGCTGTTGATCACCCTGCACGTGGAACTGGCCGACGACGGCCCCCTGCTGCCCGAGGAAGACAGCGTGGCCCACGTGCTGGACTACCGGCACCTGCGCGCCAGCGCCATCCGCCACGCCGAAAGCGGCCACATCAACATGCTCGAAACCTTGGCCGGGCGCATCTTGCAAGACCTGCTGAACGAGCGGGACGTGGTGGCCGGCACGGTGAGCGTGACCAAGCCCAACATCTTTCCGGACTGCGACGGCGTGACCGTGAGCGTGACGGGGAGGATCCCGCGATGAGCCACAAAAACAAAGAGACGCACGAAGTCAACAAGCTCAGCAAGCGCCTGCACCGGCAGGTGGGCGAGGCGATCGGCGACTTCAACATGATCGAGGCCGGCGACAAGGTGATGGTGTGCCTGAGCGGCGGCAAGGACAGTTATGCCTTGCTCGACATCCTGATCAACCTGCGCCAG
>JACCEA011207249.1_pt1 | contig 15110 bp, 2 predicted proteins | sample 7449851 | NCBI WGS metagenome assembly JACCEA01 (sample SAMN15323453, study PRJNA562643) | freshwater metagenome | isolation source: river surface water | place: USA:Blue River Watershed | collected 2017-08-18 | reverse complement strand
GCAGAAGTAGACGGTGTATTAAAAGTCTCCGAAAAGATCCATGATCTCTGGGTATTGGATTGGTTTTTCAAGACTGGCAAGAACGAACGGGAATCGACGACTTTGTTGGAAGGAATATAGGATTTCCAATTTGAAACCCGACTCCATTCAGCCATGGTTGCAAATAAATCGACGGTGCTAACCAAATCATGGCAATTACGATTCCCTTGAACAACAACGGGACCCGCCACGATCATGGGAACTCGAACACCATAGTCGTAAATCGTTCCTTTGGATTTTGAAGGAACAGCATTTTGAGCTACCTGAGACTGATTTCCATTGTCGCCAATAAATACAATATTGGTACTATCGAGAAGTTGGTGCGAGGCAAGATACGCGAAGAGTCGGCCTAATTCAGAATCCATAGCCTGAATGGCTGCCTTAAAATACTTCTTTGGATTGGCATTGATATCAGCTGGAGTCCCTAAAAGACCTATGGTATTGCATAAATTAGCGGGAGGAACATGAAATGGATCATGGGGTGCGTTAAAGGCCAACCAAAGAAAAAAAGGTTGTGAAGGTGAAATGGTATCTAGCCAAGAAATGGCATCGTTCACCGTTTGGGTTGTGGCATACGTTGTTATGGTATCTACCATTCCATTTTTTACCCGAACGTATTGATAATAATTCGGAATCGCACCATTAAAATTCCCGGAATAAAGGTCAAATCCAAGTTTATTCGGATTTAATCTTCGTGCTGGAGCATTCGCGGTTAAATGCCATTTTCCAACGCAAGCCGTTTGAAATGCGTTAGAGGATCCATATTTAAGTATTTTTGCGATGCTTACTTCAGCCGTATCAATTTGGGGTGAAGAGATGTTGGTAATAACGCCCCCAACTCCGGTTCGAAAAGGGTACCTTCCAGTTAATATTTGAGAACGAGCAGGGGAACAAACTGGAGCCGACCAAACATGGGTAAACCGAACTCCCCGTGCTGCCATCGCAGCAATATTGGGAGCATTGGCCGTATCGGTATTCGTGCTGAAGCAACCAAAATAATCGGGGCTAACATCATCCGCAATGATTAAAATGGTATTTTGCTGGCCCCAAACCGAGGTCAATACCAGCAAAAAGAACAAAGAAAATAATCCTCTCATGCCATAATAATTTATTGATGGGTTAATAAAATGCCATTAAAACGGGTGAACAAACCAAGAACTAGGAATTCTCTTGGATTTCACTTTTCTTCCTTTCACCAAAACATCGGCCATTTCTCCGAAGATTAGGCGCATCAGCCAAGACGGAACTTTGGGAAACCAAACCGGCCGATTAAGTTTTCGTCCTAATTGCTTCGCGAATCCTTCGGCCGTATAATTAAGTGGCTGAACAACATTGAACACTCCTGAATACTCGGGGTGATGAATCAGTTGAATCACCACATTTACAACAGATTCTAAAGAAACAGGATTCATCCACTGATTCCCGGGTGCGACGGCAGAACCCAAACCCAAGCGATAAAGAGGTAACATTTTTTTCAAGGCTCCCCCACCAGCATCAGTTATCACTCCAAAACGAGTGATGCACCACCGAACGTTTGGATTTGAAAGAGACGATAAAGGTGATTCCCATTTGACACAAACTTCCGATAAAAAATCAGCTCCTGCGGATGTTTCCTCATCGGCCGGTGGAAGATGGATTTCACTTCCGTAATAACCTACGGCCGACGCCTGAATGAATGTTACTGGATGTTGGACGTATTGAAGCAAATCAACCCATTTTTGGGTGGTCTGCACCCGAGATTGAATGATTTCCAATTTTCGTTCGGCAGACCACCGGCGGTCGGCAATTCCCGCCCCAGCCAGGTTGATGATTACATCTACCTGGGAAATAAAATTGGGATCCAGCCCTTCGGCTGAATCCCAATTTCCATGGGTTTTTCGAGAAATAATTTCAACCTGATGTTGTTGCGCAAGGAGCTCCTTCACCAAGGCTTGGCCTACAAATCCAGAACCTCCTGCAATCACAATTTTCATCGTACAACCGAAAGAGTTCCCTGGAATCGGTACGGTTTACCGTTGAAATCATACACAATCAATTGGTACACGTAAACTCCGGTTTGAACCAATTCGCCTTTGTGTTTTCCATCCCACCGTTCATTCTTCGATTTTCCTTCAAAAATCTTTTCTCCCCATCGATTAAAAATAGTCAATTCAAATTGATCATAGAAGGCCGCAACGGGTCCAAAATTATCATTCAGCCCTGCAGAAGTTCCAGGAGAGAACGCTGTTGGAATATGAACTACGGGTTCGGGAACCACGCAAGCGGTGTTGGAATATGATTTTTCATTAAAATTACCTGCGGCTTCAACAGCCATTACCCGGTAACAAAGTTGGCCGGCATCGGCTGGCAAATCTTCATCGATGAACTTATTCACGTTAGGAGCCACATTCGCAACCTGAATCCAATTTGTTCCATCGGTGGTTCGCTCCACCTCATAGTGATCAACACCGGTCCACCATTGGCTGTAAGGCGTCCATGTAATGGTAGACTTCAATTTGGAGTAGGAGGCTTTGGCCAACATGGTACAGCCTAAATTACTTTCTGGACTTTGGTTTCCACAATAGTCGAAAGCTACAATGCTATAACAATAGAATTCGGCATCAGCTTTTACGTTCAAGGAATCAACGATGGTCGTAAATCCAATCACCGGGCTACTGGTTTGGTAAACCACAACCGGAGCACCAGCCCCGTTGGTTCTTCTCCAAATTTGGTAAGTTCGCACATCAAAAGATGTACTTGCACGGAAAGTAATTTTGTTTGCAGCATCGCCACGCTCAACGGTAGCAACCTGCAAATAGGTATTCAGAGGAGCGGTGGTATCGAATGGAGAATTGTTTTCTACGTTTGAAAGAGAGGTCGTTAATTGATCTAGGCCATACGTTCGGATGAAGTACTGATACGTTTGGGTACAAATCAATTGGGTATCGATCATGCTGGTGTCGTTTCCTCCTAAGAAGGAAGCAATGACGATTCCATCGCGAACCACATCGTACTTTCCAACCGGGAATCCAACGTAACGCGACCAATTCAACTGCATCGATTCATTCAATGGAGTGGTTTCCAGATGAACAAAGGCGTGTTCAGTCGAATAAGGAGAAACGTTCCCGCAGGTATCGATGGCGTAAACTCGGTACACGTAAATGCTGTCGGACGTATTTCCAAAATCGTTGAAGATGGTAGATCCTCCTGCCGGAATTCGAGCTCGAACCGACCAATTGGAAGAATTGGCGGTACGTCGTTCCAAGATATGGTAACGAACATCGGTGGATGTACTAGCGGCAAAATTTACTTGAACAGTTCCACCGAACGGATTGGTATTGATAACCGAAACAACACCGAGAACCGGAGTTGCAGGAACAGTTAAATCAATTCCAATTACGGTAGCGGTATCACTTAAGGAAATCACCGTTGGATTTTGAATATCGTACACTTTCACCCGATACGTGTATTGGGTATCACATTTTACGGATGAATCGGTATAGGATGTTCCTGTAAGATCGTAATAGAACTGGAAATTCCCTCCATTGATACTCCGCTCGAGACGATAAATCAATGAATCAAACCCTTGATATGCTGTCCAAGAAATAGTGTTGGCTTGGCTTACAGCAGTTACCGAAATGTTGGAAGGACTGTGAATTTCTCCAAATTGAGATTCGTTTCCGCAACTATCCAAACTTGTAATTCGGTATTGATACGTACTATCCAAGGTATTCACCCCAAAATCGGTGGTATTGATCAAACCGAATGCCGTGGTATTGAAGGTTCTCAACAATCCCCACGATCCATTTCCAGATTTACGGAAAATGTTGTAACCGCTTCGATTCTGTTGGGTTGGACTGAAGAAGGAAAGTTCAATTTGTCCATTGCGATTTGGGACGGTTACACTAGCTTTTTCAACGATTGAAATATCCGGTGGAATGGTATCTCGTGCGATTCCCGAAACGCTATCGGAGAACGTGGTAAAGTTCGGTTTCAATGAATAAAGCCCTTTTACTCGGTAACTATATCGAGTACCGCAAGAAACGGCACTATCAATGTACTGAGTGGTCGATGGAGTTAAAATGGTGATAGGAACCAACGGCAATCCATTGGAAGAGCGTTCAATTTCATAACCACTCACGGTGTCGTTCAATACTGGAAGCCAATCCAACACCATGGCACCATTACCAATGGTTAGATTCAAGTTGATGGTTCTGAATGGTGCAGCAGAATCCGATTGTGCACCGCAGGTATCAATCACCTTTACCGTGTAATAATGCGTTGAATCTTGAGTATTGATGTTATTATGGAAGAAAACCGTGTCATTGGGTCGGGAAATGGTTGCAATCGGCGAGTAAGGCCAAACTCCGGTGGTGCTGTGATAAACAACATAACCTCGAGCTAAAGAATCTATTAAAGGGAATCGGTTCCAAGTGATTTTCGATTGACCATTAGCAACCCCTGAAACCATGGTTGTAATGCCGTACATGGTCGTCGGGTTTGGGTTCGGGTAAAGGCGAGGAACTTGGCAAGAAGTGTCAGAAGTGGCTAAATAGGTTTGGCCGTTTGAAACAGCTTCTACTTGATAGCAATAAGAGAATCGAGGATTAACTGTGTAATCGATATAGTCCGTATCCGATGAAGCCACCGAATCTACCAAGGTCCATGGACCACCGGCACTTCTCCATACTCGATAACGCAACAAACCATTGGTAAACGTAGAGTAGGAGGTCCATTTCAAAGTTACGGCTGGTTGACAGGCACCACTGCTTACCGCAAGATTGAAGGTGGTATGCTGATTGGATTCGACGGATCTGTTGTTCAGGTTACACGAGTCTATGGCAACCACTTGATAGGTGTAGCGCTGGGTTGCTACGTTGGTAACGGTAGCATCGTTAAAGGTATCTACATCCGTAGCAGTTCCAACCAACACGAAGGCCGTGGAGCCCATCGGTGCTCGATACACATCGTGGAATCGAACATCTGGGCTGGAAGAGGTGTTCCAGCGCACCGTAATGGATCCATTTTCAAGCACAGAAGCGCTGGTTAACAAGGTTGAAACCGGTTTAATGGTATCGAAAGGAACAAGAACAAGAGTATCTGAGAACGATGTGTCAGCCACTGGATAAATGGCCATGATTCGGTAATGAATGGGCGTTAAACAAGGAACATTTTGGTGGATAAAGGAAGTGGAAGATGTACTATCGATGGTGGTCCAAACTCCAGCATTTTGAGTTTGAACATAGTATTTGGCAACTCCGGTGATGGTGGAATAAGCCGACCAACGGATGGAAGTTTGAAGATTTTGTTCGATCCCTTGCAATTGAATAGCACATTCGTCCACCGAGAATGGTGAGCGATTGTTGGAACACGTATCCAATGCTACCAAACGGAAGCAGTACGAACTATCGGTTGTATTTAAACCTGTTACAATTCCAGTTGTTACGGCACCTACGGTTTGGGCCAAAGTGAAGTTACCTTGATTAGCAGATTTTACCCAAATTTCATAGTTTCCAATATCGGCATTTCCTTGAGCCCAAGTAATTTGAACCGACGAATTGGAAAGTACCGATGCCCTTAAAATAGTGGGCTGAGCGGGAGGAATCGTATCAAAGGGGGTCAAGGTAATGGAATCTGAATAAGAAAGATAGCCATTGGGTAGTTCCATCTTCAAACGATAGGTAACTGGTACTCGGCACGGCAAACTATCGTGCACATAACTGGAAGCCAAACCGGAAAGCGAATCCAAATCATTCCAACCTCCTTGGAAAATTTGAACTTTTGTTTTTGCAGGAATGGAACCCGAATAAACATTCCAATTGAGTGTATTCTGAAGATTTTGGGCTACCCCTTGAAGCTGGGAAACACAATGAACGACACTTGGTAAAGAGCGATTGGAAGCACAGGTATCCAGGGCGATGAGGTAGAAGCAGTAAGCAGAATCTAAGGTATTTAACCCTGTGACTTGGAAAGAGGAAATAGCTCCAACAACGCCCAGGGAGGTAAAGTTAGAAACTCCCCGTGATTTCATCCAAACTTCATAAGAACGAACGTCACCACCAACAGTTATCCAATCCAATTGAATGGTTCCATTGGAAACAACAGAAGCGCCAAGCACGGTTGGAGCCACCGGTGGAACCGTATCAAACGGCGTTAATTGAAGGGTATCAGAGAAGGTGAATAGGGTTGGATTGTTACTAATTCCTTTAATACGATAATGACGAGTCTGATTACAATTGAGGGGTGAATGAACGAAATCGGTATCGGATCCCGCTTGAGTGGCCAAGGTGGTCCAAACTGATCCATTCCATTCAGCCACTTCATAAGTTTGAATAGCGTAACCTGCAAAAGGCCTCCAGCGAAGCGTATTTTGAAGGTTTTCGGCGAGGCCTTCCAATTGAATCACACAAAAATCATCTCCTTTCGATACGTTCAAGCAACTATCTTGGGTAAGTACCGAATAACAAATTCGATTAGAAAGGGTATTGATGGTGTCAAAAATGGTAACGGTTGTCCCCACCGTTCCCTGAGGCACGAATTGGATGGTCGTTGCCGCTGTGCCATTTAAAGATTGTTGGATGGAATATCCGTAAATATCCGAAGCACCAGCCATGGTAAATGTAAGTTGAACAACCGAATCATTTAAAACCGTTGCTTGGGAAATAAAAGCAGTGTCGGGAACAATATTATCAATCACACGAACGGTAACAGTATCGGAATAACTTACCAAGCCATTGCTTAAATAAGCTCCCAAACGATAGGTAATCTGATTATTACATGGGGCCGGAAAACGAGTGTATGCATTTTGATTTCCATTGACCACATCAAAAACACTCCAAGTTGTTCCATTCAAAATTTCAATTTGATAAAAAGACACTGGAACACCTTCGTAATGATTCCAATTCATTTGATTTACCAATTGTGCGTTATTTACCGAAAAATCGATGTCGCGGTGCGGTGCGTTAGATTCAGAAACAAATCCGCATGAATCTTCCAAATAGGCATGGAAATAATACGACTGAGTTTCAGTATTGATTCCATTCCAAACAAATGAACTATCTGTTCGGGCAAATCTACCCAATAATGTTTTAGGACCATTGATGGATGTAGAACTGTAGAGAAGTACATTTTTCGACAGTGGAATATGTTGAATGGGCGACCATTTTATCTCAATGGCTCCATTGGCAAGATCTGTTTTTACCACCGATGTAACCAAAATATTGGGTTTTGCCAATGGAATGATGCTATCGTTCGAAATGAATGAAAGGGAATATTCGCGGTAATTTAGGTTATTCACTTTGATCTGGTAATAATACCTTGTTCCGAATAGAACCGATGTATCAACAAACTGGGTAATTCCGGGTCCTACACTGATGATGGGTGAAAGGTTAGTGGCCGAAGTGCCTCTATAAATGGTGATGCTATCGTTTCCATTTGGAAATTCAAACTTACCCAATGACCAATCCAATTCAACCGCTTTGTCACAACCCGATTGAGAAAGCTGTGGATGAAACGTGACCACTGAATCATCAAAATTCGACAACTTTTCGTTGCAGAAATTTTTCGCAAGCACATAAATAACCCAAGGGGAGGATGTATTATTCGCCAAAAAGGAATAGTTCAAAACCGTATCGGGTACAGAATCTAAAAATGCCACTGGTGTCCCATATGGTGCACCATAAATGTGGTAGTTTTTGATATTCAAAGAACGACTTGCGCTCCAAGTTAAAGAGATAGAATCAACCCCATTCGTGCTTAAAAAATTAATAACGGGTTGAATTGGAGTTAAGGTATCAAATGGAATAACCTGTATTGAATCGGAATAGGCAAATGTATTCCCCAACGAATCCTGAATCTGCAATCGATACGTGAAGGGTTGGTTACATGGTAAATTGGCAAAAACCAATGTATCCGTTAAGGCCGTATTGTTTGAAGAGCCTATCCAACCGTTAGCGGTAGAATATTCTTCCAAAACCATCGAATATTGACTGGTTGACCGGTAATTACTTAGGAATAGGGTAAGTTGCAGGTTTTGAGCAAGGCCTTGGATATTTGCAACAGTATGAACGAATGATGTGTCGCTTCGATTATTCCCACAACTATCAATGGCTACCAATCGGAATGACCAAATGGTATCAACCGTGTTTCCAAAAACTCGCGTAGAATCATTGTAGAAAACCACTTGATCCAAAACCCAATTATTGACTCCTAGGGGTGATTTCCATAACTCATATCGATTTACGTCGGGTGATGTACTTGAATTCCACTCCAATTGAATGGTGTTTTGATCGATCACCGTGGCCATTTTGATGGATGGTTTGTTCGGACGTGTAACATCAAACGGTATGAGGGAAATGGTATCAGAATGAGAAAAAACTCTGCTGATGGTGTCGAAATACGTTATTCGATAAACCCGCGCAGTACCACAAGGCAAATTGGTATGCACATACTGGAAGGTTGATGAAGAAAGTGTATCAATAACCACCCAACTTCCCGAAATAAATTCCTGAACCAAATGAACTTTATTGGTGGAATTAATTCCGGAATATGCCGACCAATTCAACTGATTGGATAGATTTTGAGGAGTTCCTGTTAACTGAATTAAACAATGTTCATCGGAAGGTACAGAACGATTATTCGCACAAGAATCCAAACCAACAACTCGAATGCACAAAATGGAATCAAGGGTTGGAGAAAAATTAACCGAAATGACCGGTTGTGCTTTATAAAAACCTAAAGAAGACCAAACTCCAAATTTCGTTTTTCCGAACACCTCGAAACTGTCGATATCTTGAAAATTGGTATTGGGGTAAATTTCAATTCGATTCAAACTGCGAACAGAAGCACTTAACAGGATGGGCTTGCTTGGCGCAATGGTATCAGAACCAACGAGCGTAATGGTATTGGTATATCCTGAACCTCCATCACCATTAATTTCATCGATAAAAATGGTGTAATTGATCGGATTATTACAAGCCATGGTCGTATCGGTATAAAATGTATCTAACACATTCGCAATAACCGAGGAAACGCCGTTAGCTGGATCCATTCGAATGATTTTATATCGGAATCCCGGAACATAACCTTTGTAGGCTCTCCAATTCAAAACTGCTGTTTTCTTTCCATAAACAGAAGTTCCGGTTAAGAATGAATGGGTATGGGTTTCAAAGTTTTTCGACCATTTGCCTGAACAAGAATCAAACGCAGAAATTCTGACAGAAATTTGGGTGTTGGTCATGTTGTAACGACCATATCGCTTGAAATAAACAAAAGGTAGATTATTCAAAACCGTATCAACCGATACAAAAGGACCTCCATTCTGAGAAATGAAAACCACATACTTAGTTACTGAAGGACGAATATGCTTCTTCCATTGTACCTCTATAGAATCGGTACCCTTGGTTGACAGATAAATGATATTGACGTTATTCGGATAAAAGGTATCGATGGGAAAAGTCTCAACCTCATTAGAATAAACAACAGATGGAGTCCGAACATTGGTCAAATAAGAAATTCGGTACAGAATACCTTGTCCACAAAAAATATCGATGGTATCATTGATGTTGACAGGATTGATGATGTATTCTGGAACGGTATCAATCAAAGAATTGAATCCAGGTGAAATGGATGTGATTGTTTTAACGGGTTGATACCCCAAAAGTGGACTTAAAAATCTCTCCAAGGTAACCTGTGAATAAGCCGGCGTGTTGGTCGATGGTATCACCGGCGCATTGAATGACAAATTGGAGGTATACAATCCGCCAATACCTCTAAGATGGATTGGGGTATACCAAGGACTCTGAACCGACTCCAATTCCGAACAGCTATCAAACGTTGAGATTGAAAATTCATATGTATCGACAGCAGAATTCAATATGGGCAAGGCTACACGTTGAATATTAGTTGAATTAACCTTATAATATTTTCGTAAAAGATATTGGGGTCCACCGTTGGTTTTAAAATAAATATTGACACCAGAAACGTCAAAATGAGTCGGGAAAAACAATGAAATGGTGTCATTGAGGTAGGACATTCCATTAATCCAAGCAGGCGCTGGACGTGTTGTATCGAATACAGTGCCAGATCGGATGGTTGAAATGGCTGAAAGATTGGACGAAAAAGAAGTAACACGGTAAGTAATGGTAGAATTACAAACAATTCCTGTATCGTTGTATGCTGTTGCACTTCCAGGGAGAATGGCCCATTTAACCCAGGTTGTTCCCACCAATCGTTCAACTTTGACACTATCAGCCGAATTAAATGGGTATTTTGGCCAAGACAATGCGTTGATTCGGCTTCCGGCTGTTACGGTAAGTTGTGTAACACAATGGGTATCCAAAGGCGTTGAAATGGTATTTGAACAAGAATCAAAGGCCAAAACCCTATAGCAATATTGATTTGCTGCATTATTTAATCCAACATGCCAGAATCGCAAGGTGTCGGTAGTAGCATTGGTGTAGGAAACGAGGTTGGAAAACGCTCCTCCATTGGTGCTAATTTGAATTCGATTTAACTTTACACGTGGGTCAATCGATTTTAAAAATGTTACTTGTACAGAGTCATTGGTTACTGCCGAAACCGATAATAATTTAGGGGAAATCGGCTTAATGGTATCAATCGGAGTAACAACAACCGAATTACTGAAAGAACTATCCGATGGTCCATAGGTCCCAAAAACCCGATAGGTATTTGCTACTCCACAGGCACGCGGCGTGTCCACATATCCCAATTGAGTTGTGGGGAAAGTTCCTATCGTAACCCAAGTTGTTCCGTTCCACCGTTGTAATACATATCCCGATAACAATGGGCTAGAAAACGGTGTCCATGTTAGAACAGAAGAAAAGTGACCTGGAACACCCGTTAATTTAATTCCACAGTTTTCCGTGGATTGAAAACTTAAATTACTGCACGAATCTCGGGCAGCTACTTTATAACAATACTTGATGGAAGCGGGATTGGATGATGCATCTCGATAAACAAATGTACCCAAACCCGTTTGGTTAACTGAATCGATCAAACTATACGTACCACCATTGGAACTTCGATAAATCAAATAACGAATTGCATCAAGGCTATCGGATTTTTGAATGGTGATGGTAGATTTTCCTGTTCCATCCACCGAAAATAAGGTAATGGAAGGAGTGCTAGGACGAATGGTATCTTTTAATGCATTCCAAATCGAGAAACCTGTAGAAATACACGTTGTTTGGCTATCGGATGTTTCAACCTTGTATTTGATTCTGAAATCACAACCAGAACTGATGTAGGAACGTTGTGTACTGGTTTGAACGAGGGTATAGCCCAATCCGCGGTCCTCGTACAAACGATAAATTTTTCCGTACCTTTTCCCAATAGCGTTGGTCAATTCATTCCAAGTAACTCGGAATTGTGTGCTACTGATTTTTTGAACAAGGGGCAAAAGGGAATAAATAGTATCGCTACTTAATCCAGCCTCACCGCAATTGTTAACGGAAACCATCGTATATCCATAACTATTACTTTGATCGGCTAGAGTAACACTTCGATCTAAATAGGTTTGAGTTGTTCTTGAAGCGATGGAATCAATCAAGGTAAAAGCACCTCCATTGACGTTGCGGTAAATGTAGTATTTGCCGAAATCAGCTGATGCTGAGGTAGTTCGCACCCAAGAAAGGGAAATAGAATCATCACCCAAAACAGAAGCACATCGTAAATTGGGCGGCAAAATGATGTCTTTGGGAAGTACTCGAATATAAATCGTTTTCTGAGTAACAGCACAAATACTATCTTTTGCGGTAATAATCAAGAAATAAGGTGCTGTACGTGCATACGAACATGAAGGAATCCAACGCACGTTCATGATGGCCTGACTAGGCCCGGGAGTAATGGTTACCGATGCTTTTCCGGAGCCGGTGCCAACAATGTCACCCGAAATACTCATTACCACCGTGTCTCGGGTAGGATCAAAATCAATACCTACGGCATTGAAGTCCAAGGTATCTCCAACTTGAAGCGTAAAACTATCGGTAACAAAAACTTGGGGAGCATTATTTCCGGTACAACTTGCATCAAAAAAGAATTGCAAATCTCTACGGGTAGATCCCAAGTAGGTAGTTACATTGTTAATTCGGTCAACCCGGTATTCCAAACACTCAATGGCCACAACAAATCCACCTTGGTTGGTTGGAGTAAAACTAATTTCGCCGGTGCTTCCGGTCATTTTTAAGGTATCGGGTGAAATTGCAGGCACTTGGTTAGATGGAAAGCTATAGGCACCTTGGTAGGTTACGGGAGTATAATACCCCGAAATTCCGGTATTGTTTCCTGGTAAAGTTGGACGAGATGGAAAACTAGATCGCTGGGCAATCGGTAAGGTAGAAACATTGAAATCAGGAATACCACCTTCTCCAACATTTCCATTCGCCCGATAGGTACCGCCTTGACCATAAGGCCATACAATATTAAAAACCAGTGAATCACCATCCGGATCGAAGCCATCATGGTTGAAAACATATTTTTTCCCAACACAAGCATAGGGAACAGGAATTGCACGAAATCTTGGGCTGTTATTTACAAAGGAATTACGAGGAGGAACATACGTACTTAGCACGATGGAAAAGGGGCCAGCTTGATTTAAATTTTGGATCTGACCTCCATTACGAGCAAAGTTAGAGGTTGAAAAGAAATAGCCTTTGGTTCTTAATAAATCTACGGTGTCAATGAATTCAACTCGCTCGTATCCAATAGGACTCTTATAAAAACAACCTTGAGAATATTGATTAAGGAATTGACGAGAATATTGGGGTACGTTTCGAAGAACTTCAACGACTCCAGAAACCGACGTTGGAGAAGCATCATACATCCCAACGGTAATGGAAGTAGCATTGAAGGCCGCTCCTTGAATATCACGGTAAAAAATATAGTGAATAGCATATCGCGCGCGGGTATTATCACCTGGAGTTGCACTTACATAATCGTAGTAACAATCCCCCCCAGCAAAGTGAGTTGCTTGGGCAACATGACCCAGTAAAAAAAATCCGATCAATAACCAAAAATATCTTCTCATTTGCTATTCCTAAATTTTACGACAAAGGGACCTGAGCTTCCTCAGGTCCCATGATCGATGAAATAAAATCTTATTATTCTTTAATTAAACGCGCAACGGTTGTTCCTTGTTTTGTATGAATTTCAAGTAAGTAACTACCAATCACTAAGGAATGAATATCAACGTTTAGCTGATTCATCGGTTGGTTTAGTTTAATAGGTAAAACTACTCTTCCCTGTAAATCCAAAATTCGAACGTTCTCAATAATATCATCACCAGCTTTTAGAGTAATTACATTTTTAGCCGGATTCGGGTACATCTGAATGTCGGCTTTACCTAAGTTTTGAGTTCCAACGCCACTTAAAAAAGATTCACAAGTGGTATCATTCACCATATTCTGGTCAGCTGAAATGGAAACAATAGCACACAAGGTATTATTCACCTGGGTTCCTGGGATCCAAGGTGCTCGGAATGTATGAGTATAAATACTATCAGGCCAAATACTTACGGATAAATTAACTGTATCAACCGCAACCAAAGTGCCATTGGCGGAAAGGGCAACGATGAAATTCTTAGCTGGCTTACCCAAATTTTTGAAATTAGCCTGAATTGAAATCGGTCCCCGAATCGGTGTAGTGTTTGATGTTGCAAATGAAAGAGCTTGCATGTCGTTAAAGTTCCGTGTTGGTACAACATTCACCTTAACCGTATCGATGGCCGAACAGGTTCCGTAGTTCAATGAAACGGTGTAAACAGAAGTATCTCCAGGTTTTACTTGCAAAGAATCGCCTGTTCCAATGTAGTTTCCATTATTGAACCAAAGAAATACTGGAATGGGAGCAACCACACCTGGGTTCAATGCGCCAATGGATGTTTTGCGATTTGGAATTACCGTATCGGTTATCACCCAATCGGTCGCGCGGTTGTTGTCGTTACCTGGTAAACGGAAAACACCAGCGCGGCCCGTCGAATTAGCAATCGCCCCAGACCAATCTGAAGCAGTTACACCGGTTGCAGCAGCAAAGTTGTAACCGTTCAACGCAACCGCATCTTTGATGCTACCGCCACGAACAACAATACCAGCCTGAGCACCAGATGTAAGTGGATTTGCGCCTCCAGTCTGAATGAAGTACAAACCAATGGCTGCGTTATTCGTACCCGTATCGGAAACCACCGTAATGCTACTTCCCGGCTCCAACAATACGTTGGGAAGGGCATAAATAATAGGAGCCAAACCTCCTGGTCCACCACCAACTCGGTAAATCACCAAAGAATCACCTTGTAGGTTCACGTTGCCCATACCCATGTTGGTAATTTCAAACATATCACGAGCAAAGGCCCACGGATAACCCGTTGGAACGGTGGTCAAATCCTGACTACCTAGTCCTGTGGCATTCATGACCACTTCAGTAATTTTTACAGCCCCAGGCGCATTAGCATACACCTTGGTAGAATCTCCAAAATTGATGGTATAACGCAAAGCAGATGCCGTTACGATATTGTTTTGGTTACCAACGAAAATGGAGTCAGATCGATTATTAGCAGCGTTTGCATCGCCAGGCATGGTGAACGTAAATAACACCTTCGCCGTAGCTGGAGGTGCACCAACACCAGCCAAATTCACACCTGTAATGGTTACTCGGAACGTATCCAAAGGATTCGCCGTACCAGAGTTTAATACTCCTGTGTATATTGCAGGACCTGCTGTTAAAGTAACGGTTACAGGAGTTGTTGCAAAATTCAATACCGTAGCACCAACGTTTCTCAATACTGCACGAACGGTCTCATTGGGACCTAGTGTACAAGGTGGATTCACCATTTCGGGGAACAAGGCTTGAGCATCAACAACATTATTATTTACATTCACATTAACGGTATCGTAAGCCGTACATGTTCCATTGCTATACGCTGCGATAAAATAGGTAGATGTTGTAGCCGATTGTGTTGTAGTATCGGTATTATTGATCAACAACCCAGCATTATTCAACCAGCTTAAATAGGTTTTGCGCATGGGTTGAAGGGTTCCTAAATTGGTTGTATTTACTGCAGAATTACACACCACCCAGTT
>JACCEA010911963.1_pt1 | contig 15118 bp, 17 predicted proteins | sample 7449851 | NCBI WGS metagenome assembly JACCEA01 (sample SAMN15323453, study PRJNA562643) | freshwater metagenome | isolation source: river surface water | place: USA:Blue River Watershed | collected 2017-08-18 | reverse complement strand
CATTGGCGGATCAAATACCTTTAGAGTTGTAAACAGTGCTAAATGTCCGGTTTTATCATTACACGATGATTCAGGTACCAAAGGCATTAAAGATATAATTCTGCCATTAGATAGTTCGAGAGATACCAGAGAGAAAGTTGATGATGCTATTTATGTAGCTAAGAAATTCGGTTCAACCATACATGTTGTTGGTGTTTCTACTTCAACCGACGAAATGGTATTGAATAGATTGAAAATAATCACCAGACAAGTTTGCGATTATATCAACGAAGATAAGATTACCACTACTGAAGGTTTCATGACAGGTAAGAATTTGGCTAGCGTAACATTAGATTATGCTAAACAAAAAGAAGCTGACTTGATTATCATTATGACTGAACAAGAATCGAGTTCTGGATTTTTAGCTGGCCCATATTCACAGCAAATGATTAATCAATCTAGCATTCCGATTTTAAGTGTAAGACCGCAAGAAAAAGCAACAGAATTTGTTACTCCATATTAATTAAGTTTGGTTTACTTACTTTGCAGGTAATGATAAACCAAACTTTCTATTTTATTAAACGCATCCTTACTTTTTGTTATCGTAGAAAATGGAACTTCTATTTGTAGTTCATACTTTTCACTTGCCCCTTGTTCTGTGATCTTGATTTTATTTTCTTTGATAACTATCATTACTTCATTCATTTTATCAAAAGCAAATTCAATTCTTGCAATTTCTAAAATATCTTTAATGACAATCTCATTTTCAATTATTGCATCAATACTCGATTGCTTATAGGCATTTATAAGTCCGGGTACACCCAACAAAGTACCTCCAAAATATCTCACCACTATTATTGCAACATTTGTTAAATCAAAAGCTAAAAGCTGATTATATATCGGTTTACCTGCAGAACCACTGGGCTCTCCATCATCATTCGCTCTATAAAGACTTTTATCATATCCGATTCTATAGGCAAAACAATAATGTACCGCAGCGGGGTATTTCTTTTTAGTTTCATTTAGAAATTCTTTAAACTGCTCTATACTCTCTACTTTTTGTAAACAAGCGATAAACTTGCTGCCTTTATCTTTAAAAGTAGATTCAGAATATTTTGATACGGTATTGTAATGAGTACTAAATAGCATTTGAAAAATAAATGAAGAGAATAGAAGCAATGGCTAATACTATACCTAGCCAATTGATTTTACTTAAACTTTCTTTGAATATAAGGGTAGCTACAAAAGAATTGAATAGGATGATACCGATATTGTTTATAGCAAATACAAATGAACTTTCGTATTGATTCTGATCTAATGCCATCATTAAAAAATAAGTAGAAAAGAAATTAAATAAGCCTAGTACTAAGCCTGCGATAAGATCTTTCAACATTAGCTTTTGTTTGGTAATAATCATCTTACTAATGCCAACAATACCTGCAGCACCAAAAATGAAGGCTAGTAAAACAGAGAAATCAACTGATTTGGCAAAATGCTCTTGAGAAATTTTAATGCTCACATCTACTATACCACTACCCAGAAATATCAAAAGTGGTATTAGTAAATTTTTGAATTCAATTTTCTCATTATTTGCATCTGCTTTTTTGGAACTAAAGTATATGGCCACTAATGCTAATACAATGCCTATAATCTTCATGAGTCCATAGCTCTCATGATAAAACCAAATACTAAAAGTTAATGGAATGATTAATGACATCTTCTGCGCAATCGCTACTACCATCAGTCCAGATGTCTTCACGCCCATACCCACTAAATTAAAAACAAGAATAAAAAAAAAGCCAAATAATAGGGTATAGGGTAACCATTCTGCTTTAGTTAAATCAGCATTTTGTATGATGTCATAGCCCGCAATTAATCCACAGCCAGAAGCAGATAAATAATTAAGCGCTATCGCATTCGGTATGTTTACTTTAAAAGTATCAAATACTTTGAAACAAATGACTAGTAAAGAAGATAGAATTATTGATATTAAAATTAAGCTCATATTCGATTGTAAATTAATAATTCATCATCTCCTAAATCTGTTGTAGATACTAATTTACCAGAAACTTTAGGTGCTTTTACACCTTGACTTAATGTATGTTTTGATCTGAATATTCTCGCTTCATCCCATAAATTAAACTGTAAAAATTCATTGATGGTGAATGCTCCACCTTCTATAATGATTGATTGTATTTCCATTAAATACAATTGATACAATATAAACTGTGGAACCAATCCGTAAAAGTCTATCTCAACATATAACACATTGCCTTCTTGAACAGTCTTTTTACTATTGAACACAATAGTTTTCGACTCTTCGTTGAAGATATTTAGATCATTACTTAGCTTTAAATCTTTATCTATAATTACACGTACCGGATTGCGACCTTCGATTTCTCTAACTGTTAAAAATGGGTTGTCTATCTGTACTGTTTTAGTACCGACAAGTATCGATTGCTCTTCTGATCTCCATTGATGATTTAACTTTTTAGCAGCATCACCACTAATATTTGTTCTTTGATTTTCTGCAGCACTAATGTATGAATCTTGCGACTCTGCCCACTTTAATATCACATATGGTCTTTGAAGAGTATGATAGGTGAAAAATCTTCTGTTTAATTGATAGCCTTCTTCTTTTAAGATATCAGTAAATACTTCTATACCTGCTTTTTTTAATTTTTCTATACCCTTGCCATTCACTGATTGAAAAGGATCTGTATTCGAAATATAAACTCTAGGTATTTGATGTTTGATAATTAAATCGGCACAGGGTGGTGTTTTGCCAAAATGAGCACAAGGTTCTAAGCTGACATAAATACTACTTTCTCTTAACAATTCTGATGCATTTTCGTAATGTTGAATTACATCATTAATTGCATTTACTTCTGCATGTGCTTTTCCGTATTCTTGATGATAACCTTTACCAATGATTTGATTGTTATGAACTATGACGGCACCCACCATCGGATTAGGTTGAACTTTACCTAAGCCATTTTTAGCCAATTCAATGGCTTCACGCATATATTGCTCGTTTAAATTCATAGCCTAAAAATAAATTTTTATTCTTAGTTTTAACCATGTTTTCTAGAATAAAAACGCTTAAAGAAGCATTTCAAAATTTTCAATCTTTAATTCAACGTAACTACGAAATAGAAGAGGCACGTAGCATTAGTCAAATAGTATTTAAAGAAATATTGGGCTACGATACTATACAGCTTATACTCAATGAAAATGATTTATTACCTGCTTCAATTTTTGAACAATTAGATTACATTGCTTTTCAGTTAAATGAACATAAGCCGATACAGTATATTATCGGACATACAGAATTCTACGGATTGAAATTTGAAGTAAATGAAAGTGTTTTAATTCCTAGACCTGAAACTGAAGAATTGGTAGACTGGATTATCAAAGATCATAAAAATGATCAAGCATTGAATATACTTGATATTGGAACAGGTTCGGGCTGCATACCTATTAGTTTAAAGCATAATATACCTCAAGCAAAAGTTAATTCAATAGACGTATCAAAAGAAGCGATTGCAGTAGCATTGAAAAATGCTATGAAAAACAATGTAGAAATTTTTATTCATCAGCAAGATGTTTTAGAATTGCAAGAATTTGATGCTGATTATGATATCATTGTCAGCAATCCACCTTATGTTTTAGAATCAGAAAAATCTGAAATGCGAAGAAATGTTTTAGATTATGAACCTGCATTAGCTTTATTTGTGAATGATCACGACCCATTGATATTCTATAAGAAAATCATAGAACTTACAGAGAAAAATTCTAACAAAGCCACGCACTTATATTTTGAAATTAATGAAAGTTATGCTGATGAATTGATTAAACAATTCGACAGTCAAAAGTGGCATAAACCTGAATTAAGAAAAGACATCCGAGGAAAAGATAGAATGATTAAAGCTGTATTAATTAGATAAAGCTCTAGCTCTTTTTTTTGATCTAGGATGAAAACTAATAATAGTCTCCTTTAGATAATTTCTATCTAAGTGCGTATATATTTCGGTAGTGGTTATTGATTCATGTCCGAGCATCTCTTGCACCGCCCTTAAATCAGCTCCTCCTTCTACTAAATGTGTAGCAAATGAATGTCTGAAGGTATGTGGTGAAATACTTTTCTTTATGCCTGCTTTAATTGCTAATCTTTTGATGATGGTAAAGACCATTACTCTTGTCAAACGGCTGCCTCTGCGATTTAGAAATATGATATCTTCTTCACCTTTTTTGATGGATTGATGTACACGTACTTCATTCACATACATTTTTATAAATTTCTTAGCTGTAGCACCAATGGGAACAAATCTTTCTTTATCACCTTTACCTGTTACTTTTAAGAAATCAATTTCAAAATATACGTCTGAGAGTTTTAAGTTGACAAGCTCCGACACCCTTAATCCGCATGCGTACAAAGTCTCTAACAATGCTTTGTTTCTCATACCTTCAGCAGAACTTGCATCAACTGCTTCAATGATTTCATTGATCTCTGCGAGACTTAATGTATCTGGTAATTTACGTCCGAGTTTGGGTGTATCAACTATTGCAGCGGGATCATTTTTGATGATATCTTCAATCATTAAGTATTTGAAGTAAGACTTAATGCCTGAAAGCACTCTAGCCTGAGAGCTAGCAGTCATTCCCAATTCATTAATCCATTCTAGAAATTCTTTTATATCTTTGGTTTGAACATCAGTCGGGGAGATTTTTGTTTTATTGAACTCAAAGTATTGGAGAAGTTTTTCAATATCGCGTATATAAGCTTCAATAGAATTCTTCGATAAAGAACGTTCTAATTTTAAATAAGACTTAAAACCTTTTATACTAGAATTCCAATCCATTATGAGTATTAAACTTTTAATTGTAAATGGCCCAAACTTAAATTTACTAGGTAGAAGAGAGGCTACAATATACGGAGAAATTTCATTCGAAGAATATTTTAATCAATTAAAAAATAAATACTTAGAGCTTCAATTAGAATATTACCAATCGAATTCTGAGACTGATATAATCAACTGCATTCAGAATGCAGAATCTAAATATTCTGGTATTATTATCAATGCTGCTGCTTTTTCACATAGCTCAATTGCTTTAAGCGATGCTATACGCGCAATTAAACTAAAAACGATAGAAGTACATATTAGCAATATTTATGCAAGAGAAAGCTTTAGACATTCTACATTGTTAACTAAACATTGCTGGGGGAGTATATCTGGGTTCGGACTGCTATCGTATGATTTAGCGATACAAGCATTTATTAATCAAAAAATCTAACATTTAATTGTTTGAATTTTTTTCTTCTTAGAATAAAGTAGTCGTAAACAATGCTTCTGTGATAGATTCCTTTATTATTTGGTTTATTGAATAATTTGATCAACTTTTTGCGTTTACTCATCCATGTTGATTGAGTAATTAAAAAATCATAGTGTGCACGATTAATGGCAAAAGCATGTTTGAATTTTCCACTAAATAAAAATCGTAGCAACTGTATTAGATCTAGCACATGTCTTATGAAAATGATTCCAAATGCTTTGTGTAATGGAATATTCTTTCGAAGTGTGATTAAGCTGTTTCTAAAATTTAAATAGGTTTTATGCGGATTCGTTTCATTTAATGTAGCGCCACCAACATGGTAAACTTTAGATTCTGCACAGTACATAATCTTGTACCCCATGTTTTTTAATCTCCAACATAAATCAATCTCTTCCATGTGCGCAAAATAATCTTTATCAAGTCCGCCTGACTTATGATACAGCTCTGCCTTTATAAACAATGCAGCACCACTTGCCCAAAAGATTTCATCATTTTGTTCGTATTGATTTAAGTCTTTTTCAATAGTATCAAATATTCTGCCTTTACAAAATGGGTAACCAAAAGAATCAATAAATCCACCCGCTGCACCTGCATACTCGAAAGAGTCTCGCTCTATATAACTGATAATTTTAGGTTGTGCGGCAGCAATTTTTGGATCTTTTTCCATCATGCGAATAACAGGCTCGATCCAGTTCACACTAACTTCTACATCAGAATTTAATAAGACATAATAATCTACATCTTTAACTTTTTCTAGAATTTGATTATAACCTTCTGCAAAGCCGTAGTTCTTATCATTAACAATGATTTCTACTTGAGGCATATTAGTTTTAACCCATTCTACTGAATTATCTGTAGAGGCATTATCGCCTAAAATGATTCTTAAATTTGAATAATTTGTATTGTAAACACTTGGTAAGAAATTCGGTAATAGTTTTTCTCCATTGTAATTTAATACGACTACCGCGACTCGTGGTTGATCTGTCATGATAAGTTAAATTTTTTCTTGTGTTCTTCTTTTGGTTGATGTTTCCATCTGCGATGTGACCATAACCAAAACTCTGGTTTCCTATTTATTTTGTCTTCTAAATATCGTGTATGTAGCTCCGTAATCTCATATTCTGGTCTTCCTTTACTACTTTCTGCTAAGATAACAAATTCAAATTCTATATACCCACGCTTAGTCCTATCCATATCTAGAAAGGCTACCGCTGTATCAAAATGATTTGAAATTTTTTCTGTTCCTAAGAAAATTGGTGTGTTTTGATTTAAGAATCTTGTCCAGTAACAATTATCAGTATCTGAAGGCGTTTGATCTGTTACTATAGCAACTGAAAATGGTTTATCTTTTGTTTGAAGTAGTGCTCTCATGATCTGTTGCATTGGAGTCATCTTCATTCCCATTCTTGAACGCATTACCTTGAACAAATTATCAAAAGTTTTATTCGTTAGAGGCTTATATATACCGAAAGTATTAACCCCAGTATAAAGAGGAAGTGCTAATACAAACCATTCCCAATTCAGATAATGCCCTAATACCATGCTGATCGATTTGCCTTCTTTTAACAATTCAAAAAATCTTTCAGAATTTTTAATCTTCACTCTTCTTTTTATCTCAGCTTCTGATAATGTGTTCAGCTTAGTTGTCTCAACAATTATATCACACAATACATGATAGTATTTTTTTTCTATCTCTTTTAATTCAGCTTTGCTCTTATTTGGGAAAGAATTTTGCAAGTTCTTTCGTACAACTTTTACCCTATAACCTACTAGTTTATATACTATCAGGTAAAGAAAGTCACTGAATACGTAAAGTAATGAAAAGGGTAAATAGGAGATAAGCTTTACAAAAAATACCCCTATGTATGAAAAAATATTAGTCATTATAATCAGCCTCTAATCTTTGTCCGAAATACTCCAAATCTTCACTTCTTTCATCATCAGAATATTTCATAGTTCTTGATAATATTTTGAATTTCCAGTTAGGGTCATTACGCTCACCAAACATGTTTGAATGCAATAGTACCATTTCATTTTTAATGTTTTCTGGAGCAAAAAATACAAATCTACGATTCGTGAATTGTTTGACTTTGTAATAATGCCATACTTCATATGGGTAGGCTTTGTTGTCGAAGTCACTGCTTCTGATAACGTTTGGCGGACCGTATTTTAAGTAAGTAACGCCTCTGTCTGTATCATAACCTTTAGTAAATCTTGAGCCGTATTTTTCATTTACTAAATCAACATTTGATTTGTAGTTCAACCATTCTTGTTCTGCACTACCTGGATATCTCTTTTGCCAGAAATAAACTAGGTATTGCTTCATTTGAGTTTCATCATCGACAGCCAATAGAGTTTTTACGTAAGTATTTTCATTAGTAGTTGAAATCGGATTGAGCGATTTGATGTATTCAATAATTTCTGCTTTACTGAATTTGCTAGCAAAAGAATTGTCTACATTAATTTTGGTAAAATCATTCACATCTTCACCTAATGCTTTATTGCTTCTTTGAAAAAATGTTGAAGCTGACTCTATAATTTCATTATTTCTATTTCTTAATTCTACAATCAAATTGTAATTGCCACTAGGTAATAAACTAATATCAAATTCACTTAAGGTTACTATAACATCTTTTGAAATAACCTTTTTAGCTAATGAATAACTATTTAACTTATTTAAACCTTCAGCATTTTGAATGTAATAGTCGAGGAGGTATGATTCGTTCGGACTTATTTTTTGAGTATTGTAAATTTCGTGGTAGAAGGTAAGTTTTGTGATATTTGTTGGTATGAAATTATTTACGATGGGTAATAATTTATAACCATTTCTGGTAAAAGCATCGGTGCTTTTACTTTTAGAATATGATTCAATCAAGATAATATCAGAGCTGTTTATCTTTTTCTCATCGTAGTTGATAGTAATTTCTTGAGAAACCGATTCTGTATTTTTAGTATTGTTATTGTCTGTAATGCTCAGCTCCATAGTATATTTACCATTTGCCAATGCAGTTCTTTTTTGATCTAAGAATATAAAATCTACTTTGTTAGTGTCAGTTATTTCTTGACTAAGTAAATTGAATTTGTCTGCGCTTACAATATCACTCCCTTTTTTGAAAATGATTGTGATACCTATACTTCCTTGGTAGGTACCTGCTTTTGTCGCCTTATATTCTACAGAACTTCCGATTATTGAAAAATGTGTTTCAACGAAAGGCTTATTATCGGGTGTATTAAAAGTATAATACGAGATATACGCTTTCAACTTTTTAGCTTCAACATTTTGAATGTTGATTAAGCTTAATATAAAAAGCAATAGGAGAGTAGATGTCTTTTTCATTATCTATTATACTTAAAGAATTAATATTATACTTTTGTAAAGTTACACAAATTAAGATGCACATCAATTATTTGCCCTCTATAGGTTATTTCCAAAAAATGCTCGCCAATGATAATGTTGTATTGCATCTAGCAGATAATTACATTAGAAAATCATTAAGAAATAGAACCTATATTTTAGGCGCAAACGGGAAATTAATACTTTCTATACCTACTACCAAATTAGGAGATGAAAGTAGGTTATTTGAAAATATTGAGCTTTCTTATGCAGAAAATTGGCAAAAACAACACTGGAAAAGTATAGAATCTGCCTATAGAAGATCACCTTACTTTGAGTTTTATGAAGATTATTTCATGAAATTTTACAATAAGCAAGAATATAAATATCTGTGGGAATTAAATTATGAGCTTATTTTATTGATTATAAAACTTTTAAAAATCGATAAATCTGTATTGCTTGAAAAAGAAGAGCTTATAAAATCTAACAATGAGTATAATTTGATTAAAGCTTGCCAATATCAACAAGTATTTGTTAATAAATTACCTTTTGTAGAGAATTTGAGTATTATCGATCTGATTTTCAACAAAGGACCTCAGAGCATAATGTATCTATAAGGTCTGTTAGTATTGATTTTTTTACATATTTTTAATATATCGTTTGTATATTAGCGAGATAATTAAGAGATTTACACTAAACACATTAAATTTTAAAAGTACAAAAATTATGAAAAAGAATTTCAAAGCATTATTAATGTTAGGTATCGTTGCATCAGTTGGCTTTACAGCTTGTGAGAAAGAAGAAGACACAACTCCAACACCTACACCAGTTGTTTACGGTGATGTTAACTCATACTCAGCAAAAATGATGGGTGGACAAAACAATGCAACTTTAGGTAGTTTCTTAGCTACTGACAATGGTGAGGTTATCACTTCATCTGCAGCAGGTGCTAGTACAGCTGTTCAAGCTAGAGTTGACTTAGTTTACTTCTACGGTACTTCTAACCAAGCATCAATGGGTGCTCCAAATGATTCAGTTGTAGCTATTGCACATACAGGTTCTACTTCATTACCTACATGGACAACTAAAAACGCAACTAAATTCGTTAAGACTTCAATTACTCCAGCTCAATTCATTGCATCAGCTAATGATTCATTAGTTAAAACAATTGACGCTGCTACTATTTCAGGTTCATTCGTGAATATGTTAGCTGCTGGTAATGTTGTTGCTTTCAAAACTGCAAGTGGTAAATTAGGTTTATTCCACGTACAATCAGTTGATGGTACTACTGGTTCAGATCGTTCAATCACAATCAACGTTAAAGTTCAAGAATAGTTATTACTATTTATAAAAAAATAAAGGAGAGTCCGATTAATTTCGGACTCTTTTTTTTTATATTGCTATCAAATAAATATCGTTATGAAAAAATTATCTATTAAATTATTATCGTTATTAGCTTTATCTACTGTGATAGTAGCTTGCTCTGAAGAAGAAACTCCAGCACCAACAGGTCCGACGTATAAAGAATTAGTTAGCTTTCAAGCTAATTTATTAGGCGGACAAACGAATGCGACTTTAGGTAGTTTCTATTCAGTTTCTGAAGATTCAATTTATTTCACTGCAAGAGCTGCACAAAAACAATCTTTCATCGATTTGATTTATTATTTCGGATCACAAACAGGTGATTCAAGTGTGATTGCAAGTCCGTCAGACCCTGTATTCAACAATGTTCAAGACCAAAACCCACATTTCTCGGTAAAATCATGGACAGTTAAAAATAATACTACATTTTTAGTAACTGATTTAACAGAGGCTGAGTTTATTGCATTAGCAAATGATTCATTATTAACTGCTGATATGTCGGGTACATTAACTGCTACTAAGGCAGCGAAATTAGTAGAAGGTGATGTTGTCGGATTTAAGATGGCGAACGGAAGATTAGGTATATTTCATGTAAAAGACATTGAAAATACGAATGCTTTAACAAGGGCAATTACCATTGATGTAAAAGTTCAAAAACTCTAAAAAATAAATCCCCGAAAGGGGATTTTTATTGTATTTTAGCCAAGCAATTTTAGAGCATCATGAAGCAACGCGATGATATCTTGTTTGATTTGGAAAAAATCGAGGATCTATTAGAAGGTTCTGAGCAAGAATTGCGTGCATTTATGGATGAATTGCATCCATCCGAAATAGCTAAAATATTAGAGTTATTAAAAGATGCAAAACGCCAAGCGCTAATCAATTTATTACCTATTGATATAGCATCAGAGGCCATTTCTGAGATGGACCCTGAATCTCACCCAGAGAAATTACTTGAAAGTTTAAATAAAGATTTAGTAACAAATATCGTAGAAGAATTATCGTATGATGATGCTACCGATATTGTGTCACAATTATCTGAAGAGAAACGTGATGAAATTTTAGATCGTATTGATGAAGAGGATGCTGCAGAAATTAGAAAACTTTTAACGTATAATGAAGATACAGCCGGCGGATTAATGTCGACTGAAATCATTAAAGTTCATTATAATACTACTAAAAAAGATGCACTTGAAGATGTCGCTCATCAGTCAGAAGAGATAGAATCTTTTTATGCTATTTATGTCACTGATAATGATAATAAATTAGTAGGTACAGTATCACTTAAAAATTTAATTAAGGCTAAACCATTCGTTAAAATATCAGAGCTATTAGATGATGATTTAGTATATGTAGAAGTAGATACCGACCAAGAGGAAGTAGCCCAATTACTTTCACAATATAACTTACCGGGGATACCTGTTGTAGATAAAGACATGTCGTTGTTAGGTGTTGTATCTTTCGATGACGTTATCGACGTTTTAGAGGAAGAGACAACAGAAGATATCTTAAAAATTGCGAACGTTTCTGATGAAGAAGAATTAAGTGGTAATTGGAAAGCCGCTATCAAAAGTAGAGTGCCCTGGTTATTGGTAAACATGCTTACTGCTTTTATGGCTAGTTCAGTAGTTTACTTTTTTCAGCCTACCATTCAAAAAATTACTCTTTTAGCGACATTCATGCCTATTATCGCTGGTATGGGTGGTAATGCAGGTACTCAAGCCTTGGCTGTTACAATCAGAAGAATTTCATTGAATACATTGCCCGATTCAAAAGTTTTTGAAACGGTATCAAAAGAAGTTTTAGTCGGAATCTTTAATGGATTGTTCTTTGGTGTGATTGTATCAATCGTAGCAATTTTTAACAATCACTCGGCTATGTTAGGTGTAGTTGTATTTCTTGCAATGCTTGGGAACTTAATAGTTGCAGGTATAGTAGGAGTGTCAGTGCCCATTATTTTAGAAAAATTAGGCTTTGACCCAGCAGTAGCATCATCTATATTCTTAACAGCATTTACTGATACCTTAGGATTTTTATTAGTACTGGGTCTAGGATCTTACTTCTTATTATAATTACATATTGCTAATCTTTTTCTGCATTTCTAGCATGATGTTAGTCAATTGAGAAATACTCATCTCTTGTTCAGGTTCTGGGAATACAGTGCTGATATATGCTTTAGCTTTCCAAATCTCTAGAATTTCATCAATGTCTATATTGTAAGGTTCGTATGCTTTATTATCTGATTTTAATATATAACTCTTACTCTCTTTAGATTTTGTAATTATACGCTTATATACTATGCCATCGTTTTTGCTAATAAGTACATAGGTTTCGTTCGTTTTTATTTGTTTCCAATCATCTAAGTACTCACCAATTACAATACTTCCGGGTTGAATAGGTAACATTGAATCTCCTTTTATTTCAAAGGCTCTAAAAGTGCCACCTTGTAGCATTGGTAAATGAAATTTTGGAAGTTCTTTAACGAATTCTGGATCTGAATAACCATTTACATATCCTGCTGATGCTTTAACTGGTACTAGTTCTATGTTCTCGTTATCGTTCTGATCAACTGTAATGCTTAACACTCTAAGATTGCCAGCTTTGATCTCATTCTCTTTTTCTTTCTTCTTATCTCTTTCGTCTAACCACTTATCGGTAATTTTCTCTGATACTAATTCATCGACAGTAATGCCAAAATAATTAGCAATTTGTTTCATATTGTCCATCTTCGGACTAGCACGATCTTCTTCATAAGCACCGATCATTGAGCGTTTAATACCCAGTAAATCAGCAAATTGTTGTTGAGTTAGGTTTCTTTTCTTACGTAAGAACTTTATGTTAGCGCTAATTTTTTTCATGATTATGTTTTGAAATGCTAAAATAATTAGTATTATTGCGTATAAAATTAGTAAAAATATTTTAATAATCAACTAAAATTTTTAGCCATGGTAGTAGAAAGAGAGTTTAATTTATTAACAAAAGGTCCGGTGACACCTGCTAAGTATATCTATTTTATTACTAATTCGAATAGATCAATTATTACAGTAGGCTTAACAGATAATATTATATTTTTTGCTAAAAATTTGAGGAACGACTTAGAATTATTTCAATTAGGTCAGTCAAACACTAATCGTTTAGTATATTTTGAAGAGTACGATAATGTTTTTAGTGCTAAGGAAAGATATAGAGAGTTGAATAGATGGACGAGAGCACAGAAGGAGAAATTGATACGATTATATAATCAAGACTGGACAGATTTATCAGAGGCAGTGATAATAGATTCATTGATGAATGATTCGCATAAAAAAAACCCGGCCAAAAGACCGGGTTTTAACTACAACTAAACCAAAACCCTGATAATTAAACCAGGTTACCTATTATGCTATGATTATAACAACAAAATTTTACACTTGTTGTTTTGTATCTAATAAATGACATTAATATGATGATTGCACTGATTTTTCATATTCAGTTTAATTCTCTATATTTCATTATAATTAGATATGCGTAAGATTAACAAATTCGGTTACCTTTTAGTTTTTACTATTCCACTTTCTTTTTTACTGAGTTATTATTCGGGTAATATATTCATGATGTATTCATTACCGGTGATGATGTTTATTGTGATGCCAATAATAGATCCATTATTCGGTGTCGATAATCAAAATTTTGATTCAGAATCAGAAAAGCAATTGAAAGACGAGTTGTTTTATAAGCGCATACTGTATGCTTGGGCAATCGTACAAACCGCTATGATGCTATGGTTAGTATATTTATTCTCTACTACTGTTATAAGCATTGAATATATTATACCAATGGTTTTGAACACAATGATAATGAATGGTGGGGTAGGTATTGTAGTGGCACATGAATTAGGACATAAGAATAATAAATTAGATAAGTATTTAGCTAAACTATTATTGATACAAGTGTTTTATGGTCATTATACGGTTAAGCATAATCGGGGTCATCATGTAAATGTTGGTACTCCTTTAGATACAGCAACAAGTAGAATTAATCAAACCTATTATAGTTTTTGGAAACAATCAGTTTTAAAAGGATTTACAAGCGCAATAGAGATTGAAGATGATTACTTAAAAATGAAAAAGCTAAAAAAGAATTTATTCAATCATGAAGTCTATTATTCGATTTTCTTTAGCTGTTTGTTTTTAATACTTACCACATTTTTAGTTTATATCTTCAATGAGCAAATGTTGATTAGCTATATAGTGTTTTTTATTGCCCAAACATTCTTGTCATTTTCATTATTAGAATCGGTTGATTATATAGAACATTATGGAATTACAAGAAGCTTGAGAGAAGATAATACCTATGAAAAAACGAATGCTACTCATAGCTGGAATGCTAATTTTATATTGAGTAATTACTTTTTATTTCAATTACAAAGACATTCAGATCATCATTTATACGCTACAAAAAATTACCAAATATTAAAACAATACGATGAAAGTCCGCAGCTACCAAACGGCTACCCAGCTATGGTTCTACTCACTTTAATTCCGCCTATTTGGTTTAAAATAATGAACAAAAGATTAATTACCTGGAAAAACGAGAATGAATAAAATTGAAATAACAGTAGAATATTTTGAATATCAATTTGAAGAATTAAGTAATGAAGAGCAAGAGCTTATTCAACAATCAAAATTAGCTAGAGAAAAAGCATATGCACCTAATTCAAATTTCAAGGTAGGGGCGGCTTTAAAACTAGACAACGGACAATTCATCTTAGGTAATAATCAAGAAAATATAGCCTCACCATCAGGCTTGTGTGCAGAGCGAGTAGCCTTATTTCATTATGGTTCAATGAATCTAAAAAATGAAATTACTGCTATTGCCGTTTGTGCAAATAATCAAACAAATGATTATTATGAAATTATTAAACCTTGCGGCGGATGTTTGCAAGTATTAGTAGAGTACGAGACGAAACAAACTAGAGCGATAGATATTTATTTGTATTCGAATGATGGTAGGGTATGGAAAACATCAGGGGTGAAAAACCTTTTACCCCTGATGTTTAAGTTTTAATTAATATTGAATTGCTACTGCGTTTATAATCTCTGAACTTAAATGCTTACGCAATAAATCCAT
>JACCEA010303668.1_pt1 | contig 15121 bp, 11 predicted proteins | sample 7449851 | NCBI WGS metagenome assembly JACCEA01 (sample SAMN15323453, study PRJNA562643) | freshwater metagenome | isolation source: river surface water | place: USA:Blue River Watershed | collected 2017-08-18 | reverse complement strand
GATTTCACATGCTTCTCAAGGTCATCAACGAAGTCGCAAGAAGTGATGATAATGTATTATGTATTAATTTCTGTATATGTAAAACTATATCCATCAAACTGTCACTGTCTTCACAGTCATCTGATCGTTGCATGTACTGGAACGGTTCGAATTGAAGTCCATTATAAAATTATCCGTTAGTCATTCTCTCTCTCTCTCTCTCACTGAAACCCACTCACATGCTCTCCCGTGTACTATGTAATGGTAATGTTTTTGTTTTCCTCATTTAGTTCTGTAGCTGATTGTTGTAGCTGTTACCTGTAATAATCTCAATTGAGACGGCTTTCACATTGAATTATTGTGTTGATGTTCTATTGTTCCACGATGATGATTGCGGAACTAATTATTAATGAAGGCCCTTGTGGAAGTTGTTGCGAAGTAGCATTAGAATACGTTAGTGTGGACTAGACAGTTCTCTTGTCTCACATAAATAACCAATTATGTATAGACTATCAAATCAGTAATAAAATAGTGGTTAAAGTGCTTAGAAAACATATCGTTGGAGATGTAAGGAAAGAAATAATAATTATAAAGAGAATAGTTGAAATGATTATGTTAGAAATGCGAACTATCGTCATTACGGGAATTAGCAGTGGTATTTACCTCAGTTAAATCCTTGGTCCCACACTCCGTCGCATCTTCTTGGAAATTGTATTGTATATAGTATGTAATGAGGATGTTTTGAGACATATCGAATGGAAATGATTATACTTTAATAATAAATAACTTCAAAATCGATTGTCATTAATGTTCATAGTCTTTTCTTTAACAACGGGAAAACATTACAAATACTTTCAAGTGGCTACAAAAATTATCATAACATACTCTTTCTACCCGACAAACATAACCAATACTTAGATCAATCGGAAAATGTAATATATAACTTGACTCTCGCAAATGAGAGTTCTAAAAGTGTATTTTCTTCATGATGCATAGTTGACAAAATACGTGATGCGGATGCATCACCTAAACAAGAGGTTGCAATAGGCATCATTCTCTGTCTATAACATTGATTGTAGTTTACTCGATCTTTTTCTCCTTTTTACCTTTTCCTTTACCAAGATACTTCTTGAGAGCAAATTCAACGAAAAGATACAAATATGATGCATACATCACAGCACCAGCAACCAAATTGGTCTTGTCATTATAACACGGAATCTCCTTGACAGCATAATACCAACAAGATATACAGACACCGGTACCTATAAACATTTGCAAGATTTGGGCTATGGTAATCAAATAAGCCGGAAATGACTTTGGGCAAGCATTCAATGCTTGAAGGCAGTAGTATCCATACATGAGAGCATGTACCGTGTAGTTCATGGATACAAAATATAATCCACTTCCGGCCATCGTCGAGTATGAGTTCCAACAAAACAGAACAACCGTAATATGGTGATACCAATGCAAAAAGATCAATGGCTTCTTGCGTAACACGATAAATACAGTATCGACTAGTTCTGGAACTTTACTATATATAAAGAGCATAACCCAAAGCCCAGTGGGTCCATTGGACCAAGTATTACGACCGTTGTCACAAACAGTGAATTCATATTCTTTAGACAGTAACAGACCAAGTAAGTGAGGGACCTAAGAACAACAAGCAGTTAGATCATCATACGCAACCAGTGACGAATCCACTCACAGTTCTGCACATTCCAATGAACGAGAATAATGAGAGTGCTGCATTCCAAATCGCTAATGGCGTTTGGAGATCAAATGGTTCACGCGATTTCATGATTTCTCGACCACCAAATATAACTACAAGATAAGCAATTATAACTCCAATGCATAATGACCAATTATCTGTTGCAAATTGACTAGCAACTGCGGATTTAAATTCCTGTTCATAAGGGAATGCAAAAAGTTCAGAGAACTTGAATAGAGATGTTGCCAATTGACTAGTCATAGCTATGGTTCAATGCAAAGTCAATAATATGGAAATGCGCAAATTGAAAAATGACCAGTGGTATCCATCATCATGTATCACGATGAGTGGTTTGCGTTGCTGGTGACGATGGTTTTGTCACCAAGTAGAATCATCACGAGGAGAAATGCGAAGGGGCATAAAAGGATGGTTTTATGAAAATTATATGTACTAGTGCGTTGTTGCTGCTCCTAGGCTGTGCTTTTCGGCTTATGTCTTGGTGTTCTTCTCTGGTACAGCTGCTGCTGCCTGCTGCCCAATTTACAAAAAACCTGCTTTCGCCCCTCTCCAGCATGTTGATTGATGATGTTACCCAACAGCGGCACAGCGATAAAAAAAGTGAACACAGAATCTGCACACCTGTACAAGCTTTGCAATATTCTGTTTATTCCTGAGATATATTTTATATCCATTCCAATAATCTTTTCTTCGTTCCGCAGCCACGATGGCAAGTGAAAACACAAACAATAATACTGCAACAGGAACACCTCTGCCTGCGTCGTCACCAAATGCCACCGGTGGATTGATTGCGAAGACACCAAAAAAGAGGGTGATCGGTATAAGTAGGAAGATTATTCTTCGCACAATTAATCGAAAGATTGTAGTAAGGTTGGCACGTCGTGCAACGATTGGAATACCCATTCTCGGTTTATACCTCGGACAAAAAGTCTTTCGCAATGACTTGAGTGATGCAGTTAACCCACAATATCCCGCCGCTCTTCGACACAAATATAAGGCACTTGCTGGTATTGATGCAGTCGATTTGACAGCACAATCACTAATGTTAGCTGGAATGACAACAACCATCTTTTTCCAGTGTCAAGATATTGCTGATATCAATATTCCCACAATCATGCAGCATGCAGATAAAGTTTCTCTCTCTGCTGCATTAGGCTCCACTATCTTTGGTACTTACCTCGAAATTATGAAGCAAAGCTTCCTTGCTGATTTGCATGAAAATGAACAAGATGAAGGAAATGCAGGTACTGGCAATGTGAAAACTGATTCAACGGCCAAAGAAGATAAAACAGATTTATGATGTCGCACATGATTGAAAATAGTTTTGTGTAATATATCTTTTAGATTTATATTTGGGTTGTATGTATATACCTAGATCAGATTCATTATTTTTTTAAATCTCATGGACAATTGAGCCAATCGAATCAGAATGTTTATAAAAAGCTTATAGCTCTTCGGATGATGATATTGATTCTTTTATGTGTTCAGTGGAATAGCATTGTCTTATCAAGTCTTCTGAGATAAAACGTCTGCTATTGTCTTTATTTACTATATAATCCAAGGTCAGTTTCTCACCAGCGGCAATCATTCTCTTCGCTTTAATAGTGACTAACATCTGACTGTGACACTGTAAGGAGCCATTTTCAGCAGAAACAGATGCATATGGTGTTCCATCGCCGAGTGTGTAAAACTCCATTTGTACATTTCCAGAGTGAGCTTCGTAGTTACTATCTTCCTGCTGTTGAATATCCGATTCTGGGGAAAATCCACGCAAACTATAAAAAGGACCTCTCCCAGTCAACAATATGGCATATTTACTTCTTCCACTCAGATCAAAGGCTTCAACTTTGTAAGGGTTTGAAGGCCGTCGAATAGTTTCGTTCCCAATTTGATGAAGAACCTCTTCAGTTCTTTTAGAGTCGGTTTGGTCAACATCCAGTACCCACCAAAGGACTTCTTCCAATGGACCAGACAAGAGGAGCGACCGGGTAATAGGTATTAGCAACGCACGAGATACCTCAACAATCGTATCAACAGGAATGTCAATACTTGCAACGAGCTCACCTCCACGGTAAGTAGAATACTGATAGTTGCAAACAGGCCAACCCAAAGCCTCTGTAACTTTTCTGACATCTCGTAATGATTTCCAATCCTTTTTACCATTATCCATTAATACAGGAGAAGATGATATTAAATTTGTATCAAGTTGAGGAAATACTCTTTTAAAGTCTTGTTGTGCATAAAATTCCGGCAATTGGCTGTATTGGAGCGATCGTTGTTCAAACCAATCAAAACCATAATCAACAAATAATTGCTGACCAGCGGTGATATCCGTTGTATATTCATATAATAGATCTATTGAACTTTGATAAGGTGGCCGAAATGATAATACAGATGGATGAGGACTCATTGCTTTCCAAGTATTGACGTAGTTTCGTGTATTGTGATGATGATTCATCAATAAGCCGTTTCCTAATGTGAGTAAACAATGAGTTGAATTATATCCTTCCACATAGTTTACCAACTCTGTCCAGTAGATAGTGGGCATCGGAATAGGAATACCTACGCTTACTTCGAACAAGTTCCAAGGATGCAAATCACGAAGTGCAAAGATTCCGAGGCCTGCTTCAGATGGTGCGATGGTATAATCACATCGTTGTGGTTGACCTTGAATGGTTGAAGGAAGCCCAAGCAGACAAATAATGGAGATTAGCAAATTGTGAGAGAGATTCATCATATGGACTTTCATTTTATGTTGGATTTCCAGCAGATTGATGATGATTGAAAGACGAAAGTTCATTCGTCTCGGCGTCATAAGAAGTATATGGGCGCCAGCGGGCAGCAGCAGCACAGAGCAGCAGCGCAGCAGGGGCGCCACAGCACAGCACAGAGCAGCAGACCGCAGCAGCAGCAGCGCTGGCTGCTCCAAAGGGCGGACGCACACAAATTGGACTACCAGCATTTTAAACGGGTTAACCAAACATTATCGGAAAAAAAAACATAGGAAAAGGATCATATGCACCAAATTTTAACCTATTTTTTATTAAAAGCTACTGCATGCTACACTGATTATCTCTTAGCTTTAAAATGAAGAGTAACAATATTGGCATAAGGCCTAACTAACATGATTTGCATCTGTCACCAGCAAAAAAGGTCAAATTTTAATAAGATAAGTCTACGAAATTTGAAAAGAAAGACAATTACTCTATAATATATTGTTATACCCACATCTAATCAACTTCACACAGGTAACATTCCTTCATGACGGGATTCTTCCAGATAGTATGATAATCCGCATCATATGAAATTTATGACAAAACAATATATATATTAGCACTATTTATAATTAATGGTGATGATGAGAATCCTTGAGATGAATTTGATGAAAATTGGGTTTTTCATCATGATGATTATGATGAAAGTCTAAAAATTGTTTGATAAATTTGATTTCAAATCCATGGTCAACATCTGTTTTCAGCAATAGCATTGCAGAGAATTGATCAATTTCCCAACTATGGGAGCTGCCGATTGGTTTTAAATGACTTCCTTGAGAAATAGATTGCTGAAGGAGCTGTCCTAAATAGTGTTCTACGGTGAACTGATCAATATCATTTCTATCACCATTGTCATGCTCTGCTGACATAGCTCTATACTTAAGAAATGCACCATGTTCACATTCACCAATATCCAACTCCATAGAATGACGAGGGCCGATTCCTTCATCAGAATGATTATCTACAATAGTTGACGAATGAGATAGCGTTGCGAGTGTAGTCGGTGAATGTTGCAGCGATTCTTGTTGAAAAGGTAACAGTACTTTGGAAATGACATGGTTGCTTGCTCGAAGTACAATCTTTGAACTTGTCATATCATGTTCAACATGGCTATCTACTTTCGGCAAGACTGATCCTTCACTATCGTGATTGGTAACGTGATCATCCCTCAAACTCATCGCAAAGGTCGGCACAGCGGGGGATGATGATGAAGGAATTTTAAAAATATCATGAAACTCCAAACAACTGACAGTAATTTGCATGGTCTTATTTTGATTAGTTCGATAAAATATTCTATACAAACCATGATTTCCATGATTTTCATTGCACAAACTTTCGTCTTCACCATATTTTCCAATGACATGTCCCAGAGCAGCAAAGACCTCTTGTACGTGTTCGTTCGTCCACAGTAAATATATTATCACAATGACCAACAGCTCCTCGTTCTTGATTACATCAGCAATTATATTGAGATGATTGCTTTTCCCCTTACATCTTTGAGCCATAATATGTTCTAAATCTTTTAGTAACGACGATTGCTTGTAATATTGAACAGAAGATTTTCGATGACCTTTCAACAAGGATGTGTCGAAGATGTCCAGGAGAGACTCTTGATTTTCAATAGTCAACTCATTCAGTGCATTAAGAGCGAGAGAGATGTCGTTAATGCTCATGGCCTCCTCCAAAATATTTCGCACATAATCCTTTGCGGACTGAATTTTCGTTGCTCGAGCATGCTCAAGAGTTTCAGAGTCCTCGGATGAGGGCATGAAACATAGCAGTGATGAGAATATTTTTGACCACATACTTATTGTGCGGACAAAAAAGAGATTCCAGACGGGATATGGGATATGGGAAAGTGATACAATAATAATAAGCACTGCCTTTTCGCTTTTCTGAACTTTATTAGTGTGCATATTACATGTTTAGATACAGATTGTCTACGTTATTGCATGGTTTTGTTTTTCTTGCATAAAATTGAGGTTTTAAAAACTTGAAATTATGAGTTTCCACCAAACCTCGTTTTGCTGATTGCAAAAGTGAAAAGATCGCAGATGCTGATAACAAAATTACTAATTAATCATTGACCCTGTGTTGTTGTGTTTGGTAAGTTTACCTTTTCATCTTTTTTGCTATCGCAGTTCCACTTCTTTTTCTCTGTGTTGGTTCTCTCACATTTATCCCCTAACTTTCTTGTCAATTTCCCAATAGAACGCTTCCACAAAGTTAAATTTTATAAAAGATGTCAACTGAGGAGGAACAAGCGCGTTACTTGGAGGATGCCATGAAGGAAGTCCAAAAGCAAGCTTTCTTCATGAAGAGAGCTATGGATGGAGACAGTTTGAAGCTCACCCTCGACCATGCCACTGAAATGTTGCGCGAATTGCGTACTGGCTTATTGAGCCCAAAGAACTATTACGAGCTTTACATGAGAATCCAAGATGAGATGCGCGAATTGGAGGAGTATTTGAGTCAATTGCATCGCTCTGGTCGCTCTCTTGTTGAGATCTACGAGCAAGTACAAACTTGTGCCAACGTTGTCCCTCGTCTCTATTTGCTTTGCTGTGTTGGTGGTGTTTACATCACCTCCAAGGAAGCTGCTGCAAAGGATATCTTGAAGGATTTGATTGAAATGATCAAGGGTGTCCAGCATCCAATGCGTGGTCTCTTCTTGCGTTATTACTTGACCACGATCTCCAAGAATCGTTTGCCAGACACTGGATCTATCTATGAGGGTGTTGGTGGTAACATCAATGATGCTCTCTCTTTCTTGTTGCAAAACTTTGTTGAGACTAATCGTCTTTGGGTTCGTTTACAAACTCAAAGTACTGGAAACAAGGACAAGAAGAAGAGAGAAAAGGAACGCCAAGATTTGCGTATTCTTGTCGGTACTAACCTTGTCCGTGTTTCGCAGCTTGAAGGCTTAGAAATTCGTAACTATCGTGAGAATGTCTTGCCAAAGATCTTGGAAGAAGTTGTATCTTGCAAGGATACTATGGCACAAACTTATTTGATGGAATGTATCATTCAAGTCTTCCCTGATGACTTCCACCTTGTCACTCTCGATTTGTTCCTCAAGACAATCGTTGAGCTGAAGGAGAAGGTCAACGTTCGTTCCATCTTGGAAGCTATGATGGATCGTTTGGCCAATCATTCCAATGGTAATGCTCAGTCAATTCCTGCTGAGATTCCTGCTTTCAAGTTGTTCAATGACTGCATCACTTCTTTGATTGAAGATCGCTCAAACATGTCACTTCCTGAGACTCTTCGTCTTCAGACCGCTTTGACTAATTTTGCCTTGAAGTGTTATCCTCACCGTATGGACTATGTAGCTCACTGCTTAGGTACCTCGGGTGCATTGATTGCGAAGACAGATTTCGTCAACCAGGTCGCTGCCAACAACTCCGGTGATGCCAAGTCAGAGGACGAAACGACGATCCAAATCGAGGCCTTGCTCTCTGCTCCATTGTCTTCTCTTGCTTTGAGAGTTTTGGATATTCCTTCTTACTCCAAGTTGATGTCTTATTTGCCATGGGGTAACTGGAAGGACGTCGCCATCTCTTTGTTGAAGTCTGTCATTGCCATGAACTCACCATTGTCCGAAGTCGGCCAAGTCGAACAACTATTCAAGATGATCGTTCCATTGTTAAAGGATCGTGATGGAAGTGCCCCAAGTGAAAATGATGAAGAGAATGAACGCAATGTAGTTATCCCTCAATCATACAAGGAAGAGCAGCACTATGTTGCTCGCATCCCACACTTGATGAGTAACGACGATACTGATGTTCTCTTAAAACTGCTTGTGTTGGCCAAAACCAACTTCACTGTTGGTGGATCTCGTCGTATGCAATTCACTTTCCCTTCATTGATCTTTGCTGCTTTGACTTTGGCCAGAAAGATTGCTCATCGTGAGCGTCTTGTTGCTGAGGGATCGACCACTGTTACTGCTCCACAGTTCTCTACTCGCAAGATCTTCCACTTTGTCATCGAGTCGATCACTTCCCTTGCCACCCCTCATCCAGAGGTCGCTATGAGACTCTTCCTTCAAGCAACTCAGGCTGCTGATGAATGTGGTTTGAGTGCGATTGCCTACGAGTTTGCCAAGGAGGCGTTGTTGATCTACGAGTGCGAGATCACCGATTCTCGTGCTCAAATCGGCGCCTTGACAGGATTCATTGGCTCTTTCTTGAACTGCCGCAACTTTGCCATTGAAGATTACGAAGCTTTGATCACCAAAATCGCTCAGTACTCGAACAAGTTGCTCAAGAAGCCTGATCAGAGTAAGATGGTGTCGGTCTGCTCTTTATTGTTCTTCCCACCAAAGAACCCAGATGGCACTGAGCGCTACAATGACTCTGACCGTGTGTTGGAGTGCATGCAGCGTGCCTTGAAGATAGCTTCCGTCAGTAACCCTAACCTGTATGTTGACATGTTGGAGCGCTATTTGTACTACTATGAAAATGATAACCAATCAATTACTGTTAACTACATCTCTGCCTTGATTAAGTTGATCAATGAAACATTTGCCAGTGATCCATCCGCCATCCTCCCAGCTACTCAAGCCCATTATCGCAACACTCTGGGTAAGTGAAGTAACTGATTATTTTGTAAATTTGTTGATCTAACATTCTATTCCACCAGCTTACATCCGCAGTCGACAAGAAGCTCCAGACACTGCAGAAAGATTCCAAGCTATTGATTTGTAAGTGTATCACAGTTTGTAGTAGTAATGAAAGTCGTGCGGAAGTATAATAGCCATTTGCATTTTGTATTGTGGAGACAAACGTTCCTAAACCTAAATAGATTTATAATTGGATCAAGTTAAAGTCATACCGCATTCACCCCTATTTGTCTCTTTGCACTTGCATTTCTTTGACTGGTTGCTGTGCTTTTTTGGCGAATTCTCCATAATTATTTTCATTGCGTTCCCAAATTGACAAATTTGAAAGGTATCATCATCTCTTCAATGTTTCAATTTGTCGTCTCAAATGGGGGGAGCAGCTTCGATAGTGGAACCAAGTACAAACTCGTCGGGTGGGCCTTCCGAATCGGATTTTCCTAAGTACGGTGTTCGATTGTCATTCTGTCAACAATTCATTGAGAGCAATGGAGGGAAAGCCGTATTTGAGGGACTATCTACTAGGGAAGTCTGTGAAAAATTTGTAAAGCCTCCAACTGAGAAACCGCATTGTTCATATTGTGACTTGCTTCGACAGCGTAACAGCAATGCTGTTGGTTTGGCTGATGTGTTTGTCTGTCATGCTTGGTCCAACACCTTTTTAGAAGTGTGTGAAGCATTGATAAACCAATTTAAGAACAACAAGGATGTTATTTTATGGTTTGATGTCTTTTCATTGAACCAACACGCTGAGATACTCAAGTCCTTTGAGTGGTGGACGGTGACGCTCCCCAATGTCATAAAGGAGATTGGTCATACTGTGACAGTTTTCACCGGATGGAGAGAGCTTGTCCCTCTACAACGAAGCTGGTGTTTATGGGAGATATATTGCACAGTAAAGATGGAGTGCAGATGTGAAGTTTTCCTAAGCAATTCACAACGAGATATTTTCTTCTCGGACATAGTCACTGACCCCGAAGGCATTATGAATCTCTTTCTCTCCATTGTCAACTTGGAAAACGCTCAAAGTACAATTGAGCAGGACAAAGAAAATATTTGCCAAGCAGCAATGGGTAGTACTGGCATTGTGAAGGTAAACAATACAGTCTTTACAAAAATGAAGGAGTGGATTATTGGAACTATATCTGCTGAGATTGACATACTGTCTGCCAATCCTAACGGTGAGAAACAAATGCTGCTGTTAAAATCTGCCCTTGGCCGTATCTATCTACAACAAGGTGATTATCGCAATGCTCGTATTCACTTTGAGGTGTTACTCGATCCCTTTAATGCGGTCTTCGGAGAATCTCACGAAGAGACTTTGCAAATGTTGTATAGTGTGGCTTGTCTACTAGTTAGCACTGATAACTTACATGATGGTGAGGAATTGTACAATAAGATTATCGAGAAGAGAAAAGCTTTGATGATATCAGCAAGTGCAATGAATATGAATTGTGATCTTCTCATGTTAAAATCACAACATCGCTTGGCATTGATTCACGAACAACGCGGTCACAGTGATATTGCGAGAGATTTGTTTGTCTCCACTTATGACACTATGGTACAAGGATTGGGTAAGCGTCATATTGCATCGTTATCTATAATGGGAGATTTAGCAGCATTCTATGATGTTCAAGGTGAAAAAGAGAAATCAAAGGAATTATATACACTCTGTTATGAATTTCGTAAAGAAGTGTTGGGTGAATACCACCTTGATACTATTGCTGCATCCTATAGTCTAGGCTGTTTACTGTCAGATTTACAAGAGAATGATCAAGCCTTACTATTATTAGATAATTGCTATCACCATCAACGTTCAATACTTGGTGATGCACATGAGAAAACATTACAAGTATTAGAAACATTAGCAACAATCTATGATGTTATTGGTAATGTCGATAAAGCAGAAGAAATGTACTTGAAAAGACTGTCTACCTATACGAACCATTATGGTAAGCATTCAGAGATTACTATGTATAAAAAATTAGATATGGGCAAATGGTATGAAGAGAAACATCTCGATAATAAAGCAGAAAAATATTTTATTGAATGGTGGAAATATAATTTAAAAATTGAGGGACCAAATCATTCAAAAACGAATTATGCAGAAGATAATTTAAAAGAATGTATGATTAGATTAGGTAAGTTAGAACAATTTCATCGTTTAATTGCTAATGCGAATACAAATACTACGTCTACTAATAGTAAAGGTAAAATAACAAAACATTGAAAAGTGTGTGATTTGGTGGTAACTATTTAGTCCACTGCAATAGATACGTTTTGTTGCGAGGAATTATTAGAAGGTTGTATTTCTATAATGTGTGTTGTGCTTGCTTGCTTGTTTAATTGATATATGAGTTTTGTCTTCCATTATCAAAGTGTTGATTGCCAATAAGTTGTTATAGAAGATATTAAAAGTTCTTGTGTAATAGTTTATATTGTGTTTGTGTGTTTGTCTAGTCTGTAGCATTCGAATTGATACGAAAACAAATCCTTCACTCATTTGTGTAGAGCATGGTCTTTCATCCTGTAGAACACAAACGATATACATCAGTATTTAGTAATATATATGTATATGACAATTCGTCGTTCATAGCTTTTTCAGCTTCGCTGCACTTTTCGCAAAAGTATCTGTCAATATCAGTGGTTTATCATCGACGCAACGAACCAAGTGTGTTTCTTTTTTCTTTTTTGATTAGTTTGTTTAAGATATTATCCTTTTATCAGAAATTTAATCATTAACCATCATATCAATTGCTAAATATATCAATTCTATTAACTGCATTAGTCTTTCTAACAAATAGTTTGGATTGTACGCAACTCGTCAACTATTAGCGGATGTACAACAGTAGATTGTGCAGATGAGTCATCAAGCGCCCCAAGCACTTCATTCACCAAAGTTGACAATACTCTCCGATCTTCTACGTTGACAATATCTTGAATTTTCAATGCATGGCGGATAAATAGCAAAGAGAGAATAAAATAGTGGAACATATCCTTATCGTACGTTATTCCTCCTATAGCATTGATTGCATTACGAGAAGTATCGGCATAGGAATTCACAATGTTTCGCAAATATTCCAAAGTCTGCATCATGGCCTTGTTTGGTCCCAATAGATTAGGAACAATGGACACTGTCATGAATAGAGCAGCAATCAATGCTTCTCCACCTTTAAGATTTTCAATGAAGAGATTGGACTGCTCAGCTTCAAAAATCTATAACAGAGTGTCAATTTAAACATCTATCTCAACAATATAGCCATTAAAATACATACTTTGTGTGAAAGTTGCTTCGCAGTAGATTTCAATAAGATTGTCACTTGTTCTTCGCTGCCAACAAATGTCTTCAACTTGTTCATGATACTATCAACTGATCGTAGTGCAAGACTTTGATCACTATTAGCCATTTGCTTTAATAGATGAGCAATACAATACGGAAGATAGACTTGCAACGAGTAACTCTACAACACAATCAATCAAGAATAAGACGATCAAACAACATATGAGAACATCTTACCGTAGTGGTGAGACCCAATAGTTGTACTTGATTACTTGATTCTGGCGATGAAGCAATTAATTGACAAATAAGGTCATTCGCAACTTCTCGAACATCATCGTCATCATCTTGTAATAAATCCAAACAGAGTAAGAAAAAGTGTAAAATCCATGTAAACCATGTTTGATCAGCAAAGTCAGTAACGACATAAGTGGAAAATAGCAATGAATGAGCAATTCCTTGAGCTGCAGAATAACGCAAATCCACTGGTTGATCTTCATGACATGCTAAAGTAATAAAGCGAATCCAATGACTGCAAAGTGCTTCAACTACCTTCCGATCTTCATTGTCTTTCATGACTGGATTAGCAAACTCTTTTAACAATGGAGCAATCAAATGACTAAAGGTTTCAATAGCAAGACAACTACCAGCTTTCCATACAATCGAATTGACAGGAGCAACACTGGATAAGACCAAAACAGTATCAGTGTTTACCTTATGATTAGTAATAATTCTAAATAACAATGATAAAATAGTAATACGAGTAAATTTTGGCAATAATTCAGATGATGAATCGTTTGTACTCGTCAGCGATAGTATCCTGAATAGATCGACGATTAATAACATATATGGGGAACAATAGTGTTAGTACAACTTACTTGTTTAAAATACCAAGAAAGACTTCAATCAATACAGGTTCCGTTTCTTTATCTAATGCAGTTATGACATTTGGTAAGACTTGAAGGAAATAGAATGACAATGATTGTTGTGTTGAAACACTTTGATATTGTTCAACCGATTTAATGGTTGTTAAAAACTGTAAAATACCTTGTGCAATACCTTCTCGTACTTCACTAACAGGATGTGAAAGATATCCCAAGAATGTATCTAACTCTTGTCTGACAGCTTTCATGGTTGTCTCATCAATTTGTGTTTGTGCAAAGAGAGATAAATCGTGTTGAACGAGTTCTTTCAATGCTTCACGTACAGTCCATGGAGCATATGGATCAACTTGTAAGGTCAACATTCTTGCACCACTACTACCATCAACACGTTGAGTCGTTTGTTTTAAAAGATAAAAGGATACGATTGTTCTTGATTCGACAAGAATTAAATATTGAGTTAATTCTTGATTAATAACTTTTGATGAAAGTGTATTTAATGCTTTTAAAATTTGAAATAAAACAAGATGAATAGAAGGACAAGTAGTAAAGTTCCATGCCTTCATATTCTGACTATCCGTACTAGATAATGGTGAGAGTTGATTCATTAGTTTATGAAAAAGTATCACAAAGTCAGATGGTGAACCATTTTCTTGTAGTAATAATGATTCTTCAATCGTAATAAAGAATGAATGAGTTGAATCAATACTTTGATGTTTATGTTTAACAACTTGTTGAAGTACTTCAAACAGTTGTAGTAATCGTCCATGAATTTCATTCGCTCCTAACATTTGTCCCTCCTTTTCACAAGCGTTTTCAAGGTCAGTGACTAATTTAGCCAATAATTGGTGTAACATGTTGGGAGTCTCAGTGATTGGGATCAATGAACTGAATGCACGTCCTGCCATGGTACGTACATAAGCAACCTTACTATTAGCACAACGAGTAAATAATGGTAAGAATAAAGTCAAATCAAATAGTTTTCCAGTATCTGCAGTGCTTGTGTCGACATTACTCTCATCACTATTCGTTGGGAACATTGTCGCACGGAACTTAGCGAATAACAATAACAATGGATACAATGAATCATCCAAATCACCAGAATATTTACCCTCTAAATATGGTTGAGTAATTCGATCTAATCTTTGCAACAAGAAATTAAACAATGACATAGATGCAGTGGTGCCACTATTTGAACTGGAATAGCGATGAAAGAAATCCTGTGCAGTAACAGCAGTACTTCCACCAGTATCATTCTTTTCTTTTGATACAGAACGTTGAACTGTTGCAGAGAATACCATCATAGCAGAATTTCTTACAGCCCAATGTGGAGATTGAAATCCAATGAATGCCATTGTCAATGCTTGTGGAATATATTGGTCGAGATCATTGCCAAATGCACCATCTAAAATAATTAAACGCAGAACATTCAAGGCGTGGACGGATAACTTCCAATCCTCTTCTTCACCATCATGGGTTGGAGTATCTGCAGTCCCATTAGCAATGCCCTTTGCAACAACTGCTAACAAAGCTTTCATGGCATCATGTAACAAAGTTGGTGTACAATTCGCTGGTTCAGATCTCAATAGCGATAAGAAACTATACGCAAACCCTGCAGAACGACGCAAGATGAAAACTTGCTGGTGATTTCTCAATCGATTGATCAGTGAAGAGAGCCAAATCGACGGTAGATGAGATAAATAGCTATTTCTATCACCGTAGCGAAGTAGTACAGTGGTTACTGCTTGCAAGGCAACATGAGCTTCCGCAATTGCACCCATGTGCTTTAAGCGACCTAATGCATCGAGTAACAGATTTCCAATATTTTCAATCTCTTTCGTGTTCAACATTGATATTGTTTCTTCT
>JACCEA010396170.1_pt1 | contig 15123 bp, 10 predicted proteins | sample 7449851 | NCBI WGS metagenome assembly JACCEA01 (sample SAMN15323453, study PRJNA562643) | freshwater metagenome | isolation source: river surface water | place: USA:Blue River Watershed | collected 2017-08-18 | reverse complement strand
GAGATGACGGTTGAGCTCATCACCCCGATCGCCATCGAGGTTGGTCAGCGCTTCGCGATTCGCGAAGGCGGCCGCACCGTTGGCGCCGGCTCGATCACGAAGATCACCGAGTAGCAGATGGCAAAGGCAGAAAACCGACCCACGCTGCAACTCGCGTGCACGGAGTGCAAGGAGCGCACGTACACGACGCGTAAGAACAAGCGCAATGATCCGAATCGCCTCGAGTTGATGAAGTACTGCCCGCGATGTCGCGTGCAGCGCATGCATCGCGAGACGAAGTAGGTCAGGCGCAAGGAGAGCATCAGTAGGGGCGTAGCTCAATTGGTAGAGTCCCGGTCTCCAAAACCGGTTGTTGTCGGTTCGAGTCCGGCCGCCCCTGCCAGCCTCTCGGCTACGGCCGCAGAGGGAGTCAAGTGAAGCGAAGGAGCAAACGAGCGTGAAGCGAATCCGGAAGTTTTTCTCGGAGGCAATCTCGGAACTGCGCAAGGTGGCATGGCCAACCAGCGCACAGGTCCGTGTGCTTACCGTGCTCGTCTTCGTCGCCTCGCTGGTCGTGGGCTTCTATATCGCCTTCTGGGACCTGCTCTTTACCGAAATCCTCAAGCTGATCAACCCCGCCTGAGAGTCTGGACGAGGAGAGACCTGTGACTGATGCACTGAGCCCCGAGACCGGAAGCGCCGCCGCTGAGAAGCCGGCACCAACGGCGAAGCGACACTGGTACGCCATCCACACCTACTCAGGATTTGAGAACAAGGTGAAGGCGAACCTTGAGCACCGCATTGAGTCGATGGATATGTCGGACCGCATCTTCCAGGTCGTTGTGCCTATGGAAGACGAGATCGTGATCCGCAGCGGCGTGCGAACGACCGTGCAGAAGAAGATCTATCCAGGCTACGTGCTCGTTGACATGATCATGGAGCCAGAGAGCTGGTACGTCGTGCGCAACACGCCAGGCGTGACAAGCTTCGTCGGCGGCTCCGCAATTCCTGGCATGAAGGCCGACCCAGTGCCGCTCACCGAGACTGAGGTGAAGCAGATCCTGCGTCAGCTCGGCGTGGGCCAGGCACCAACCGTCAAGGTTGCCTTCGTCAAGGGCCAGTCCGTTCGCGTCAACGACGGACCGTTCTCAGACTTCGTTGGCACGGTCGAAGATATCGACCCAGAGCGAAGCAAGGTCAAGGTGTTGGTCTCGATCTTCGGGCGCGAGACGCCTGTGGAACTCGACCTGCTCCAAGTATCGAAGCTGTAATCCGGAAGTAGAGAGGAGCGCACCATGGCACAGAAGATTCGCGCAACCGTCACGCTGCAGCTCCCCGCGGGTGGGGCAACTCCAGCGCCACCAGTCGGTACGGCCCTCGGGCCCCACGGCATCAATATTGTTGAGTTCACGAAGTCGTATAACGAGAAGACCTCCGACCGTAAGGGCGAGGTAATTCCAGCCGTGATCACGATCTTTGAGGATCGTTCGTTCACCTTCGTACTTAAGACCCCACCAGCGGCGGACATGATTCGCAAGGCGGCGGGCATTGAGAAGGGTGCAGGCGATCACAAGGCCGGCAACGTCGGCAAGATCACCCGCGCGCAAGTCGAAGAGATCGCATCCAAGAAGATGGCGGATCTCAACGCCCCAACGATTGAGGCGGCCTGCAAGATGATCGAGGGATCAGCAAAGTCCATGGGAGTAGAGGTCGTCGCCTGACGATCGCCGCAACCCCGCGGTGAAGGGGGAGGCCGACAAACGGCCGACAAGGAGGAAACGAAATGGCAAAGCACGGCAAGCGTTACATCGAGGCGGCAAAGCTGGTTGACCCAGAGAAGCAGTACGAGCCAACCGAGGCCGCTGCACTGGTGAAGAAGACCGCGACCGCGAAGTTCGACCAGACGATTGAGGTCCATATTCGCCTCGGTGTCGACCCGCGACAGTCTGATGAGATGGTGCGTGGCACCATCGGCCTTCCCCACGGCACCGGTAAGCGCGTGCGCATCGCTGTCTTCGCCCAGGGCGAGAAGGCGAACGAGGCGACGAAGGCCGGCGCAGATGAGGTCGGCGCCGCCGATCTGATCGCCAAGGTTGACGGTGGCTGGAGCGACTTCGACGTTGCCATTGCCACGCCAGACATGATGGGTCAGGTCGGTAAGCTCGGTAAGGTGCTCGGCCGCAAGGGCCTGATGCCGAACCCGAAGGCCGGCACGATCACCAACGACCTTGAGCGCACCATCGCCGAGTTGAAGTCGGGTCGCGTGGAGTTCAAGGTCGACAAGGCCGCGATCATCCACCTCGGTTTCGCCAAGGCGAGCTTCACGGAAGCGCAGATCGTCGGAAACCTGGCGACCCTGCTCGACGCCGTGAACCGCTCCAAGCCAACGGGCCTCAAGGGCACCTTCATCAAGGGCGTCAGCATCTCAGCCTCCAAGGGGACTGGTGTTGCCGTCGACGTACCAGCACTGCTGGCGGTCGCGGGGTAAACTCCCCATCCGCGTCGGCCCGGCTGGCCGACCGAACATAGCGCCCGAGTGGAGACGCTCGGGAGACGAAATACGACGATTCGCCGAAGAGGGCCTGTGACCCCCGCCGTGAGGCAGGGGACTTAAGTCACTCAGGGGTCAACCGCAAGGTCGACCAACGAGTGGGCATGCTGAGGCAGAGGGTTTCTCGCGGAACGCGCGACCCCCTGTGACGCGAAGAGTTGCAGGGGTGCCAGCTGCATCCGCCGAGACGCACCGGCCTGTGCGTCCAGAGAAGGAGGAACCGTGCCAACGCAGAAGAAGCGCAGCACGATCGATTCGCTCGCGAACGAGCTGTCGAAGAGCCGTGGGCTCATCCTTACCTCGTACCGAGGTCTTACGGTGTCGGATTTTGCCGCCATTCGTAATACGCTTCGGCCGCTGGGGATCACGTACCGGGTGGTGAAGAACCGCCTGATGCGTGTCGCTGCAAACGAGGCGGGGAACGCCACCCTTCCGTCACACCTCTCCGGGCCAACGGCAATTGCCTTTGGTTCGGGAGATGAGGCGGTGCTGGCCAAGACGGTACTGGCGGCCCTAAAGGCCTACCCAGCCGCTGAGGTCAGGGGGGCCATCCTGGGGACGTCGATTCTCGACCTTGCCCAGCTGACGGCGCTCTCGAAGCTCCCAAGCCGCGAAGTGCTCTTGGCCCGGGTGGCCGGAGCCTTCCAGTCACCGGTCCAGAAGATCGCCTTCCTCTTCAACGCCCCGCTGCAGAAGCTGGGCTACGCCCTCGGTGGGTTGAAGACGAAGCGCGAGGCCGAAGGGGCCTAACCGCCGGTAGTCCGGTCCATTTTGTAACAATCCAGCCCATCTGGGCTGAAAGAAGGAGAGAATCATGTCGAAGCTCACTACCGATCAGTTGCTTGAGGCTGTCAGCGAGATGACCGTCTTGGAGCTTTCCGAGTTCGTCAAGGCGTTCGAGGAGAAGTTCGGCGTTAGCGCCGCCGCTCCAGTCGCCGTTGCCGCAGCCCCAGCCGCTGGTGGCGCCGCAGCAGGTGGCGATGCCGCCGCTGGTGGCGATTCCGTCTCGGCCGTCCTTTCGGACGTCGGCGCGAACAAGATCCAGGTCATCAAGGTGGTGCGCGAGCTCACCGGTCTCGGCCTCAAGGAGGCGAAGGACCTGGTGGACGCCGCTCCAAAGCCAATCAAGGAGGGGATCTCCAAGGCCGACGCCGAGAAGATCGTCGCCGCCCTCGCCGAGGCTGGCGCCAAGGTCGAGATCAAGTAACAATCCGGCGCATACCCCCCGTCCCAGCTTGGGACGGGGGGAGCGCCACCCCCTCCCGGGAGGGGGTCTAGGGTGCCCCGCTTGCCAGGTTTGGCTCTGGGGTCTAGTATCCCCTTTCGCCCTCGGGCGTCCAATTAACAGCGTCCATATCGCCGAGCGTCCAGGATCGACGAAGGAGCCGCCGCATGCCGACTCGCACCGCCGCTAGCGCCAGCGCCACCGGAGGCCGCAAGTTCTATTCGCGCATCCCTGAGATCCTCGAAATCCCAAACCTGATTGACCTACAGACCAACTCCTTCGCCGCATTTGTCGGCCCGGAGTGGATCCCTGGCGCGACACCGCTGCCAAAGGGCACAAAGACATTCCTCGCCGAACTGTTGGAAGAGATCAGCCCAATCCGCGACTTCACCGGCAAGCGACTTGAGTTGAACTTCCTTGACTACGAGTTCAAGGACGAGAAGGTCACCGAAGACGACGCCCGCGCAAAGGACCTCACCTATGCACGCCCACTGATGGTGAACGCAGAGTTGAAGGTTCTTGAGACCGGCGAGATCCGTCGCCAGCAGATTTACATGGGCGACTTCCCATGGATGACCACGCAGGGCACGTTCATCATCAACGGCGCGGAGCGTGTTGTTGTGTCGCAGCTCGTGCGATCGCCTGGCGTCTTCTACACAGACACCGTTGATCCTGTTTCGGGTCGCGGCCTCTGGTCGGCGAAGGTCATCCCAAATCGTGGCGCATGGCTCGAGTTCGAGACGAGCGGCAAGGACCAGCTCTACGTCAAGGTTGATCGCAAGCGCAAGATTGCAGCCACGTCGCTGCTTCGTGCCGTTGGCTACGAGACCAACGATGAGATCGCCGGACTCTTCTCACGTCTCACCAGCAACCCTGAGCATCCATATCTTGCAAATACGCTTGAGAAGGATGGCACGGCAACGCGCAGCGAGGCACTCGTTGAGGTGTACAAGCGACTGCGACCTGGCGATCCACCAACCGGCGACAACGCACGATCGCTCGTTGAGAATCTTTTCTTCAATGGTCGACGTTATGACTTGGGTCGCGTCGGTCGCTACAAGTTCACCCAGCGCCTTAGCGAAACCGCGGAGCGCATGGGCATTGAGCTTCCAGGACCAGAGGTGCGCACGCTGACGCGCGAGGATCTCGCCGCCATTGTTGGTCACCTGATCCTTGCGAACGAGGGCGGCGCACATCGCGACGTTACCGACCACCTTGGCAACCGCCGCGTGCGCGCCAACGGCGAGTTGATCATGAACGCCTTCCGCGTCGGCCTCCTGCGCATGGAGCGCGTCATCAAGGAGCGCATGACCATTCAGGAAGACGACAAGGCAACGCCAAGCGCGCTCGTCAACGTGCGTCCAGTTGTCGCCGCAATGAAGGAGTTCTTCGGCGGTTCGCAGCTGAGCCAGTTCATGGACCAGACGAACCCTCTTGCAGAACTCACCAGCAAGCGACGTCTCTCGGCACTCGGGCCAGGCGGACTCTCTCGAGAGCGCGCCGGCTTCGACGTTCGCGACGTCCACCACAGCCACTACGGCCGTATTTGCCCAATTGAAACGCCAGAAGGTCCAAACATCGGCCTCATCGGCTCGCTCGCAACCTTCGGTCGCGTCAACGAGCTCGGCTTCATCGAGTCCCCATACCGCCGCGTGAAGGAGGGTCGCGTCACAACCGACGTGATCTACCTCGCCGCCGACGAAGAGGAGCGCTACGCAATTGCTCAGGCGAACGCCGAGCTTGATGGCAACTCGCACCTGGTGGGCGAGCGCATCTACTGCCGTAAGGGCGATGGCTTCGAACTGGTTGAGCCAACGCGCGTGGACTTCATGGACGTTTCGCCAAAGCAGGTGGTCTCGGTGGCCACCGCGCTGATTCCGTTCCTTGAGCATGACGACGCCAACCGCGCACTCATGGGTTCAAACATGATGCGTCAGGCAGTTCCGCTCTTGCAGCCGCATGCCCCTGTCGTTGGCACCGGTGTTGAGGGCCGCGCTGCGCGCGACTCCGGCCAGGTGGTCATCGCACGCCGCCCAGGCGTCGTGACCTCAGTCGCCGCTGACCTGATCGTGGTTGAGCCAGATGATGCTGCAAACAAGAAGGACATCGATCACTACCCACTCCTGAAGTTCGTGCGATCGAACCAAGGGACCTGCTTGAACCACCGCCCAGCCGTTGAGGTTGGCGACCGCGTGAAGCCGGGCCAGGTGATCGCCGACTCCATGTCGACCGAAGGTGGCGAGCTCGCCCTCGGCCAGAACATCGTCGTCGCCTACATGTCGTGGGAGGGCGCGAACTACGAAGACGCGATCATCATCAGCGAGCGACTCGTGCGCGAAGACGTCTTCACCTCCATTCACATCGAGAAGCACGAGATCGAGGCGCGCGACACGAAGCTCGGGCCTGAAGAGATCACGCGCGACATCGCCAACGTTCCTGAGGAGCTCCTCGCGAACCTTGACGAGCGCGGCATCATCAACGTTGGCGCCGATGTGCGCCCTGGCGACATCCTTGTTGGCAAGATCACGCCGAAGGGCGAGACGGAAGTCACCGCTGAAGAGCGACTCCTCCGCGCGATCTTCGGCGAGAAGGCTCGCGAAGTGAAGGACTCCTCGCTGCGACTCCCACACGGCGAGCGCGGCACCGTTGTCGAAGTGCGCGAGTTCCATCGTGAAGAGGTGGACCTCGCCCCAGGCGTGAACCAGTTGGTGCGCGTCTCCATTGCGCAGAAGCGCAAGATCTCGGTCGGCGACAAGATGGCCGGCCGACACGGCAACAAGGGCGTCGTTTCACGCATCCTTCCAGTGGAAGACATGCCGTACCTGCCAGACGGCACGCCAGTCGACATCATCCTCAATCCGCTCGGCGTGCCGAGCCGCATGAACATTGGTCAGCTCCTTGAAACGCACCTTGGCTGGGCGCTCGCGAAGCAGAACCTCAAGGGTGCAACGCCAGTCTTCGACGGCGCAACGGAAGAGAACATCATCGCTGAGCTCGAGGCGGCCGGCCTGCCAGCCGACGGGAAGATCACGCTGCGCGATGGCAAGAGCGGCAAGGAGTTCGATCGCCCGATTACGGTCGGCGTCACCTACATGCTGAAGCTGCACCACCTTGTCGAAGACAAGATCCACGCGCGCTCGACCGGCCCATACAGCCTGATTACGCAGCAGCCACTCGGCGGTAAGGCCCAGTTCGGCGGCCAGCGTTTCGGCGAAATGGAAGTCTGGGCACTCCAGGCGTACGGCGCCGCAAACATTCTGCAGGAGATCCTCACGGTGAAGTCCGACGACGTTGTCGGCCGCGTGCAGGCGTACGAGGCGATCGTCAAGGGCGAGCGCATTCAGGCGCCAGGCGTACCTGAGTCGTTCAAGGTGCTCGTCAAGGAGCTCCAGAGCCTTGGTATCAGCGTCGACATCTTGAACCAAGACGACGAGGCCATCGAGTTGCTCGAGGATCCGGCTGGCTACGCCACGCCGAACCTCGGGATCAACCTCTCTGGCTTCGAAGACAATTGAGCGCGGCGTAGGGGCGAGGAGAAACCATGCTTGAAGTAAACAATTTTGATTCGATCCGCGTAGCGCTGGCGAGCCCTGAGCAGATTCGCGGTTGGTCAAAGGGTGAGGTCACCAAGCCTGAAACGATCAACTACCGCACGCTGAAGCCAGAGAAGGACGGCCTCTTCGACGAGCGCATCTTCGGGCCAACGCGCGACTGGGAGTGCTACTGCGGTAAGTACAAGCGCATTCGTTATAAGGGCATCATCTGCGACAAATGCGGCGTTGAAGTCACGCGCAGCAAGGTTCGCCGTGAGCGCATGGGCCACATTCAGTTGGCGAGCCCGGTCTCACACATCTGGTACTTCAAGGGGACCCCGAGCCGTCTGGCCACCCTCCTGGAGATTTCTCCGCGCAACCTTGAGAAGGTTCTCTACTTCGCGCAGTACATCGTCACCAGCGTTGACGAAGAGGCGCGCAAGGAGGCCCTGAAGGGTCTTGACGACGAACTCGCCGGACGTGGCGGTGGCGCAACGGCCGAAGAGGAGAGCGAGATCAACGCACGACTGAAGCGCCAGCTCACCGAGTTGGAGCGCGAAGTTCGTGCCCGAATCGAGCAGGTTGAATCGGACCGCGCCGAGCGCGCCCAGGCGATGGGTGAGGCCGCGCAGGTTACCGAGCGTGCCATCAACGACCTTGGCGAAGAGAAGGCCGACGGCGCCATCGTCTTCGAAACGACTGCAGAGATCATCGTTGCCGACGGCGCACTCGGCGGCAAAGAGGCGAAGGCGCGACTGCGCGCCGTCCTCACCCAGGCCTCCATCGACGACGAGCAGAACTTCACTGCACTCAAGGAGTCGATCGCCAAGGAGGGGGAGCAGAAGAAGGCCGACCTGAAGGCGCTCGCCGAAGGTGAAGTTGGTGCACTGCGTGCCAATGCCAAAACCTCCGCCCAGAGCCGCAAGGAAGAGATCGCCAAGGAGAAGAAGGCGCTTCTCAGCCTGAAGGCATTCCAGCTCCTTCCAGAAATTGGACGCGACGACGAACTCGACAGCTTCCGCACCCTCGACGCCAAGTTCGGCAGCGAGCGCCCACGCGGCGCGCGTATCTTCCGCGCTGGCATGGGTGCCGAGGCGGTCCGCGAACTGATTGAGCGCATGGACCTTGATGCTGAAGCGAAGGAGCTCGCCGTTGAGGTGCGCAACACCGCCGGCATGCGCCGCAAGAAGGCAATCAAGCGACTTCGCCTCCTCGAGGCCTTCCGCCGCTCAGGCGCACGACCAGAGTGGATGATCATGTCGGTCCTTCCGGTGATCCCACCAGACCTGCGCCCAATGGTGCAGCTCGACGGTGGCCGATTCGCCACCTCCGACCTGAACGACCTCTATCGCCGCGTGATCAACCGCAATAACCGACTGAAGCGCCTCATCGAGCTCGGCGCCCCTGAGATCATCGTGCGCAACGAGAAGCGCATGCTCCAGGAGGCGGTCGACGCCCTCATTGACAACGGCCGACGTGGCCGTGCTATCTCCGGCACTGGCAATCACCGACTCAAGTCGCTCAGCGACATGCTCAAGGGGAAGCAGGGGCGATTCCGCCAGAACCTCCTCGGCAAGCGCGTCGACTATTCAGGCCGCTCCGTCATCGTGGTTGGCCCAGAGCTGAAGCTGCATGAGTGCGGCATTCCAAAGAAGATGGCGCTTGAACTCTTCAAGCCATTCGTCATGCGTCAGCTCGTTGAGCTCGGCCATGCGCACAACATCAAGAGCGCCAAGCGCCTCACCGAGCGCGCCACCGACGTGGTGTGGGAGGTCCTCGCCGATGTGATCAAGGATCATCCGGTGCTGCTCAACCGTGCCCCAACCCTGCACCGGCTCGGCATCCAGGCATTCATGCCGGTGCTCGTCGAGGGTTCCGCAATCCGCATTCACCCGCTCGTTTGTACGGCGTTCAACGCCGACTTCGACGGCGACCAGATGGCGGTACACGTACCGCTCTCCGAAGCTGCGCAGCAGGAGGCACGCGAGCTGATGCTCTCGTCGAACAACCTCTTGTCGCCAGCCGACGGCACCCCAATCGTTTCGCCGACCCAGGACATGGTGCTCGGCTGCTTCTATCTCACGCAGGAGACGACGCTGGCAGACGGTGCCAAGCGACGTCGCTTCTCAGACGAGACCGAAGCGCTTCTTGCCTACGACCTCGGCCAGATCGCCATTCACGCACCAATCGACGTGGTCGCAAAGGTGTGGGACGAGAAGAGCGAGCAGCTTGTTGAGCAGCGCATTGAGACCACCATTGGTCGCGTGAAGTTCAACGAGATCCTTCCAGACCGACTCCGCTTCGTGAACCGTTCACTGGCGCGCGCCGATCTTCGCGAGTTGATCAGCCGCTCGTTCCAGTTGCTCGGCAAGGTCGAGACAGCACTCCTCGCCGACGGCATCAAGCGCGTCGGATTCGAGGCCGCAACCCGCGGCGGTATGACGATCTCCGTCTTCGACATCGCCATGGCACAGGGGAAGAAGGCGATCATTGCCGAGGCCGACAAGGATGTCGCCAAGGTTGATGGCCAGTACACCCAGGGCCTTATCACCGACGAGGAGCGCTACAAGAACGTGATCCGCGTCTGGCAGAAGGCCACCGGCGACATCGGCACCGCCATGATGGAGGAGCTGAACACGAAGAAGGGTGGCCGCGATCCGCAGTTCCACCCTCTCCTGATGATGACGAACTCCGGCGCCCGCGGAAACAAGGGCAACATCGGCCAGCTCGGCGCTATGCGTGGGCTCATGGCCGATCCATCGGGCCGCATCATCGACGTTCCGGTGAAGTCCAACTTCCGCGAGGGGATGACGGTGCTCGAGTACTTCATCTCGACACACGGTGCGCGTAAGGGTCTCGCCGACACGGCGCTCCGAACAGCAGACTCCGGGTACCTCACGCGTCGTCTCGTTGACGTTGCGCAGGACGTCATCGTGCGCATCGAAGATTGCGGCACTGCAGAGGCAACGCACATCACGCTTGCCGACACGGCAGACGTGATTGGCACCGAGTGGCCGATCGCCGCCGATCATCCCGACATGAAGGAGCTGCGTGGTGCATTCGCCCGCCGACTCCTCGGTCGTATCGCCGCTGAAGAGATCAAGCTCGACGCAAGCCACACCATCGCGCGTGGCGAAGAGATCAACGAAGAGTACGAGAAGCAGATTGCAGCCGCCACGGCGGTTGCTGCTGTTGCCGTGCGTTCGCCACTCTCCTGCGTCGCCCCTGCTGGCGTCTGCCAGGCCTGCTACGGCCGAAACCTTGCCACAGGCAAGCTCATTGAGATGGGCGAGTCGGTCGGCATCATGGCCGCGCAGTCAATCGGCGAGCCAGGTACGCAGCTCACGATGCGAACGTTCCACACCGGCGGCGTCGCCGGGCTCGACATCACCGCTGGTCTGCCACGCGTCGAAGAGCTCTTCGAGGCACGCAAGCCGAAGGGTAAGGCCGAGATCAGCCGCATTGATGGCGTCGTCGAAGTGATCCGCAGCGATGCGGGCACCACGGTTGAAGTCACCCACAGCGAGAAGTACGAGATTGAACTTGACTTGCCAATTGACGCTGCGCTGACCGCTCGCGAGGGTGACCTCGTTGAGGCTGGCCAGCTGATCGGCACCTCGGCAACGACGGGCGACCTCACCGCACCGGTGAAGGGCCTCCTCGTGAAGTCAAAGGACGGTCTGGTGATTCGCGCCGAAGACGTCGTCCCAGCCTCGAAGTACCCGATCCCGCACAACGCCAAGCTCTTGGTCAAGAGTGGCGACCGCGTCCGCGCGGGCGACCCGCTCACCGATGGCCCTCTCGACCCACAGGAGCTCCTCGAGGTCCGTGGCCGAGCCGAGGTACAGAACTACCTCGTCAAGGAGGTCCAGAAGGTCTACCGAAGCCAGGGTGTAACAATCTCCGATAAGCACATTGAGATCATCGTCCGCCAGCTCCTGCGCAAGGTGCGGGTCGACAACCCAGGCGACACGCACATGCTCCCAACGGAGCTTGCCGACCGACTCGCCTTTGAGCGTGAGAACGCTCGAGTCCTCGCCGAGGGTGGGGAGCCGGCAACCGCGGCCTCGCAGCTCCTGGGTGTAACAAAGGCCTCCCTGAACACGGAGAGCTTCCTCGCGGCGGCCTCCTTCCAGGAGACCACCCGCGTGCTCACCGAGGCGGCGATTACCGGTGCCCGCGACTACCTCGTGGGGCTCAAGGAGAACGTCATCATCGGCAAGCTCATCCCAGCCGGTACGGGTGCCCCAGACAAGGTTGCCGCACGCAAGGAGGCCGAGAAGCTCCGTGCCGCGGCCGCCCTGGCCGGTGGCGACCTGCCAACCGACTTCGGCAAGGACGACTTCAACGTCTTCCTCGAGTCCGAAGAGGGTGGAGCGAGCCAGGACGACGTCTCCCAGCTGGTGGCCCTCCTCACCGAGGAGAAGCCGGAAGCCGAGGGCGAAACCGAAGCAAACCCCTTCTTGGCGGACGCCGCCGAGGCCCCGAAGGGCGACGAGGGGGGAGCCTAAGGGCGCAGCTCAGCCGTCCCGCAAGGGGGGTGCTTTGACACCCTTCGTGCTTGACTGCTACGCTCCGCCGTCCGTGCACAAAGGGCGTAACCGCCCTGACATCACGCCAGTCGTGGAATCGAATAGAGAAGGAGCGCGCGTACAACGTGCCTACGATTAGTCAGCTCGTTCGAAAGGGTCGCAAGGTCAAGGTCTCGAAGATCAAGGCCTCTGCGTTCCGCAAGAACTGGAACGGCATTAAGCAGCGTCAGGAGTCCGCAGAGGGCGCCCCGATGAAGCGTGGTGTCTGCTTGATCGTGCGCACCATGACCCCGAAGAAGCCGAACTCCGCTCTTCGAAAGATCGCCCGCGTGAAGCTCACCAACCAGATGGAAGTCACCGCCTACATCCCAGGCATCGGTCACAACCTCCAGGAGCACAGCGTTGTGCTCGTTCGTGGCGGCCGAGTGAAGGACCTTCCTTCGGTGAAGTACCACATCGTTCGCGGCGCACTCGATGCCGCCGGTGTGAAGGATCGCAAGCAGAGCCGATCGAAGTATGGCGCGAAGGCTGAACAAGCCACCGCGAAGAAGAAGTAAGCGATGCCACGTCGTACAACGGTCCCACGCAAGCTTAAGTACGAAGTTGTTCCGCTGAACAAAACCGTTGACCGTTTCGTGGTCAAGGTGATGTTGAGCGGCAAGCGCGGTCTTGCAGAGCGAATCCTTCGCGAAGCGCTTGCACGTGTTGAGTCACAGGCGAATCGCCCGGGCCTCGAAGTGCTTGATCTTGCGCTGCGCAATGCAACACCACTCATTGAAGTGAAGCCGCGCCGCGTCGGTGGCGCCACGTACCAGGTGCCTGTTGAGATTCGCGGCGAGCGCCGCTTGAGCCTCGGCGTGCGTTGGTTGGTGCAGGCTGCACGCAAGCGCAACGGCAAGAGCATGTCCGACAAACTCGCCGCTGAGTTCCTCGATGCATCCAACAACCTCGGCGCCGCAGTGAAGCGACGCGAAGAGACCCACAAGATGGCGGAGGCGAACAAGGCCTTCAGCCACTTCCGGTTCTAGGAGCGAGAGATGGCACGAGCAACGTCACTCCTGCGAACGCGAAACATCGGCATCATTGCGCACATTGACGCAGGCAAGACCACGGTCACCGAGCGCATTCTCTTCTACACCAAGAAGATCCATAAGATCGGCGAGGTCCATGAGGGCGCCGCAACGATGGACTGGATGGAGCAGGAGCAGGAGCGCGGCATCACCATTACCGCCGCTGCCACGACCTGCGCGTGGAAGGATCACGTCATTAACATCATCGATACGCCCGGGCACGTGGACTTCACCGTTGAGGTGGAGCGCTCGCTCCGAGTTCTTGACGGCGCAGTCGTCATCTTCGACGGCGTTGCCGGCGTAGAGCCACAGTCCGAAACCGTATGGCGTCAGGCGGACCGCCACGCCGTCCCACGCTTCTGCTTCATCAACAAGCTCGACCGCACGGGTGCCGATTTCTGGCGCTGCTTCGACATGATCAAGGATCGTCTCGGCGCCAATGCAGTGCCACTTCAGCTCCCAATTGGCCTTGAAGATCAGTTCGAAGGCGTCATCGACCTCATCGCCATGGAAGAGATCGTCTACCTCGACGACAAGGGCGAGAAGAGCGAGCGTCGACCGATTCGCGCCGAGCTCCAGGCTGAGGCCGACAAGTGGCACGCCTTCATGCTGGATCAGGCGGCAGGCCAAACCGACGCACTCACCGAGACCTACCTGGAGACTGGCACCCTAAGCCCAGAGCAGATCCGCGAAGGGATCCGCGTCGGCACCCTGGGCTACAAGATCGTTCCAGTCCTCACCGGCTCCGCCCTTAAGAACAAGGGCGTTCAGCCAATGCTTGACGCTGTGGTTGAGTACCTCCCAAGCCCGCTTGACGTACCGGCGATCAAGGGGACCGACCCACGTAACGTTGAAACCGAGATGTCGCGCCCAGTCGAGGACGAGGCCCCGTTCGCCGCACTCGCGTTCAAGATTGCCGCAGATCCATTCGTTGGAAAGCTCGGTTTCTTCCGCGTCTACTCAGGCGTCCTCAAGGCTGGTTCCTATGTGCTCAACCCATCAAAGGGGAAGAAAGAGCGCATCGGCCGCCTAATCCGCATGCATGCCAACCACCGCGAGGAGATTGACGAGGTGCGAACGGGCGACATCGCCGCCGCCGTCGGCCTGAAGGACACGTTCACTGGTGACACCCTCTGCGACCCAGAGCACCCAATCGTGCTCGAGTCGATGACCTTCCCAGACCCAGTGATCGAGCTCAGCGTCGAGCCGAAGACAAAGGCCGACCAGGAGAAGATGGGTGTCGCCCTGCAGCGTCTCGCTGAAGAGGATCCAACCTTCCGCGTTCACACCGACCAGGAGTCGGGTCAGACCCGCATCGCGGGCATGGGCGAGCTCCACCTAGACATCATCGTCGACCGCATGGTGCGCGAGTTCAACGTCGCCGCCAACATCGGTCGCCCATCCGTTTCGTACCGCGAAACCATCCGCAAGCGCGCTAACGGCGAAGGCCGATTCGTGCGCCAGTCCGGCGGTAAGGGCCAGTACGGCCATGCCGTCATCGTTGCGGAGCCGGGCGAGAAGGGGAGCGGTTACGTCTTCGTCGATAAGATCGTCGGCGGCTCTGTGCCTCGCGAATTCATCAAGCCAATCAACGAAGGCATCCGCGAGGCCCTGGAGACAGGTATTTACGCTGGCTTCCCTGGCGTTGATGTCACCGTCACCCTGGTCGACGGTTCGTACCACGACGTTGACTCCTCAGAAATGGCCTTCAAGATCGCTGGCTCCATGGCCCTCAAGGACGCCTTCCCGAAGGCAGATCCCGCTGTGCTTGAGCCGGTGATGGTTGTTGAAGTCACGATGCCAGAGCAGTTCCTCGGCGACGTAATGGGCGACCTGAACAGCCGACGCGGACAGGTGCTGGGCATGGAGAATCGCGGAACGACGCAAGTCGTCAAGGCGAACGTCCCGCTCGCGACCATGTTCGGGTACGCTACGGACCTCCGATCGATGACCCAGGGCCGAGCGGCCTTCTCGATGGAGCTCTCCCACTACGCCGAAGTTCCATCGCACATCGCGCAGGAACTGGTGGCGAAGTCCAAAACTGCGGCGCAGGCGTAGTCGGCGCGCGGTTGTTAGTCGAAGCGTAAGAAAGAAAGAAGGAGGAGTTCGAGATGGCAAAGGCAAAGTTCGAGCGGTCCAAGCCGCACGTCAATATCGGAACGATCGGGCACATCGACCACGGCAAGACGAGCCTGACCGCCGCGATCTCGAAGTACCTCGCCCTGAAGGGGAG
>JACCEA010127099.1_pt1 | contig 15124 bp, 10 predicted proteins | sample 7449851 | NCBI WGS metagenome assembly JACCEA01 (sample SAMN15323453, study PRJNA562643) | freshwater metagenome | isolation source: river surface water | place: USA:Blue River Watershed | collected 2017-08-18 | reverse complement strand
GAGGCAGAATGAATACAGGATCAATCGCATTTTGCATGAGGTCAGCAGTATAATTGCGAGCTATCAAAGCTTAACTCCAAAAGAAATGAAGAAGTTATTACCTCACAAGCCCAATATTCGCTTGACGAACACACAACGGTCATATTTCTTTGTAGCTTCAAGTGCAGTCGCCGTAAAATCTTTAATTGATCGCATTCAGAATCCAGGTAACTTTACTTCTTGTCCTTCAGGAGAGATAATGAAGATTTTACCAGGAAATTATATATGCAATTTGACTTTAAGATATCGTTGTGTTGATATTAAATTGAAACTTTTTAGAAAAGAACAAGCATAAGTCATCAGTAAGTGAATTTAACAACGGTATATTGGCAATATAATATTACGACCCAGACCTACTTCGATTATAAATACATTGCGCCAATAAATTCAGGATTGCATACGCAATGATAATGATAGATTGATACACCGAATGAATATTGTTTCTGTTTACAGTATTGTTTGAAAGGATGAAAAAATATCATCTAAATTAGCTGATATTTTAGGGACGGCGAGGGATCAGCGAGCAAGGTTCTAGTCATCTCAAACAATTTTGAAAACAGAATCAGCAATGAATGGGGACCCTATCTGAATAATGCGTATCTTGGTTTCTTGGTTATATCCAAATTCAACTCACCTTCTACTCCAACATCATATCTAAACGGGTTACGATCATAAAATGGAAGCATTATTTTCAAATGAATTTATTGATCGCGTTCTTAGCTGTGAGAATGCTATTTGGCACAATGAAGAAAGTTAGAACAAGCAAAATTCATGCTATTTGTAAAGTTAACCATCATCATTTTGTTAAGGTGGCGGAGGCAGTGTTACTTTCAGCTCTGATTCTACGGCTCTCCCTGGTACCATATACTCGCAGCATTTCTCCAGAGCTCCTGTGATAATGAGATCAACTTCAACCGCATTGCACGCTTTGGTAGAGCGCATTGAAAATCCGGTCAAAATGAAAGGAAGTCGCGGGTACATCGAAAAATTGGAACATGGTGAATACATTTGTAATTTAGTGCTTTCTTTTGGTAATTTTCATATCAAGATTCGGTTATTCAGAAAGTATTTAATGAAGAAGACCACATAATATGTGCGGTATAATTGGTCATTAATGGAGCAATCATGCATGTAGCAGTAGAAAGGAAGATAGTATTAAAATGGGTCACCCCCAAACTATTCTACATTCAAGCTTTCTGTCCTTGTTGCTTCTTTTTGTCTTTGTTTTTCTTCCTCTTCATACTGTTTCGAAGCTTCTTTTTGCGAGGATCATTGTCGGGTGCAGCCTAATAGAGATTGAGTAAATATTTTCGTCACAATCAAAGAATGGATATTTGCCTCCAATGGGATCATCGATGCATTTCTAGCAAGGGTAAAAGAACAGGAATTACCAAGATCTCTCACATGATTGGCCAATTTATTTACTAAATCTGGTCTGTGCAATGACAATCATTCAACCCCCTCATCACACACATGATAGGAACTTACTTGAAGTTTCCGCAATACCAAAATGTTGGAAATGGTGATGTAAACTTGCTGCTCTTCTGTTGACGTCGCCCCTGTATGAACATGATTATCCTGCTAATAATATTTCAGAGCTTAAAGATACCTTTGGAGTGGTGTAGAGATATCGCTTCTTTGGTACTATGTAAAACATATTATTACTACTACTAACAATTTTCTGAAAGTAATCTTTCATATACACATAATTAGGTACCAGCAAACAAAATGGACGACTATCATTGTTATTAGCTACAAAACGCAATAATCTCTCCATGTGATCACTAGAATAAGGAGGGTTTGTTAGTAATACATCATGTGGTGGTATTGCACGAAGACGCATGGTCGTGTAAAAGTCCTCTTTGCGATTGTACACATTTGGATAACCAGTTGCAGTAAGGCGCTCGATGACACTTCCCTCGCAAAAATATGGATCATATATAGCAAAATCCCCGGGTAGCTTGCGAATAACCTGTTGATTGTACAGATCGAGTACATGTTTAATGTCTTGATAAGCTTCTAAAGGAGACTCACAGTGATCATCGCCTTCAACTGGGTAGGGATAATCATTAAGATTTTCACCATTATTGTCGTCTTGAACAGCCTTATCACAACTACTGTTGCGTTGGGATTCTCCGATAATTTCATCTGATGGTACCTTAGAAGCATTATTATCTTTGTTCTTGCTCTTCTTTCGCCTCTTTTTCTTCTTTTCAGCACCATCATCTTGTGCACCCTTAGCCTCACAGTCAGCTTCATCGTCATCGCCAGGCTTTCTCTTTCGGCTCAACTGCTGTAAACCACTTTGATTTTGATGCACTTGAATTGATTTTGCTTGTTTGTTACTGCTTGTCTTGTTGGATGTCGTTGCTTGTATGAATTTATTCTCCGCCTGCTTTGCGAGTGCCAGAAGAGAATCCATTGAAACCGCATTCACATTTGAGGGTCGTGGAGGAGATGGAGGCTCATCACGATCATGATTACGGCTTCGATTTTGTTGCTGCATCTTTCCAGGCCATCCAGGTCAACCCAGAATGCAACACACAAAAATGGTATTGTAGTTGGAAGTAATGAAGTAAGGCTAATCCCCAATCCACGATGGCACATGCAGGTTTGATTGTGGGGCGGGGTTGTTGCTGCATTCTGCAACATTAAGGTATATAAAATTACAGTAATATGATTTTTCGATGTGTTATAAATTGGTCAATGCTGTTTTCACCCAAGTCACTTAGTTTTTACAACGCTATTTTTATTGTACTTAATAAATCATTCTCACTTCCAAATTTTGAATTGCCCCGAACCATCGTCGAGAGTTTCTCGATCAACCCCCTTCTAAGTTAAATCACGATGTTTAGAAGAATCTCAAAGTTATCGTTTGTGGCGACGGCGCCACGCATGTATGGCACTCTCAAACCCCTTGTTCTCAAGCAAAATGTAGTGGCTTTTTACGGCCTCCAAATCAGTAGAGAATTTAGTAAGGATCGCGCCTCCAAAATTGTGAAGCCAGGTGAAGCAATTGTTGTTGATGGTGCACCTCATAAAGTTCAAAAAATTACCCAAGGAAAGCGAGGAAAAGGAGGGGGATATGTTAGGTAAACGTGATATGTGTTCTGCTCTATAACAATAACCCGCTCAAAATCTTTTAGAGCTGTTATTAAGAATTTGGTCACAGGGAATATTTATGAGAAGACTTTTACATCAGACGAAGTTGTGGATGGAGCTGAATTAGAGAAAGAAATATATCAATACAGCTGGAACGATGGCAACAATTATGTATTTATGAATGCTTCCAACTTCGAAGAGGCACAAGTACCAAAGGAAGATTTGGAATTGGCAGATTTCCTTGTAAGTGGACAAGAAGTTAAATTACTCAAGTTTAAGAACAAGATTATTGGTGCGGAGATGGCTAGAACGCAAGAATTTGAAGTGGTTTCAATTGATGAGCAAAAGACAAGGTGATTCTATTTTGATTCATTCTAAATTTGTCGTTACTTACGCTACATTATTTGTTTGACTATCTTGTTTTGATTTTGGATAGTTCTGGACAACATGCGGCAATTCTAAACAGTGGTGCTGAAATATTCGTCCCAACATTCATTTCGCCTGGAATGAAGATTAGAGTAAATGTGTACGATGCTCTGTATGTTGAAAGAGCGTAAATGGAAAATGTTATTAGTACGGCTTATATATTTGGATTGTTGTTTTCATACATAATATATCAAGAGGAAGTAGATATTCCATTCTACTGTTCTTCAATGTATTTCCACTTAAAATTAATACAATCTATTACTATTCACAGAATCTACACCAACTGCACAATCTATCATCAGTATCCCTGTTGAACTATACAGTCTACTTTTACTTTCCGTATACTTGCATATATCAAAAGTTCTCTCAAGCTAATGTTCAATGACCTTGAAGTTTTTGATGACATACTTGTGCGGCGTTTGTTCGTAAGTCTTTGACCGTTGGGTAAGAGCGCCAATGGCGATTCCAAATTCTATTCTATACTATACAATACAAACCATAAAAAGGAATAAAACAACATCGAACAATCACTTGTAACTTGTTTCCTTATCATTTGGTTGCAATCTCATTCTTCACTTCTCTATGAATTAATAATGGCAGGCAGAGTGACAGCGAAAGCGAATGAACGTGTGCATTATATTGCACAGACGACATTCACTTTAGACAACCATTTTACTGATTTGAAATTATTAGGGAAGGGCTCTTATGGTGTAGTTGTATCAGCAATATCGGAAAAATCACAAAAGAAGGTTGCTATTAAGAAGATCACACCGGTAGCGAAGCATATCATGGATGCGAAGCATGTCCTACGTGAAATTCGTTTAATGCGTCACATGGGAAAACATGAAAATATTATAAGTATGGATGATTTATTTTATCGTGAAAGCTACGATGAATTATATATTATCATGGAGTTAATGGATTCAGATTTGCATCGCATTATTCAATCAAAACAAACATTGACAGAAGCACATTTCCAATACTTTATGTTTCAATTATTGTGCGGATTAAAGTATTTACATGACAATCGAATTATTCATCGTGATTTAAAGCCTGGCAACTTATTAGTATCCAAAGATTGTCGATTACGTATAACCGACTTTGGATTGGCACGGGAGAAGCCTATGAAGAGTGTAGATGGAGATTCTTTGGAAGAGAGCATTGATGAACCAATGACGGAACATGTTGTGACACGCTGGTACCGACCACCGGAACTAATGTAAGAATTTTTGAATTATCTTTACATCTGGCAATGTATCCCTCATTCTTTTGCTTTCTTCAGGTTGTGTCCAGATGGTTTATATACTTATGCAGTTGATATCTGGAGCAGTGGTTGCATTTTGGCAGAAATGTTGAATCGTGATCCAATATTTCCCGGAAAGAACTTTATTGATCAGTTATCCTTGGTATTTGATGTTATCGGTTCACCGAGGCCTGATGAAGTGAAGCATATTGTGAATGAAGAAGCTAAAAAGTTTCTAAAAGCTCAAGCAGTTAAACGAAAAGTACCGTTTCGAAAAATTTTCCCCAATGCATCTGCAGAAGCTTGTGAACTTTTAGAAGAAATGATGTTCTTTAGCCCTGACAAACGCTGTGATGTTGATAAAGCTCTCAACCATGCATTTATTCTTCCATTTCATGATCAAAGCAATGCAATGTATAATCCCCAATGTCTAACGTTTCCGCCAGTGAACCGACAAGAGTTTGAGTTTTCATTTGAACGCAACCCCAACATGACCAGACTCCAATTGAAGAATATGATTAATCAAGAAGTTACATCCTTTAAAAGAGAGAAGTATGGTTCTGGAAAGACTGGCAGCAAAGCGACAGTAAATGGACCAGTTGCCCCAACGTCAACCGCAGGTGGTGCTGCTGCCGCTGCCTCCAGTAATGCCGCTGGCACGACCAGAAAGGATTCGCTTTCCAAACATCCAAAGGAAGACAACACTGACAACGATTCCACTACCAGTGGGGGAACCGCACGATTACGTAGGCAACCATCGGATTCTCACTTGAGAAGCACACAAAAACAAGGTGTTTTCTCCAACGCACATTCTACACTTGCTGGTGTCCCAGTTGTGTCTTCTACTGCTCCAAATAATGGCCAAGATAAAGATGTCCCTACTTACTTGCGAGGGACGGCTAGTTCTGCATATCGCTCAAACTCTGCTCCAAAAATGAGACCAGGTGCAACTGCTGTCGGATCTACCGCAGGAGGGTCCGTTATCAAACCAGGAAAAGACCAACAAAATGAACCAAATCTACCACCTAAACCAAAGCAATCCATTATGGATAATCGAGGAATAGAAAAAGAAAAGATTATCACAGTTGATGCTGCAAAAGTTCATGCCATGATTGAGGAGCCTGATGCTTATGATATCCTTTTCAATGGGTCTTCGAAGGGTGCCATCGGTACCGGAAATAAACGCACAGCTTCAAGTGGAATTGATAATAAACCAAGCAAGAGTAATGTTCCAACGTCTTCCGATGGTCATCGAATGTTGCATGAAGTTGGTAGTCCAATGCGTTCTAAAGACCTTCTTGGAACTATGGATATGCTCAATAAACTGTATCATGAACCTCATAAGATAGCTGTCAATGAAAGCACTGCTTCAATGAAACTTCGTCGAAGTGAAGCCAAAGAACAGGATGACATGATTGAACGCGAGAGAGCGATGAAAGAACTAGAAAGAGAATTTGGAGATTATGTCGGTATGCATGCTCGTAACAACCCAATAAATATTGGTGGCAAAGAGCAGAAAGAAAGAGATGACAGTGATGACGGCATTCGTAGTGAAGATCTTAGTCAACCTAAGAGTCCATCAGGAATGCGGAAGAGTCTGAGATATGAACCAAGTCCTCAAAAGACTCTTCGATATTCAAATTCCAACAATATATCCAACAGTAATTCGAATATTCCGCAACCAATGCCATCATTTTCTCCATTGTCATCGCCACAAAGATCGTCAGCAAATAACAATGCAAAGCCACCTGGTGGAGGACTTCCTCAACCACCGCAATCACCCAATGGTATTAATAGGAAATCAATCATGCAAACATATACATCACCAAAGGTTATTGCTTCAGGGCCGCGTGCATCATATAATCTTGATGGTAATTCAATTACCGGGAATGGTATCAATAGTACAATACCTCCATCTCCTGTAATTGTTGTAAATAAGAAGTTTCCAGATTTGCCATCTTCTCCAAATCGTATTATAAGATCCTCAAATACCGATCGAGCTGGAAGTGAAGGGAAAAACAATGACGACGAGATTGATAAACGAGACAATAATGTCTTTCGATCAAGTGGAACAAGAGATGCTGTTCGTGAATCTTTATCAAAAGCAATTCAGAGTACCAAAGGAAGAGAAGAATGTAAAGAAGTTACTATTGAAAACGAATCTGATCATGATGATGAAAGTCTCGAACCATCACCTGTTCCTTATCCTTCACAACCTCCAAAGCCTTTTTATTCAGTGCTAGGGGGTGTTGCTAGTGTGAATCCAACCACCCAGAAGATGGATTATGGTCAACTCTATGCGAGCAAGTTGGCACCATCCACCAATAATGCAATCTCTCATCAAGCACCATCGTCAAGTGCTAGACCACCTATCCCCCCGTCGGGTGTTATTCATCCCTCGAATTATACTAATGAATTTGATCGGGTTACTGAGAAAGAAAATAGACAGATGGGATTGCGTCCAAGTGGAATTGGTGATCTCACTGGAACTGCAAATGCTACGCATCATGATAAAGACAATAAACAAAAGAAAAAGATTACCGTTCCAAAGAGTCCCAAGTTTTCTACAATGTCGTGGCAGAAAAAACAAGAACAACAAGGTAATCAGGCTGGTGTTGGTGGTGGGGAAGATCGGAGAAAGTCTGGTGTTGGGTTGAATGGCCTCAATGGCACTGGGATAGACAAACGACGTGCAACCAGTACAGGACGCATGAGACTCTGATAGAAGCAGTAGCAGCAGTAGCTGGAATGGTTAAGTGTATTTAGGGATTAAGGGATTTTGAAATGGTCATGTATATTGAATATCTATGTAAGGTAATAATTTAAAGAGTCTTAATAAGTCAATCACCATAAACTTGAGGTTGATGCGAGTACGACTTCGCAGTGGAGACGACCATGGATATGTCGATTTCCACAATCCAATTCACCAATACATGACCCCATTGTAATGCGCACCTCGAATTGGACTGTTATGAGGTGTGGCATTCATCTCGTCGAACTTAAAGGATTGGTCGGCATGAAACCTTAATGGGGAAAGATTATCAACAGTAACAAGTAATTCACTACTTCTCACACGACAATCTGATTTGTTAGCATTATACACACTTGATAGACGAATGGAATGCTGGAAGTTGCTACGACTATGATTACAGGAGAATGGAATAAGGTTAACACCTTCAGGAGCGATGAAATATGCAGTAACGCTCATTGATCTATCGTCATCATCCGATTCATCAATATCTAAGCTATCATTGTTGATAATTCTATTGGTGCTTGTTTTGGGCGGAGCCTTTACAATATCGCCAATAGTCAAGCCGTTGATATGAACCTTTTCGCTGATTGCACCGATACTGACACTTCTGCTCCTGTCTTCCGACGTGACAGAGGAAGATGTCGAGAATCCAACCGTTGTGTCATCTTTGTTCAGAAGCATCAAATGCTGTAACTCTTTACTGCCAGAATCCATATAATACTGCCATGGCCTATCAGGATTCTGGTGAAAATTACGATTGTACATGGTAGCAATAGTAGATCTTCTGTGTGGTTCAGATGACTGTCGATTTAACCTCCCAAGTGTATCGCCGCTATTCCGGGTATCGTGAATTGTCGAAGCACTACCACCGCCATGTCGCCACATCAACTTTGAAAACATATTGCCTGTCAATCCTTAGAAACTAATATTTCCAATTAAAGTATTCTTTAAGGACTTTCAAGAAAAGAGAAATTCATGGCCCGTAAATTGCGAATCCAGAATGTGTTACACTAATCAATGCAGTAACACGTTTTCGAATTTCCAAGCAAGGATTCAATCATCACAATCATGGAAAAGCAAGAAGTTACTCTATAATCTGATCGGAAAATTAAAATATCCACAAATATACAAGATACTACACAGTTAGCCCTATTTATAATATTACTTTACAACATCAATAATTTCTACAAACTATTGACAAAGAACTTCGACATGAACCAAGAGGAGAGCATAATAGCTGGGTAAGTGAAACAGTTATTCTATAAAGCAAAATAAATTACAACAATCTGTACAACATCATAAATGACTTACTTCGATCCACATCGCTTCCAGAAATGGCAAGTACATTGTCAATTGGTAGTGAACTAGTATTGGTTGAGACAGTATGGCCAATCCAACTAAACACAGAAACGACAACATGCGCATTACTTCCTTCACCCATAGAAAGCGATTGGAAAATCTCTTGTGTGTAATTCCAACAAGTGCTAATCCTATAATCAACATCAAATCCACTACTACAACAATACAAAAATAAAGCGCAACATTGTACAATCCCACACCTGTCAATATCACTATCAACGCTAATATATACAAGGCAAGTCGATCAAACTGGTCACGCAACACAAGATCAAGAAATAATGACAATGAATGGTCCGCACCGTGTTCGCTGACGATTCCATATGAACCACAGCTGTCCGGTGAAATATCAACATAGAATATTCTGGTGATAGACAGTAGGTTCCACTTGTATACAATCGATGTACCGACATCCAAGATACTTTTAATAAATTGCAAAGTAAAACAAACGTTTACCCAAGAGTAACGCTCATTGTTATGAATGAATGGTATTGAACGCATGGAAATTAATATCCCACTGACAACTAGGAAATCGATGGCAATCGAAATCATAGATAATCCACTTGGAAGCGATGACCCTGCATTTAGAAAGGTTTCTCTCAAAACAAATGGATTTAATGAAAAATAAAAATATATCAACAACAATGGAGCGATCAAGATTCCACACGCAATACCGAACTCATTGATACCCTATGAAAATCAAAGCATGATGAAGAGTTGACAACAAGGCGACATACAAAATCTTACCACGAAATGATGATCTCCCATCATTAGATAAAAAAAATGTGAATGATGCAGTTCCTCTGATTGAAAGATGGCACCACATTAGTGAACAGGGAATGAGTATGAGTGTGATACGTACCGTGAAGGTTATTACTGACATATACCAAATGGAGAATAACTTCAAATAAATCTTTGCTAGTGAATATAGATGAGGATTTATGTCGATATTCATGGCGAGAGGATTTGTTTGATTGAGATTGCTTCAATTCATTGGTCTTGATAGAAGTTGATATGGGCTTTAGTGAGAGGGTTATTGAATCAATATTTTGTTGTAAAAAGTCACTGTGATAGCCATTACCATTGCTTGACTCCATCATCGTCCATATGTGTTCAAGCAATCCAGTGAGTCTTGAATTATAGTTAATAACAGCAAGACTTGATAGAGGCAGTTGGAAAGCATCGCTAAGGTTTTTCATGATAAGATGGACAAACTTCTGTACGTGCGCATGGATCCAGTGATGATATGCAGTCTGAACAGAGACTTTTTTGTTTGTCCCATAGATGCTCAGCACATATGACAACATATCCATATTTGGTAGATTACCATTCTTTCCCTGAAACTTCAATTGAGCTCCAGACCAAAGCAAGTTATTGTCGTTCGATAATTGTGAAGAAATGGTCTGGAAGGTACACTGATGTGGATCTGATGCGAAATAATCTTGTAAGTCAATCACGTATGCCTCACGAAAGAGCCCAAATTGTGATTGCCAATCAAATACACGTTGATCTAAGAGAAGAGATTGAACGACTTTGTCCTGTAATATATCTTCCTTGGTCCAATCGATGGAAATATCCACATTCGATTGGGAAAGTGTATCCAACCAATTAGCAATTTCATTGCTTGATGATGTTAGACCAGATGAAGATAAATGAGATGAAGAAAAGATACAATCACCATAGAAAGATGGATAATTAGATTTCGCTTCATGCATAATAATAACCACTTTTCTAGCTAACCACTTTGCATGTTGAATTGCGTTGATCAAATTCAGTAATAGTAAACGGATGCGAGACTGACCATGTGGACAATCTATTGGAAGAGTAAGAACAACCACAGTTGTTTCCAAATGATTGAATCCAATACCATTTGATGGACCATCAATGATGAATGCTGTTAATGCTGCAGATATGGTGATACATCGCTGTTGTCTCTGTAGTGGACGTGAGGATAACAACTCAGTTTTCATGATGTACTCACACCAATGATTCATACTCTTAACATTGCTGTGGTTCTCATTTTCATCTGAAAGTAGTAGGATATCTGCGGTGGATTTATTCACAAAATATTCTTCATCGGGGTGGTAGTGCACGTCTGTCATTCTCTTTACGACCTCTCGACCTTGCATCATAATAGCATGTTCATCTACGTACATGCCACGTGGTTTATCTTCTCCTGTAGATAATGATATGGTTGGAAAGAGTACTACCACATAGATGATTCCAAGGAACCAGAAGCAACACCCCAGCGTCAGAACCAATCGTAGTCTAAGTGGTGGTCGCTCCGGAGGGCGTGCATGTGTGTCGGCATGCTCAACACTGCGAGAACCTTTCCTCATCAAATAAGAGGAAAGCTTTTGACCCATGTTGATTGCGTCTACGTTCGACTCCAGTATTCCATTCGAAACGAGGCCAGTTCAAAAATTAATAAAATTAATTGCTGTACAGCAGAATGATGGGATCCTGCGCCCACCGCTACAATCGCTGCTGCTGTTTGCCGCTGCAGGCACTGCCTGCTGGATGCGCTTGCTGCGCTCTGTTGCTGCTGCGCCGCCTGCAACAGAGCCTGGCGGGTTGGTCATGACAAAACCAAAAATGCAAGGGGATGAACAAATAATAAAAAACATAAAACCCATCCATCCCATCAGTCATGATCAGAAAATCTTTGAAGTATGTTGATCTAAAAGGTATTCCCATACTGAGGCAACTTCAGATTGAGGAGATTTTGCTTCGCCACACGAGAGAGAACTAGTAAGCTACCAGAATATATGCAGAGCGTTTCTCCTTCACACATCTAACATGACTGATGCAGTTTCTTGGTGAATCGAAATTCAAATTTTCGAACAATAGTTATGGGATTCTCAGCAAAACCGTTGGATCTACTGGAGGTTGACAAAGTTAGAAGGTAGATATGTGCAAGTATACCGAAACCCATGTTAATTGTTGGTATGGTGTCACAGAGATAATATTACTGTATTGCGCCGCTACACTGGTGGAGGAACAGTTATAGTTGATCAAAATACATTTTTCGTGTCTATTGTTATGAATGTGAGTTCGAACAAATTCGTTAATGACGGTCTTCATTTATCCATGGTCATGTAGGATAAAGATGCTAACACTCGTCCTTACCCGAGAGAAATTATGGCGTGGACCGCTGCATGTCTGTATACACCTGTTTTCAAGAAGTTATTGAAACCTGATGGAGATCAGGTGCTAACATCTTGTTTATAATCAATTCTTCTGATCTAATCAATTAAATTAGTTCCAACTCTTAGAGCATGATTATATTATTGGCAGCAGAAAGTTTGGTGGCAACGCACAGACGATTACAAAAGACAGATGGGTTCATCATACTTCATTTTTATGGGATTTTGATCCTCAAAATATGGAATATTTACAGGTATGAGACTGTGTCATAGCATGATTCCTTGTAAGTCTGGAACGTTCAATATTAGTTACCAAAGAAAAGACCAGAATATAGACAAAACCGAAAGCATACAGATTTTCTGCAACCATTGAAAAATTGTATTTCATCATTAGATGACTTTGAAAGAGAAATCAAACATCAGCTGTCACAATTATATGATGTAGAGCAAGTTTCATTGTCGGAAGTTGAAGCACTAGAACGGCAATTGCAACGTGTTTTACCAGAATTTGAAGCTAGAACAAAGGTAGAACTTGTTTAATTAAGGAATTTGAGCTACCTTATATTAAGCTTAAAAAGAATATGCACTCGTAAATAAGTATTCGAAACAGCGTACTATGAATCGTTGTGAAATTGGAAAATGATATCAAGTGGTCTTTAATAAAGAGAAAATATATAGACAACCTTTATGAGATCACATCTTCAGCACAATCTTGCCTGTATTGTTGGCAGTAAGCATTTCTTTTAACGTTGTTCCTACATCTTCCAAGGAAATAACTTTGGTGACGGGGACTTCAATTCTACCGAGCAACACTAGCTCTGTCACTGCTTTTCCACAAGCCACGAGCCTCCTTCTAGGCGCTAGCCCTTGACCATGTGCTGCTCCTAGAGATACTTGACAAAATACATGACTCATCAAAAATCCGTTCAGGTCACCTTCTGCGAACGACACAATCGGACATATCAAACCATCAAATTTCAACGAGCGAATGGCGTCTTTCGTTGTGGCTGCCCCCACACAATCCAATATCCAATCAACTCCTTCACCATTCGTGAGGCGTTGCAAACCATCGTGAACGGTCTCATCATGATAATCAATCACGTCAGTTGCTCCTAATTTCTTCACATGATCAAAGTTTTTCTTGGAACAAACAGCAATAATACGCTTCACACCCGATAATTTTGCAAATTGCAAGGCAAAACAGCCAACTCCACCACTGGCTCCCACAACGCACAGAACTTTTTCTGGGTCATCCTGTTGAACAATTTCATCGATCTTTGGAAGGTGCAATTTGTCGTACAATGCGCGATGCGCAGTCCATGCTGCACAAGGAGTTGCTGCCAATGTAACGGGATCAAAAGGCAAATCTTTGCCTAACATAACGCAAGTTAACGCATCGTGGATGGCGTATTCAGCAAAACCACCGTTTCCTTTCATCATGCGACCATGATAAAGGACATAATCACCAATTGTGATATGTGTCACATCACTACCTACGGCATCTACTTGCCCACAAACATCAAGACCCAATGTAACATTCTCCGTACCGGGAGGTAACATGCCTTTCCAATTTCCAACTTTAGCATCAACCGGATTTAATGCGGTCGCTGCAACCTTCACACGAATTTCATCTGGTCCGGGTACGGGGATGGGACAATCATCCACGACCGTCCAGATTCCAGAATTTAAATTATACACCGAAGCTCTCATATATATGACCATCCAGATAAATTAGAATATTACTTTATATTGTATTGTACCAACGGTTGGTATTCCATGGTATATAATACTTCTATAACATAAGGTCAGAGACCGCAGCACATCCCCCAAAACTGTATGGCATCTTTGTGCTGATCTCAGCACAAATATGGAATCTGCCAACTCTCTCCATTCTATTATGCATTATGTATGATTGTAGTACAATATGAGACTAAATGAGTAAGTAAAAGAAGGTACAAAATCTGGAATCTCGTTTCGGTATATTCTTTTGTCATTCTCTCACCTCCTGTAATAGATTCGGTGCCCACCATTATAATGGTAGACTTTCCTGGAATGAAGCAAATCTCCCAAAATGGGTGGATATCATCTGCAGGTCCGTGTCATTGGAATGTCCACCACGTCGATTTAATTTGACACGAATCGCTCCATAGTATTGAACTTGATTTCTGTGGCTTTCTTGGCAGCCACTCACAACAGTGCTTGGTGGTCCGTTCATGTGTGGGATTCGGACAGCAGTTCAACTTGCGATCAAATCATCAGTATGGTCCTTTATCATGGAGTTTGTAGTGAGGATACTTATGGTGATAAATCTACAAGCAATTGTGTCTCCTTCACTGATACGAGCACATGGGACTCTTTCGATAATTTCTTGAATGGAGATGGGACCACAAACACCCAAGATGCAGATATGGTTACTGGAGCCTCCCATTACAACACTTGTGGCAAGTTGATCAACGCGGCTTTGGCTTTTTGTGTTATCGGAGTTGTTTGTCAATTGGTCTCTGGCTTTGCTGTGCCAGTTGATAAACACAAGATTTTACAACTTGTCAATTCTTTCTTCGTAGGCCTCAGTATCTTGTTGATTATTTCAGCCATTGCTATGTCACACAATGATATTGATAATGCAACGTACTGGGAACTCATTTTCTGTCCCGCACCCGGTGCAAATACCACTTATGCAAACTCATACATCAGCGGTCCTGTCTATGGCTATTTCTTGGCTTTATTTGCTCTCCTCTTTCAGATTATTTTGATGTCCTTCCTTTTAACACCTGGGAATTGCTGCTTCTGTTGTCCTTGTCAACAATGCTGCGGCTGTGTCGAGTACAAGGAGCCGTTGGCTTTTCAAGAACAATCAGCAACTCCTGTCGTGGCTGTTGGTGCTGCCACGCCAACAGCTCAATCAGTGCAGCAACATACTGTTGTGGTTGGAAAGGTGGTTGACTATGCATAGCAATCCCCACTATCATCTCTTATTCGGTTCTTTTGAATCATCAGAATATTCTTTTTTCATTTACTTCAAGCACTAAAATACTGTATTCCTTTTGGATTTTTTATATG
>JACCEA011450192.1_pt1 | contig 15130 bp, 11 predicted proteins | sample 7449851 | NCBI WGS metagenome assembly JACCEA01 (sample SAMN15323453, study PRJNA562643) | freshwater metagenome | isolation source: river surface water | place: USA:Blue River Watershed | collected 2017-08-18 | reverse complement strand
TTTTTTAATTGAGGTGAATAAGAACATTTTTCTTTTTCACTTTTTTCACTTCTAGCGATTTACTGTAATTTAATAACGCGTTAATCACATTGTTTGAAGGGCCATTTTTCAACTCATTGGCAGGAGCGATAACTTCAGGGTATTTTTTCAACATAGGCAAGAACGTGTGTTTGTTTCTCTAAAAACGCACAAGCTTTTTGTTTAGTATATATCGATGAAAAAAAAGTTGTTTTCGAATTAATAACCACCAAACCAACGGCGCAAGAACCATTCAATTGCCAAGGATAACAAAAGAATCAAAGCAATTAATTTATAGTCGATTAAATCATTGAACGACGCGTCTTTAATAGAAACACTCGTAATGTCGTCCCTGTTTTTGATTTGATTGATGATTTTCTGATAATTTTTCAATAAATCGAATTTACCTTTTGTTTTTTGCGCCAACTGATTCATTAAGGCTTGGTTCGAATAAGTGTCCAATTGTTCGATTGCAATGTCTTCAACCACAAAAACACCTGATTTCTTGTAACTTTTACCATTAAACGTTGCCGTTCCAAACCAACTGTATTTGCCTGGTTTCAACTTCCCTAAGGACAATTTATAACTATCTCCAACAACACCAAATTGAAATTTGCTTGTTTTATTCTTTCCATCTGTCAGCGTCAAGTTGATTTTTGGGCTTGTAATTGCTTCTAATGATTCATTGTAAAATGATGCATTAACCTCAACCTCTTCGTCTTTTGAGAAACGTTTTGGAAAAGTAACATGTAAGGCTGTTGTATTTTGTTTTACTAATAAATATTGCGTTGTCTTGCTTATTAAATCTCTGAAAGCAACACAATCTCCGGTGCGAGTGTAGTCATTAATTTTCCACTTCCACAACCCTTCTCCATAAACAACACCATTTTTTACGGTTCCTTTTTTATTAAAGAAGATTAACGGCTCTTTTTTCTTAATTGGTCCGATTCGTTGGTAAACCAATACTTCTGCCCCTCCAGAAACTTTTAATTCACCAAAGCGACTTCTCAACGGTGGATAATAGTTAAATGCATTTTTCAATTCATCTGAAAGTTCAAACTGCTGAAATCCATCATTGATTCCTCCTTGAATTTCGTCTGATTGATTCCCTGAAGAAACGGTCATTCCAAGTCCCAACTTAGAAATTACGTTAGCACTAGTATTTGGACCAATGATGTATAAAATTGGAATTTTACTTTCTGCTAATAAGTTATTCAATGATGGATCGAAATTTACCCCCGGCTCATGCCAAATAATCAAATCAACTTTTTTCAAATCACGCTTCCAGTCTTTTGCGAGTTCAGAAACGACTTCCAAGTTTTCATCTTCTTCGATGATTTGTTTCATTGCAGCGACATCTGGATGCGGTGCTCCTGCGAGCATCAATACTTTACTTCTAGAATCAATTACTTCAATGTAGAATACACGTGAATTGTTTTTGTAATTGTATTCATAATTGACATTTGAAACACTAACTGTATATGTTTGAAAGCCAATTTTATTCGCATCCAACAGGAAAGAAACATGCTCGAAATCATGTTTACCATCTTTGTACGTTATTTTTTGTGATGCAATTGTTTTTCCTTCCGAAGAAATTGAAACTGTCGCCCCACCCTTTCCTATTTTAATCGCTTCAACATCAACTTCTACAGGAAATTTGTTCTTGTAAAATGTTACATCATTCACCAAAACATTTTTAATGAAATGATCGCGTTTGGGAATTGTATCACCAACAGTTAGCGCAAAAACCGGTGTGAAATTTATTTTTTCCGCAGCATAGGTTGGATTATTTCCTTTGTTGTAATTTCCATCTGAAACAAAAATAATTCCTCCAATATTTCTGTTGTAAAAATCTGAATTGATTTTCTCGAAACCAGCTGAAAGATCTGAAATTCCATCCTTGAAATCTGGCTTCGATTTATATTCAACTTCAGCTCCAACTGTCATTTCAACAAATTCAAACTCCTCACCCAATTGTTCTTTTAAATCTGACTGAAAGTTGTTTAAATACGAGTTTATCTTCGAACTGTCTTTGTAATTCTTCATGGATGAAGATTCATCGACAAGGGTAATTATAATTGGTTTTTCCTCACGATAATTTACTGCCTCAAACAAAATTCCACACAATAAAATCCCAAGAAGAAACAAGCTAAATCCACGCAGTACTTTAAGTGTTAATTGCCATTTTTTGGATAAACTACTGATCCAGTTTACATTTCTATAAAACCAAACAGCAAGGAAAACACATATTCCAGCCCATGGAATTAGCCACCAAATTGATATGTCTGAAGCAAAACGCATTTTAGATGCGTGAAATTAAGAATTATTGACTAGAAAGACTCGTATGTTTAAAACTATGTTTTTCAGTTTTGAAAATTTAGTCTTTGAAATTCATCATTTTGTAAGAAATACCCAATCCTAGAACAGATTTAAATTGTGTTCTTGGACCAATATTCCCATCCGCATCACGAATATCAATGTCGTCATCGTAAATGAGTGTCCATTGCAAAGAAGCTGAAAACCATTCATTTACTTTAAAATTAAATAACGCTTCAGCATTTACATCAATGTTCTGCGGGTTGTTTAAGTAATTACTAAACAATTCAAGTTTTGATTTTAAATCAATGTTTTTAGCAATGGTAAAATTGTATTTCATTTTAACATAAGCTCCGAATTCACCTCGTAAACGTTCGCCTTGTTTGAGAACATTCCCAAGTCCATCATACGTTGCTGCAGACACACCAAAACTTCCTGCATTTGCTAAAACTTGATCATTAACAATCGTTAATTTCATAGCAAAAGGAGAAGTAAATATCGAGAAATTATCACTTTTAATGTAATCGATTCCCAAGGCAGAACTAACATATCCAGGTGCTAAAAATGTAGAAACACGAACGGAATCATTTGGGTAAGTGAATCCATCCAACATTTGTGTTTTGAAACCTCCAATGACAGAGAAATAAAAATGTTCTTTCAACTTATAACCTAGGTTTGAAGCAATATCAATTCGATCATCTGTTTTTTGCATTCCCTCTTTCGAACCCTTTTCGATGTATTGCAAACCTCCAAGCGCCAAAGAGAAATCATTTGTCCATTTCAAGGTCTTTTTCTCATAATTCGCACTGGCAGATATCGACCCTAAAAGTGACACATTGTTTCGTCCACCAGCATTCCAATTCACAAAAGATGTTTGCGTGCCGTTTAAGCCATAAATAGCTTTCAATTTCCACTTTTTCGGAATTGAATCTGATTTTATAAGTGTATCTGCAACTGGTAATGAGTCAGTTTGCGCACTAGATATGCCCCCGAACAGAAATGTGCAAAAAATAAGTAGTGATTTCATTGTTACAATTTAGGCCACAAATCTCAGCAATAAAAGAGAATTATTCAAGAAAGAAAGTGCTCAATTATAAATTCATTTCGATTGTTTTCTTAAATTCGTTGCGGATTAATAAAACTTTAAAAAAATGTCTAAAGAAGTATATATCATTTCTGCTGCGAGAACGCCAATGGGTGCGTTTTTAGGAGGATTGTCAACAATTCCTGCTACACAACTTGGTTCAGTAGCAATCAAAGGTGCCTTGGAAAAAGGAAACGTGAAAGCTGAATTAATTGATGAAGTTTTCATGGGAAATGTATTGCAAGCTGGTGTTGGTCAAGCTCCTGCTCGTCAAGCAGCACTTGGTGCAGGATTAGGAAACAATGTTCCTTGTACAACAGTGAATAAAGTATGTGCTTCTGGAATGAAAGCAATTATGTTTGGTGCTCAGTCAATCTTAGCTGGTGATAACCAAATCGTTGTTGCAGGTGGTATGGAAAGCATGTCACAAGTTCCTCATTATTTAGACGGACGTAACGGTGTGAAATTCGGAAACATTGGAATGTTGGATGGAATCACAAAAGATGGTTTACTAGACGTTTACAGTAAAGTTCCAATGGGAAATTGTGCTGAATTATGCGCGAAAGAATATGGTTTTTCACGTGAGGCACAAGATGAGTTTGCAATTGCATCTTACACGAAATCTGCTGAGGCTTGGAAAGCTGGTAAATTCAATGATGAAGTAGTACCTGTTGCTGTTCCTCAACGAAAAGGAGATCCAATTATGGTTTCTGAAGACGAAGAATATAAAAACGTTTTCTTAGATAAAATTCCTTCATTGCGTCCAGCATTTGATAAAGAAGGAACAATTACAGCTGCCAATGCATCTACATTAAATGATGGTGCTTCTGCAGTGATTTTAGCTTCAAAAGAAGCGGTTGAAAAATATGGTTTAAAACCGGTAGCAAAAATTGTTAGCTATGCTGATGCGGCACACGCTCCAGAATGGTTCACAACTGCACCGTCTTTGGCGATTCCAAAAGCATTGGATAAAGCAGGTTTAACAACAGCTGATGTTGATTTCTGGGAATTAAACGAAGCGTTCGCTGTTGTTGGAATGGCAAACACTAAAATATTAGGATTAGATCCAGCGAAAGTTGACGTAAACGGAGGTGCGGTTTCTTTAGGTCACCCACTTGGAAACTCAGGTTCTCGTGTTGTTGTAACATTAATCAATGTATTGAAACAAAACGGTGGTAAAATTGGTGGTGCTGCTATTTGTAATGGTGGTGGTGGTGCTTCTGCAATTATTATTGAGAATATTTAATTTCAAAATAATCAAACAACAAAAAAGGCATTCATTCGAATGCCTTTTTTGTTTTATACTATTCTAATCACAAATTATTTTGCAACGCTAGGAACCAAATCAAAATAGATTTTCTCGTACATCGGTAAAATTTTGTCCAAATCGAAATCATGCGCTCTTTTCAATGCATTCACCTTGAATTGATTCAATGTTTCATCGTCTTTTAAAATCTTCAACGCATTTTTTGCCATGTCTTCAACGTCACCAACATTTGATAAATAGCCAGTAACTCCATGAATGTTCACTTCTGGAATTCCACCGGTATTTGAGGAAATTACTGGAACACTCACAGCCATTGCTTCTAGTGCCGCTAAACCAAAACTTTCCGTTTCTGACGGTAGCAAAAACAAATCAGCAATTTCTAATACATGCGCTGTGTCTCTTACTTTTCCTAAGAATATAACCCGATCACAAATTCCTAAATCACGAACCAATTTTTCAACGCTGTAACGCTCAGGGCCATCGCCAGCAAGAATTAATTTTGCTTTTTGGACTTTGTTAACCTCTGCAAAAATGCGAACAACATCTTCAACACGTTTTACTTTTCTGAAATTTGAAACATGACACAGGATTTTTTCACCATCACAAGCATATTTGCGTCTAACATCGCTTGAAACAGAACTTGTTTCGATGTTCGGAGCGATAAAATTCGGTATTACATGAATTTCTCGAGACGTATTAAAATGAGCGTATGTATCCTCTTTTAAACTTTCAGAAACAGCAGTTACAGCGTCAGATTGATTGATGCAAAACGTAATAACAGGTTCAAAAGATGGATCTTTTCCGACTAATGTAATATCAGTACCATGTAAAGTGGTGATAAATGGAATCGAAATACCTTGTGATTGCAATATTTGTTTTGCCATAAAAGCTGCAGAAGCATGTGGGATTGCGTAGTGAACATGCAATAAATCCAACTTCTCATATTTTACAACATCGACCATTTTACTGGTTAATTCTGTTTCATAAGGTTGGTATTCAAATAAGGGATAATCGCTGACAGCAACCTCGTGGTAGAAGATATTTTCTCTAAAGCTTCCAAGTCGAACAGGCTGTGAATAGGTGATGAAGTGAATTTCATGGCCTTTTTTCGCTAACGCCTTTCCTAATTCTGTTCCAACAACTCCACTTCCTCCAAATGTTGGGTATAATACAATTCCGATTTTCATGTGTTTAATTCCTTGATAATGTGTTATTTTTTATCTCTCGTTGTTATTGCTTCGTATATCACGCGCTGTATTTCTGTTCTTATGTTCATGTCTCTAATTTTCCAATTGTCTTGATCTGGACAGACGCGATTGGATAAAAAGACATACGTTAAATTATATTTTGGATCAACCCAAACCAATGTTCCTGTAAAACCTGAATGCCCAAAACTCAACTGTGAAGCCGACTCGTGACATGGTCCACCTCCACTTGCGGTTGGACGGTCAAACCCTGCTCCTCTTCGATTTCCAGGAAATTGTGCTTTCGTAAATTCTGCTACAACTGCCGAGTCAATGTATGAAACGTTTCCGTAGCTGCCTTTGTTCAAAAGAACTTGCATTAAACTTGCTAAGTCAGTTGCATTTGAGAACAATCCTGCGTGTCCACCAACACCTCCAAGCATTGCTGCTCCTGGATCATGCACATAGCCGTGAATCAATTGACCTCTAAAAGCTTGGTCATTTTCTGTTGGAATAATTCTGCCAATTGGAAAGTACATTCTTGGCTGATAACGCATGGAACGCAATCCTAATGGCAAATACAACTCATCCATTAAATAATCTTGGAACAATTTGCCTGTTTGTTTTTCAATGATTTTTTTGATGAAATAATAACCTAAATCCGAATACTCATATTTTTTAGGACCTAAAGCTGTTGAAAGAATTGACTTGTAAATTGAATCGGTGTAGTCGTTTCGAATCCAAATATTATCTGCTACTTGCTTTTCAAATCCATTCTTTTTTTCTGAAGAATAAATCGCTGGATTCAGTTTCCCGTTCTTCAATGTACGTTTATAAAATGGAATCCAAGCAGTTAATCCCGCTTGATGTGCCATCATGTCACGAATTAAAATGTTCCCATAACTACCTGAACCTGTGACTTCTGGAATATAATCTTTTAATTGATTATTTAAACTGAATTTCCCCAATGTTTGTAAACGCATGACTCCACAAGTTGATCCAGCAATCTTAGAGACAGAAGCGATATCGTAGACATCCGTGTTTTTAACTTTTGTCGTGTCTGAATAGGTTTGAGTTCCAAAACTTTTACGGTAAATGATTTTCCCTTCACACGCAACTAAAATCTGACAACCTGGAAAAGCACCCTTTTCAATACCATTCAATGCAATTTTATCGATACCATCTAATTTCTTTGGGTCTACACCAATTTCTTCTGGTTGTGAGAATTTCAAGCGTCCTCCCCACGGAACAATCACGCCGAATTCTCGCTGATAGGTTGAGCTGATCGTAAATGGTAAATTCCCCCTACATTCGTTAGCACCAAAGATTACTTCTGTTGCAGCTAATTGTGCATTAGGATTGTTCTCATAACCCAAAATAACTGATTTAAAGTTGGATAAATCACTATTCGAACTAAGAACTAACGGATTTCCAAAAATAACGAGCGTTGTATTTTTTGAAGCTGAAAAAAGATGAAATAATTCCTTTAAACCCTCTCCAAACCCATAATTATTTCTAGGTCTAACAGTTGAAGCATGAAGTGATAAAATGATTTGATCATATTGATCAACATATTTAGCAAACTCAGCAATTGCTTCTGCATTTGAGTAGTAGTGAAAATGATGGATATCTGCATATTGAGAGATCGCATCCGTGTATGAAATAGCATTTGTACCAATAGAAACTCGTGCGATTTTTTTGTCTAAACGATCAATTGGAAGTGACAAGCTTTCATTCTTCAACACAGTTGTTGCGCGTTCATACACTTTTTTGATGGCAAGATTGATTTGCTCTTTCGAATAAACTTTTGCTTTTTTCGGTTTGACAACAAACTTGTGTTTCGCCAACAAGATTTTCATGCAACGTTCGTCGATTTCTTTTTTCGAAAGTTCGCCCTTGTTCACTTTTTGTTTAATCGCTGAAATAGCATCTGAAACGCTCTCAGGGAATAAAAGAATGTCACAACCGGCTTCAAACGCTTTTACAACAACATCCGTTTTTCCATATTTATCGGCAACAGCCTTCATATTTAATGCGTCTGAAATCACCAAACCTTTAAAGCCTAATTTTCCTTTTAATACATCTTGGATTATTTTCTTCGATAAACTACTTGGTAAGCCAGAATCGTCCAAAGCTGGCACATTCAAATGTCCAATCATCACGGAAGAACTTCCAGCGTTAATTCCTTCAATAAATGGATAGAAATCAATAGCTTCGATGGTTTTTAAACTTTGTGAAACAGTTGGCAATTCAAGGTGTGAATCTTTGTCCGTATTTCCATGTCCCGGAAAATGCTTGATGCTTGTCATGATGCCATTTCCTTCCATGCCGCGCACAAAAGCTTTTACATGATCTGCTACTTTTTTTGGATTTTCTCCAAATGACCGAAAACCAATAACTGGATTATTTGGATTACTATTCACATCCGCAACGGGTGAAAAGTTCATGTGAATACCTAATTCTTGACACTCCTGCGCCATCATTGCAGCAATTTCCTCTGATAATTCAAGGCTATCAGCAGCACCAATTGTATATTGATATGGAAAACGCTGACCATCAAACAAACGCATTGAAGTTCCCCATTCAGCATCCATTCCAATCAATAAAGGGATTTTAGATCCAGCTTGAAAACGTTGAATCGCAGCTTTTAAGTTTGATTTTTCGCCTTGAAAAAAAATGATTCCACCAACTTTGTCTTTCAAAACCATTTGTTCAACTTCAGACAAGTGAACTTCTCCTTGATTTGAATAAGCAGCGACCATAAAAAATTGCCCAATCTTTTCTTCCAAAGTCATTGAAGCGAGTTTGTTTTCAGCCCATTCCTGTGCACTCATTCCTGTATCTGGTGTTGCTGAAAGGTTGGTTTTATCCGCTTTCACCAAAGAAACAATTGCTGGAAACGCAACGAAAATCGTTGCTAAAAAACTGAAAGAAAGGAGACTTTTCTTAATCATTGGAAGAAATAAAGACGATATATTATTTAAAACACGAATTTAAGGACTTCCGATGAAAGTCATCTGCCTTGAATTGTTTTATTTTAGTTAAACTAATTTCAGACCGTGTTTTACATTAAAATGAATGGCTTACTGACCATTTGTCAGAGTTTTGATGAATGGAATAATTATTGACAAAATGAGCTCGTTGAAAGACAAATATTGTCTTATTTTTGTAACACAACAATGGATTAAGCAGAGAAATGAGCGACATAATTAAATTACTTCCTGATCATATTGCGAATCAAATTGCAGCTGGTGAAGTTGTTCAACGTCCTTCCTCTGTTGTTAAAGAAATGGTTGAGAATGCCATTGATGCTGGTGCAACCAAAATACAGGTTATCATTAAAGATGCCGGTAAAACCTTAATTCAGATAATTGACAACGGTTGTGGGATGTCAGGTACTGACGCAGTGATGTGTTTTGAGCGACATGCTACAAGTAAAGTTTCGACGGCAGATGATTTATTCGCTTTAAAAACGAAAGGTTTTCGTGGTGAAGCGTTGGCTTCTATTGCTGCAATTGCTCATGTGTGCGTAAAAACGCGACAAGCACACAGTGAAACAGGAACTTTAATTGAAATTGAAGGAAGTAAAATCAAAACGAATGAGCCGACAGTTTGTCCTGTTGGAACTTCATTTGAAGTGAAGAATTTATTTTACAATGTTCCAGCGCGACGCAATTTCTTGAAATCTGACAACGTTGAATTCAATCACATTGTGGATGAATTTGAACGCATTGTTTTGGCACATCCAGATTTATCATTCACCTTGCATCACAATGACAATGAGGTTTACAACTTGTATTCAGCTGTTTTAAGAAAGCGAATTGTGGATGTATTGGGAAAATCTTCCAATGATAAATTGGTTCCAATTGATGAATCTACAGAAATTGTAACAGTGGTGGGATATGTTGGGAAACCAGAGTTCGCCAAGAAATCTCGTGGTGAACAATTCTTATTCGTCAATAATCGCTATTTCAAAGATACATTCTTCAATCACGCGCTTACAAAGGCCTTTGATGGATTGGTTCAACCCAAAATGTTTCCGAGCTACTTTCTTTACTTGACGGTTGACCCTAAGAAAATTGACGTCAATGTTCATCCAACTAAAACAGAAATTAAGTTCGAAGAAGATCGATTGATTTATGCGATTTTACTTTCAGCTGTTCGACAAGCATTGGGAAAATACAATGTAGCTCCTACTATCGATTTTGAGCGTGAGACAAGTTTTGATTTGCCACATGAAATGAAATACCAACCTGTCGTTGAGCCAACCATTCGTGTGAATCCTGATTACAATCCGTTTCAAACGACTTCACGCTCTTCAAGTTCAGGTTCTTCCGGAAATTCATTTACAAAAGCGATTCGAGCGGAAGGATTTGGTGCGAGTGAAACAACACCAGCTGATTGGCAAAATTTCTATAAGATTGAAGAGGAAGAACATGTTATTGAGCCTGTTCAATTAGATTTACCAAGCAGTGATTCCTTACCAAAAGCATTTTTATTTCGAGGGAAATATATTTTCACGACGAGTAAATCTGGTTTGTTGGTGTTTGATGCGCAACGAGCGACGGAACGCATTGTTTACGATGAATTAATGGCGCAATTCATTTCAAAACCAATCGCTTCACAACAGTTATTATTTCCTATTGAACGTGAGTTTTCAAGCAATGAAAAAACGGAATGGGAAAGCAACAAAACAATGTTGGAGCGTTTAGGATTTGTCGGACAATTTTCTGATAAAACCATTGAAATCAATGCTGTTCCAGCTATTTTGCAAGAAGAAAGCATCCATGAATGCCTTGATTTAATTTTAGAAAAGATTGCCTTTCAAGAAATCGACAAAGGTGAAATTGCTCACGTGATTGTTCAAGCAATTGCAACGGCAACAGGACGAAGAAAATCAATTACAACCAATGAAGCTGCAGAACATTTAATTGAACAATTATTTTCCTGTTCAGAACACTCATTTACACCGAAAGGAAAGAAAATTATAGAAACAATCACATTAGACGAAATCGCAACAAAATTTTAACATGTTTTCATTCTTAAATAATATCCCACAAGTCACCAAGAACATTCTAATTCTGAATGTATTGTTTTTTTTGGCGAGTCTTGTATTTGAAAAACAAGGGGTCGATTTGGCCACACTTTTTGGAAGTCATTTTTTTAATTCCGCCTTTTTTGAACCTTTTCAAGTAATCACTTCAATGTTCTTCCATGCAACGTTTATTCATCTTTTTTTCAACATGTTCATTTTTGTAATGATCGGTTCAAGCTTGGAAAAACTTTGGGGAGCTAAACGATTCTTTATTTTTGTAATGGCAGTTGGCCTAGGTGCTGTTGTTTTTCATAACATTTTTGGAGTAATTGAATTATCTAACATTAAAAAGCAATTAGTCAATTTAGGATACAACATTGATAGTTTAGATAATCAACTTAAGAGCATTGGAGGTATTAGATATAACTCTAAAGACCAATGGATAATAGATAAGTATTTAATGCGGTCTGGTACTTCAGGTTTTGGTGCTTCTGGAATAGTTTATGGTTTATTAATAGCATTTGGTATTTTGTTCCCCAATACAGAGTTTTATATGTATTTTCTTTTCCCGATTAAAGCAAAATACTTGATAAGCTTTTATTTTATTTTTGAAGTAATTCAGATTTTCAGCCATTCTGCTACCGATTTTGTTGGTCATGTTGCACACGTGGGTGGTGCAATCACTGCAGCTATAATGGTAATTTATTGGCGAAAAACAGATAAAAAGAACTTTTGGTAAGATGCAGACAGAACGCAATTTATGGGATGATTTAAAACATCAATACAGGTTTGGTGGTATCACTACTCGGTTGATTATTTTCAACGTTGCTGTTTTTCTAGTGATTCAAATTGCGTTGGTTTTTGGTCGTTTACTTGGAGAAGAAGTTGAACCAAAAGTGACATCGGTTGTCAATTCTATCTTTGCCCTCAATACCAATTTTGAGGAATTTATCTTCAAACCATGGAGCATCGTCACAAGTATTTTTGCTCATTTTTCAATAATTCACTTGTTTTTGAACATGGTATTTTTATACTTCTCTGGACGAGCATTCGAGGCCATGTTTGATCAAAAGCGATTGATTTATACCTATCTTCTTGGTGGAATAATTGGTGGATTGATTGAACTCTTAGCACATTCTATATTTCCAGCGTTTGAAAGCCAATCGTTCGTTGTTGTTGGCGCATCAGGTTCAGTAATGACACTTTTAGCTGCAATGGCTTTTCATCGACCAAATTTAGTGGTGAACGTATTTAATTTATTTTCAATTCAATTAATTTTTGTCGCAGGACTTTTTATTTTAACTGATTTAGTATCTTTAGGACTGAATGATGGAACGGCTCACTTTGTACATTTGGGCGGTGCTTTGTTTGGAATGCTTTCAGTTTATAATTACCACAGTAGTTCAAATTTGATAATACAATTACAAATGTTAGGAGATCGAATTTCACGGTTTTTTAAAACACTTTTCAGTTCGAACAAACATCTGAAAGTGAAAAAAGGAGGAGCATATCAAAATGCACGTTTCAAAACGGACGAAGAATTTAATTTAGAGAAAAAACAAAAACAAGCGAAAACTGATGCCATTTTGGATAAAATTTCTAAATCTGGTTATGAATCGTTAACAAAAGCAGAAAAGGAATTCCTTTTCAATCAAAGCAAGAATGGGTAACCTGTTAAAGAAAATATTAAAATTCTCTTCACTAATAAAAGTGTTGACCATTATCTGCCTTGTTGGTTTGATTTTGGCCTACCTTGCTCCTTTTGTTCATCCCGCAACGTTTAAGCTACTTCCATTCTTTGGTTTGGCCTATCCAATCATTTTAATTTTCACAATTATCTTTTTAATCATCTGGTCCTTTGCCAAATCAAAATGGGCATTGATTACACTTGGAGTTCTTTTATTAGGCGGAAAACTACATTTCAGAATGATTGCATTTGGATCAAATCAAGAAAATGTTCCAACAGAAGAAAAAGTGCTAAATGTAATGAGTTACAATGTTCGTCTGTTTGATTTATACTCTTCAGATACAGACCATCGCACAGAAAAACGCGATTCTATCTTCAATTACATTGTTCGTTCAAATCCAGACATCATTTGTTTTCAAGAGTTTTATCACCAGGATAAACCCACATCTTTTTCTACACGCGATACTTTGATTCAATTATTAGGAATTAAAGACTATCACGAACGTTATGCGCACAAACTGAAAGGCAGACAAAATTTTGGTGTATGTGTCTTATCAAAATATCCTTTAATTGCCAAAGGTGATGTGATGTTCTCTACTCAAGGTGAAAATGATTTCAATTATTGCATTTACGTGGATTTAGTAAAGAACCAAGATACGTTTAGAATTTACAATGTTCACCTTCAATCCATTCGTTTACAACAAGAAGATTATTCTGTTTTTGAAGATGGAAGCACTAAAACAGCCGATGATCGCTCAACTATAAAATTATTGATTGATAAATTGCGTATCGCCTATCCAAAACGTGCTGAACAAGCTAGAACGGTTATGGAACATGTTAAAACATCGCCTTATCCAACGATTGTTTGCGGCGATTTTAATGACACTCCAATGTCATACGCCTACAATCAATTCAACCAATTATTGATTGATGCATTTAGAAACTGTTCATCTGGAATTGGAACTACTTATGTTGGAAAAGTTCCTGCAGGAAGAATTGATTATATTTTTCATACAAAAGATTTACAATCAAGTCATTTTGTAATTCAAGAAGATGCTTATTCAGATCACCGTGCAATTTCTTGTAAAATTTACAAAGACAGCTTGCGATAAAAAGGTATATTTGAAGGCTATTAAATTTTAACCATGAAACGATTATTATCATTTGCATCATTTTCCTTGTTATTGATTTCTGCGGCTTGTACATCAAATGATCCACAACCCGAAGCTAAAACTGAAAAACCAGTTGAGGTAACAATCAATGGTGAATGGACCTTGTTCAAAGAACAAAAAAATGGTAAAGTTGTCGATTCAAAAGGTAAGCCAATGGCTGTAAGTATTGAATTTGAAGCCAATGGTTATTTTGTCTTCTTTGATAAAATTACGGATCAAAAAATGATTGATTCAGGTGTAAGCGAAATTCAAGAACGTTACAAAGGTCAATTTACCTTAAACGGAAAAAACCTTAAAATGAATCATTTTGTGAATGACTCTTTAATTACTGAAGAATTTGAAGTTCAAACATTAACAGCAGATGAATTGGTGTTAAAAAATAAAGCTTCAAATCATGTTGAATTTTATAAAAAGTAAGAGGGCGTTGTCCTCTTTTTTTTCGTTATGATTGTAGAAATTAATCCAAAGAACATCGACAAACGTCTGATACAACAGGCTGTTGAAATATTGCAAAAAGGAGGAGTAATTATTTTTCCAACGGATACTGTTTATGCAATGGGCTGTGATTTGTTCAACAAAAAAGGATTGAACAACCTAGCGAAATTGAAAGATATCAAGCTAAGCAAAGCAAATTTCTCGATTATTTGTTCTGATTTAAGTCATTTGTCTGATTACGTAAAACAAATTGATCGACCAACATTTAAGTTATTGAAAAACAGTCTTCCAGGACCTTTTACGTTTATTTTAACTGCAACCAATGAAGTTCCTAAATTGTTCGATAGCAACAAGAAAGAAATAGGTATTCGTATTCCAAACAATGAAATTATTTTAGAAATCGTTCGAGCACTCGGGAATCCAGTTGCAACGACTTCTTTACACAACGATGAAGACGAGATCATGGATTACTTTGCGGATCCATATGCAATTTATGAACGTTACGAAGATGACGTGGAATTAATCATCGATGGCGGTTATGGGAATCTGGACGCTTCAACTGTTGTCGATTGCACTTCCGGAGCTCCTGAAATCGTGCGTCAAGGAATTGGACAATTGGATTTATGATCCTCATTTTAAATTGCGGAAGTTCAAAAGTCGCATACATTGAAGAAATGGTGGATGAATTTTGTGATTTCACTACAATTCCAATTTTAGACTTTTCAATAGAACGTTTAACTGAATTCGATGGAGTAATTATTTCTGGTGCGCCCTTGCTCATAACTGAACAAAACATTTCAGAACACCTTAAAAAAGTTGAATGGATTAAAAACACGTCAATTCCGGTTCTAGGAATTTGTTTTGGACATCAATTGATTGGATTAACATTTGGAGCTTTTGGTTCACGAATGAAAGAAGACCGCGATTGGCAA
>JACCEA011393251.1_pt1 | contig 15131 bp, 22 predicted proteins | sample 7449851 | NCBI WGS metagenome assembly JACCEA01 (sample SAMN15323453, study PRJNA562643) | freshwater metagenome | isolation source: river surface water | place: USA:Blue River Watershed | collected 2017-08-18 | reverse complement strand
GAGGGACCCGCAGCATGGTCGGCGGCCCAGCTCGCCGCAGGATGGAAAGCGGCGGTGGAGGAGATTGTTGGGACTGTGGTTGCTGGTGGAGCGCGTGTAGCACTCGTGGGCTGCGGGGCACTCTCCTTGCCCGTCGTGGTGGCACTCAAAAAACGGGGCATTATTGCAATCCATTTAGGAGGCGCTCTGCAAGTCCTGTTTGGTATTCGTGGTCGCAGGTGGCGCCGTGATCCCGTAATCGGCCCATGGCTTCTGGAACACACCTGGCGGGATCCTTTACCTGCCGAAATACCCCGCAATGCTAATTTGGTTGAGGGGGGATGTTATTGGAATTGAGTGGTAAGGAAATGGGGGAACAATACATATCCTCGTGGGTTTTATACGGCATTAGAACATCTATTATATCCTGAATGAGTGTTGGCTGTCTGAGAGCATCTATTTCGGACAAACGGTCTTGATCCACAATATATGTTTCAAGTGGTTGCACATAATCAGAAATATATAGACCTTTACTATCTTTAACCAGCATAGTTAATTCGGTTCCAACATTCAGTGTAACATTAGGTAAGCGAGGACTTGCACCATGCAATACTTCTTGTGGATTAATGCAATGTTTCGTATAACAGGGTTCAATTATATTTTTAGTTTCTTTATGTATATTGCTGCTAGTGGCTTTAATATCAACTGGATAATTACTATATACATAATGATAGTCCAAATCTTGAATAAGTTTATACACATGCAAATAGGATTTATCAAAGTGATTTACATTTTTATGCAATTTTTCCGGTTTTTTTCTTATTGAATCAAGTGCCTCTTTAATATACCAAACAGCAATTACAAAATCTAGTCCAAAATACACAAAGTCTTTTCCAAGACTTAAAAAAGTACACGGATTTTCCTCAAATGCCGCTCTATAAACAATTGTGCCCTTTGGTAATATACTCATATCCTTATATTTGGCATTAATAGATGTAAAAATAGGTTGCAAAATGTTACTTTTTCTCCAATTACCTACCTCATCATGAATCTTTCTCCAATATGTATTTTTATTTGTCATCCATTCTCTCATATTATTATAGGAAGATCCACTTTCATAGTTTTCATAAAAATAGGGGGGATACTGTATCAATTGCGAATGCAAAGGATTCCTTGTAAAAAAGTTCAGGGCGGTTCTAGTGCCACCCCTCTTTTTCTTAGATGTGCGATGTTTGCGCGTTTTGGGCATATCTCTATTTGCAGTGACGATTATTCCTACATGGCGGCCTTGCCATAAAACTGCACAACATACTCGGGAATTACAGCGTATCTGTAGGGAATTACATACATGTTGGGAGCCTTCGGGTTATCTACGCCATAATCGTATCTCGTAGTATCTAGATGCATGTTCGCGTATCCCTGACCACGAACACCGAGTGCAACACGACACAGGATCATTACATTGTCACCCATGTGATTTTCGCGTGCATAGTTGCGCGCGAAAGATGCCGAGGGGGCTACATATGTTCCCTTGCCATACGCAGAAGTGACATTAAATGCTGGATCAAAGCCGTGGGCTAGAATGCCCGCCATGCCCGCCTCGGTAGTTCCATGAAAGGCTCGGACTTCTTCCACCTTACCGCGCTCCTTTGCGATCTTCGCCTTTGCAGCAGCAAATTGCTCCTCCAAATACGGATGTTTCACCTTGTCAATAGAAACAATACACCAATCATTGCTTTTGGCGTTACGATTTCCTTTATGAACCAGCTGAGAAATCTCGTCATAGGCCTTACTGGTGCAAGACACCATATCAAGTGTGTAGGAAGTGGAGGACATTTTTAGGAGGTATGTAGGGAATGTAGGGAATGCAGGAAAGGAATGATAGGAAAGAAGGTGCACAAAGAAATACAGAGAGGAACTTCCAAACCTTTCAACTTTTTGTGATCCATAGATGCCTTTGTAATTTTGATGGTACGGATCGTGTAGGGATCGTGGCTAGCCACGAAAAAATTGAAACCATCACAGACTGCCAAGTGGGTTTCTGTCCTCCTTTCCTTTCCTTTCTATTCTTTCTGTATTACATGTATATCCTTTCCTTTCGCAAACTCTTTCAATCCTTTCAAAATGGCTTCAAAAATCAACATTACCGGCTCCCGCTCTTCCGATGACCCCCATTACAGGTACACCATGCCCGCTCTGTCCATTCACCACGAGGGTCGTGGAAATGGACAGAAGACTGTCCTACTGAATCTTAAGGATGTGTCGGATGCTCTGGATCGTCCTATTGAAATCTTGATCCGTTACCTCGGCATTGAGCTATCCGCACAGTGCCGCCAGGAATCCGAGTCATCGCGTGTAAGTATCAATGGTACATTTACCAGCAGCCAGTTGCTCACAGCATTGAATAAATTCATTGACACCTTTGTACTCTGCCCCAATTGCCACTTACCTGAAACCAGCCTTGGCATCAAAAAGGAGCAGGTGAGGCACAAGTGCAAGAGCTGCGGCGCCAAAGAGGCAATTCCAGATACCCACAAACTCGTAAAGTACATCGTGAAACTATTCGGCAAATAGATTTCACGATATGTAGGAAGTGTAGGAAAATAAGGTAAGTCCCAAGGTAAGTATTTTTGGGTTTACTGAAGACGTTTTGCTGCAATAGCCAATATTACAGACCAAAGTATTACTTCAATTATTCTGAGTTGTTCGGTTTCAATATATGGCAGTACATTGTACGCTATAGCAGTAGCCACTATAAATATTAATATCACGTGTACCCTAAAAACCATTTATAGTATAGGATACGATTTTAGTGCGTGTTAATTGCAGTCTCGGATCTAGGAGACGGCGCCAGAGCCAGCTTAATCTCACCCAGACCCGCCACATCGTACTCAATCACAATCGGGTAGTTGTTTTTCAGGTAAATCATGATATCAGTGCTCATACCGGTACACTTGGTAAAGAGGGACAGTGGTTTGAGCAGGAAATACCCTTGCACAATCTCGGTCTGTGATTTGGGCATCACACATACAGTCTCTTGAGAACCGAACTCACCACCCTCCAGACGGAAAATCAGCTCATTCTCCGCCGACTTGATCTCAATCTTATCACCCAGCTGTGACAGGTCCTTGATGATGTTCTGGAAATCCATGGAGGGCATGGTAATTACAGAGGGAAAATGGGCAGGTGGAATCTCAATAGGCTTGATATCCAGCTCCATCAGATTCAGATATTTCGTAGTCACCATCTGCTTCTCCCCATTCATGATCCGGATACCTAGACGGCTCGTGTTGGATTTCTCCATGAAAAGCACCAGGGATTCCTCGTTTTTGATCTGCTTTACCATCTTGTTGAAGTTCATCATGTTGATACCCAGGATACACTTGCGGGCGCACTGGAAGGCATCAAACCGATCGGCGTAGAGACGCATATGGACCAGGATCGTGTGGGTGCCATCCATGGCAATGATCTTCATGCCATTCTGATCCACCTCAATGTTGGCCTCTGTAAGGATATCTTTGACAGCATCAATGAGTGTTCGGAACGGGGAGGCCTTCACCGTTCGGATCATAAACAGATATTCATTCTTGGGGTCCATTGTCCTCTAAATGAAAGGCTCAGTGGAGTGTGCGTTTAGATGGCAGCGCGTTCTGAACGCAGTGCATCGTGATTAATGGCGACGGGTTGCACTATTCCGGCGGGGGCGGCTGCTGCGTCTGCTACGCAGACTAAACACATTCCGACCCTTCTTCGGCATCAGGTGGTATGCGGAGTAGAGGGCCAGGGGCACAATGGCCTGTTGGGCATTCTGGAGAAAGGGACCCATGATACTGGGGGAGAATCCACCCCGCAGCCTTCGGCGTTTACCACCCACCTTGAAGGTGGAGTTCAGCACAGGACGGATCATGAGATCTGTAGGGGCTGTGGAAACTGCAGGTGCATCCGTGTGACGCTGGAGTTCCTCGGGATTAAAGAATTGCGAGGAGGTTAGGTATCCGGCTCCCCGATGACGGCGTGTGTGATTGCGGCGGTGAACCATGGCTTCTAGTTCGGACGCACAAAAAAGTGACCCGAGCTCCTTCCGGATTTCCCGAATCCCAACAGACTCCTCCAAAATGTCATCTGCTGTAGAATTCACTACCCCCACCTTAACGATTTCTCCGGTGCGCATTAGCACCATGGTCACTACGGCCCATGTAGGCTGTATGATCAACCTGGACAGGCTCTGGGCCCAGGTGCCCATTCTCCCTTACTGGGATCTCCACGATGGCATCCTGGAAATGGACTATCAGGGCAATCTTAAAGGCACTTCCTGGAAACGCATCCTTCAAAAGGAGAATAAGGAAAAGAAGACATTCTTCTTCAACCAGGCCACTCTGGTGATTCGTCGTGAAGTGGCACCGCTGAACTGGAAGGAAATCAATATCAAGCTCTTCCGGAATGGAGGGGTACAGATGACGGGTGTTAGAAGCGAGGAAATGAGCTGGGATGCCTTACGCTGGATTGTGGCCCATATTCAGACCCATTGCAAAGAGCCTGTCTTTGAAGGCGATGTGAATCCGCATAAAATGCAGATACAGCTTGTGAATACCGATTTCAGTATTGGTGCCAAGATTCGCCGCGATGTTCTCTACAAAATTCTGAGCGAACGCTATCATCTTACAGTCAGCTATGAACCTTCCATTTATCAGGGTGTGAAGACGAAATACTTCTTCAATTCGGAGCGACCTGCAGGGTGCCCACCGGGTCTGTGTCCATGTGAGAAGTTATGTAAGGGCACTGGTGACGGCTCCAAGCTCGGACAGTGTAAGAAGATAACCATTTCGCCTTTCCAGACGGGTCAGGTGATTATTACGGGTGCACGAACGATGGAACAAATCATGGAAGCCTATGACTTCATGACGGTTCTCTTTCAGACTCATGCCGATGATGTGCTCCGAAAGAATTACATTTGTCCTACGGCGACCGAAGAACCTGCAGCAACCGCAACCACAACCACCAAAAAATCCGCCGGATGGATTCAACATCCTCCCCCCCGCAATATCGTGAAAATCGCCACACAGCTTCTTGTGGGTCTTTAAACCCCATAATTCTCAAACCGACCTGTGAGATCGCTATGGCTAGGCCGTTGTTTCCCAAGAGGCGGTGAAAAATACAGCCATCGGGTTGTGCGATCTGCCTGCAGGCGTTTCCAGTACTGGTCATTAATGTAATCCCAGTGATTCCCGCCCATCTCGGCACCCCTTACAGCCTCCTCCAAATTTTTGAGCAATGGTTCATAAAAGGACGAATTGACAATGTAGGAACTCGCAGTTTGTATATCAAATCCACGGCTCACCAAGGTGCATTCTGGCACCTCTTCGGACGCCTGGACATGAGAAGAAAGAAGGAGCACATCCCATGCTGGAGCAGAGGAGCACAAGAGGGACTGTAGGGAGCTGTGGACTTGCTCGGTGGCAACTGTGGGCATCCAGTCATCTTCCAGAATCCAGACACGGGACCACCCTGCCTCTTTGGCCATACGCACAACTTCACAATGCGATTGTGTGCATCCGATCCATCCCCAGGGTCGGGAAATCGCCGGAAAGCGTAGGCGTTTTTCTTCCGGAATACCGAGTTGATCCAGAACTGCTTCTATTTCTGCCCGACGATCCGTACGCCGGTCCAAATTTATATACACCACTTTGTCAATAGTATTCATGGCGCAGAGTTTGTTGGAAGCTGGGAAAATGTGATCGGCATTTAGGCGTATCCCTTGATTCCCACCACATCCCCCCACACTCAATAGAATGGCCTCTTACAAGATTGTATATATAGGTGCTACTTGGTGTGGTCCTTGCAAAACAGTGAAACCCCTGGCTTCTGTGCTTGCCCATAAATTTGCAGTACCTATTACATTCCTGGACTATGATGAAATGGAGGATACTGAGAAAGATGCTGTAAAAAAACTACCGACTCTCCGTGTGCTTACAGCAACCGATGAACTTGTGACGGAAATTACGACCAATCATGCAGATACCTTGGAACTCTGGCTGCGGAAACATGTGCGTGTAAACGCGGATGAGGATTTCTAGATACGGGGTAAATGGGAAATGTGGCCTCGGTAGATCCGCGTCATGCGCGGATTTGGCAGAATCTGGCCACATTACAGTCCAATCAGACCCGGATGCAAATGTTGGATACACTAATGGTGGGTGGCGAGTATGTGAATGCCGCAAAACGCGCGGGAATTTATGCCAATGTATTGCAATGGATTGCCGCATATCGCCGCGGAGAATCACCGCAATGGCCCTGGGCTACTGTTTTGCAACAACCGCAACAGCACTACTCCCAACAGTTCACTCCCGCGCCTTCTCGTTCTCAAGTGCCACAGCAAGCACCACAGCAATCAACATACCCAACACCACACGCTCAAACAGGTCCTCGCACCATTTCGCATGTTATGCAACCACAATACCAACACGCACCTCATGCATCACATGCGCCACACACAATGCCCAACATTCAAATGCCTATAATGAATGAACCCCGCAAAGTGGTGAAAGAAAATACACTGGCAACTGTGCCACCTCCTAAGAGAGCCCTGGACACCCTCCATGAATCCTACCGCATCTTGAAGATTGATGATACCAGGCCACTTACACACGAAAGCCTTCGCTTGGCCTATAAGAAGGCGGCGGCCAAGGCGCATCCGGATCGTGGAGGCTCTGCGGAGGAGTTTGACGAAGTGACTCGTGCCTTTTTGTATTTGGAGGAGGTGATTCATAAGTTGATCCCGAAAGGGGCAACGGATGGCGAGGATCCGCGCTTCAAACAGGCAGTGACCAAAGAAGCGGCCATAAAAGCCCGTGAAGGTCCGCTGACAAAATACGATGCGGATGAGGCGGCGCATCGTATGCGCGAACATGCTAGTGCTGCTAGTACAGCTAGCCGTGAAGAGCCCAAGATTGCCCTGAATCCCAAAAATCTCAATATGTCCGTATTTAATAAGTTGTTTGAGGAAAATCGCCTACCAGATCCGGATCAAGATGGATACGGGGATTGGCTGAAATCCAGCGGAGAAGATCGCCGGCTCCAAAACGAGTCTCAACTTCGGTCCAAATTCAACGCGGATGTTTTTAACAAGACATTCGCGGAGCAAGGCATTACAAGGGGAGATGTTGGAAATGGAGGTCTCACCAAATATCAGGCACCGGATGCCATAACGCATCATGGAGGCACTGAATTGGGTGCTGGACGCCCCTCCCATTACATTTCTCCTCTCGGTGCAAAAACGGGATATACCGATCTTAAATTCGCATACGGAGAAGGATCCACCTTTAGCCAGGATGTTGTGGGCATCAAGGAAGAGAAACGAAACCTGGATGCTATGAAACGCGAACGCGAATCGGCTCCGACACCTCTTACAGCCGAGGAACAGCGCATGTTGGATGCGATTGATCGCCAGAAAGCCGCCGCCGAAGAGGAGCGCCGTCGCCGTCTCGCCGTGCATGATGTGGCTGCAGAGGATGTGTATGCAAAAATGCAGCGGCGTCTCATGATTAACTAGTCCACCATTCATAGTCGTACATATTCCTATACGCCCATTCATGTGTAGCTTGCAGAGCCTTTTTCCAGGGCCTTCGCACAGAATACCATGAAAACGCCGCGAGCTCCCTTAAAACTTTCGTGGAATACCATTCAAATAGCGGATGGTTGGCAATATATTGAAAATGGCGAATGCGCGATTCCATTTCATAGCTTTACATTAAACTCAAAAAGCTGACTAAAAGTCAACTTTTTGTTTTTTTGGTTTAGAGATTTTGAGGGGATATGTTGGGATTGTGGTTGCTGTTGGAGACTTACGCAGTAGAAGCGTAGCGGTGGCGCTTAGCCGCCTCACGCTTCACGCGGAATCGGTACACCATGGTGTCGCCAAAGATGCCGCACTCATCACAGGAAGTGGAGGAGTGTTCAAAGCCTTGGCGACCATACCACCGACGCAGGGTAGGATCATTGGCAGTCATCAGAACTACGGAACGATACTCCTGTTCCTTGAGTTGGCTCACCACATAGCGCAGGAGAATGCGGCCGAATCCACGACCCTCACAGCGATCCGAGACCACCAGATACTCCAACTTGTTGTCCACCACGAGAGCAAAGCCGAGAATGGCACCCATGAACTCAATGCACAAGGATGCATCATAGTTGCGCCAATGCCACATCTCAATGAAGGCCTGCAGATCACCGCGGCTAAAACGCTCGGACATGAGCTGGCGCGTGTTGGCGTAATCTAGATCCTCCAGAGTACGCAGCACCATCTTGGGGGAAGAAGTCATTTTGGAAAGGAAGGGAAGGAAAGAAGGAAAGGAAAGAAGGAAACAAGAGCACCACAAAGCAAACCAAGAAGGCAACGAGGTTTCAATTTTTTCCGATGATCAGCAAATCATTCGTATGAGATTGTATGAATCCTCATGAAGTTTAAGGATCTTTTAGAGGCGCATGCTGGGATTCAGGGAAATTACGGTAATTCCACAACTTCCAACATACGCCCATGGTCCCTCATGAAGTTCAAGGACCCCATAGAGACATATGTTAGGATTCAGGCAATTCGTCGGAAAAAATTGAAACCTCGCTGCCTTCTCGGTTGGGTCTGTGGCGCTCTTTGTTTTCCTTCTTTCCTTTTCCCTTCCTTTCCCTTCTTTCCTTTCCGTGATGAACTCCTTTCCTTCCTGCCTTCCTCTGGATGGTCTTCAGACCTACCCACCTTTCCAGGCTCTTAACATGCCCATTGGCCTGTTTGGTCCTGCCCCCTACATGCCTCAGTCCTGTATATGTGGGCGCTTCATTGTGGAGGACTACTGTGCCTGTGCAGCCGAATGCTGGAAGATGCCCAAACATACTTGGGCAACTGCCAATCCCATTGAGTATGAATTGGAACAGGCGGTGCAGCGCCGCTACATGCGCCAGCACCAGTTCTGGATTCAGCAGTGCCTAGACTTTCACGAGAAGTTCTGGAAGCGGGCAAAGCCCGTCGTGGAGGAATACGAGCGTTTGCTAGACCAGGAATCCTCCATGGGCTGCCATGCATGCCAGACAAACGGATATGCATGCTGCAAATGCCATTGCGACTCCTGTGGAAGCAAGTATTGCACAGGAGATTGCTCATGCGATCAGGAATGGGTGTACTAATCCTGTAGGCACCCCAACCAATCCGATCATAACCAAAAAACACCAAAACCCCTACAAAAAGCGAAAAGATCCTTAGTCTTTTTGCATAATCAGATAATAGGCATGATACCCAAGGCCAGCAAAGCCGAGCATCATCAGCATCTCAAAGGCACGCCGAGGTGTTTTTTCACGCTCCATAGCAATCCAGGCCAGAAGTGGCACGATCAGGAGCAAATGGATCCAATTCACCCAGGCTGAGCGGCCATCGGCTAGTTTTTGGTACGCCCGCCATCCATGGTATCCTACCATTCCCACAATCAATGCACCCAGGACCCCGTAAATCCAGGTCGGCACCTTGCTTCCCTGGACACCCACATAAATCAAAAATGGTGCTGCGACCAACACATGAAATAGACCGTAGACAGTATGCAAATCCATTCTCTTCTATGTGCTTCCAAAAATGTGAGCAAGGATTTGCAAACTATTAACCACTCATACTAATAACTAGACGACACCATGGCAACTACTGATCTTTTACACGATTTACGAAGTTACGCGGAGGAGGATGTAGGGAGCACGGAAAAGACCTTGGCACTTGTAGCAGCACGTTGGATTGCCGTGGAACCTGCAGCCGCTACCGATCCGCTTCTTCGTGATTTTCTGGATCGGGTTCGCTTCCACAAAGCCACCCATAATGGAGCCGATTCTTTCTTATTTACCTCACATGCTATTCATCCAACACTAAAAGGCAAATCCAGTATTCTTGACTATTTTGGAACAAAAACATCTTCGGCTTCCGTAATTGAACAACTACCCGTAGCGCGAACAAAGCACCGAATTTATTGCGACGGCGCCTGTCAGGCCAATGGTAGGAAGGGTGCGCGCGCCGGATACGGTGCCATTCTCTATGCCCCATCGGGCGAGGAGTTGGAAACCGTTTCACTGGCCCTAGATCCAGCAGAGACGCAGACGAATCAGCGCGCGGAGTTGCGGGCGCTGCAATGGGCCTTCGGGAAGGCTATGAGTCTGCCTGAAGGTGCCGAAATCCACACGGATTCCGAATATGCGATGAAATGTTTTACAGAGTGGGGGCCACTCTGGGCGGCCAAAGGCTGGCGCAAATCCACCGGTGGTGAAGTCCTGCATCAAGACATTCTGAGGCCAATGTGGGAAATTTGGAAGTCCCGTGGAAACCGTATTCGTCTTCATCATGTCGCAGCACATACCGGCGGTCGTGATATTCATTCGGTGGGCAATTCAAAGGCGGATGCATTGGCTGTTGCCTCACTAGCTCGGAGCGCCTGAGCCAGAAGCACAGCAATCGTATAAATCGCGATTTACACGAATGGCTACAGCTCTAGTCTGTTCAGCAGTGGTTCCCTGCACACAATGACTTACACACACATTCGTGTAGGTGGTAGAAAAAGTAGGATAGGTACAGCCAGGTAGCTCCACGGTCGGGTTAGTGTAACGATTGTTGAAAAAGTCACACACACCCTGGGAGGCACAACCCGTCGCCGGTTTTACGGGCTCCACGGAGCCACTATTGCCGAGGCCATATCCTACAGGTCGTCCCTGTTGGCAAGGAAGAGGGATCACAGGAGTAGTATTCGTTTCAACAGAGGCAGGAGATATGTAGGTAGTTGTGGCAGCCAGGCCTTTCATTTGGGTATATAGGCTCGCATCCACACATGCGGTGCGTGATACAGTTTTTGGGCAACGCTCGGCTAAACGACGCAGGTATTGGGAGGAATCCATTACAGGGAGCGGTTATTCTACAAGCGCGGAGAGGAATTTGTTGGAATCCTGGTTAACTGCATACAAGAGCTGGGCGACCTCGGCTTGTGTATACTTTCCATCCGGAATTTTCGCAAGAGTCTCCATAGGCACCTGTATTCCCCACATCCGCTCATAAATTGCCGCCACATCTTCACGCGAAAGCCGGCCAAATTCTATCTCCATATCAATGCGGCCAGGACGAATCAAGGCGGGATCCAGAAGGTTGCGATGATTTGTCGTCATAATCACCATACGCCCAGGGCATTCCACGAGACCATCCAGGATTTCCAACAAAGCGCCCAGCGTCAGTTTATCCTCCTTCTCTTTCTCCTTTCTCCGCAGTTCGCGTGCACGACGAGGCTCGTCCAGAGCATCCCAGCCTTCCACGGACTCGGGCCGTGATATGTCCTCGGGTTTCTGGTATTTACGATCCACAACAATGGTCTCCCATCCATTACAGTCAATCTCCTCAAAGACATAAATGCGCTTGTCTGTGGGGAGGTAACAAAGTTCCATGTCGTAAAAGATTCGCTCCAAATCATGGCGCGTGCGGATTTTGCTCATGGGCACAATAATCATATGCATCTGCATGTAGTTGGCGATCGCCTTAATGGCACTTGTCTTGCCCGTGCCTGGTTCGCCGTAAAACAGGAGTCCAAGGGTGGAGGGAAGTCCCAGGCGCTCTGCGACACTTTCCACACCACGCATCTTGAATTGTTCCAGTCGGGCCAGGAGTTCGGCCTTGCCCCGAAAGAAGAGATTGTCAAAGGTCTTTGTGCTTTTGAATTTAATGTATTGGGTTGTATTACAATCCACTGCCGCCGTTAAAACGGGTTTCACAACATAGATGTGGTTCTGCTTGAGGCTATCGGTATATGCCTTGAAATCCCGAATACAGTTCTGAATAAATGCATGGAGATCGGCGAACTGTTGGTATCCCTGCAGGGTAATGCGTAACTGACATTCTTCCAACATTGCCGAACTCGGCGGCGAATCTTCGGATTCACGGGGTCGCCGGTATTCCGACTTTTCCTTGGTCACAACAAAGTGCGCGTATATCTGATTGGGAACGACCCAGATGCCATGGCCTGAAAGGGGAATTGTAATAGAATTCTTCTCCTCCATAGCAATTCCACAGCCAACACGCAGACTTATGCCTTTATGAAGACTATTGCATAGCTTGGAGGTTTGTAGGAAATATAGGAACGCCTGAATCTCATCGGACACATTTCCATAACTGATGCCGCTTCGTTTCTCATGAAAGATTGTACCTTCCAGAACATATTCGGGTTTTGTCCATACATTGGTCTGTGCCCCCCATACATACAGATGCTGTTCGGCCCATGTTAGGATGTTGGGGAGTTTTTGAATGAGAAGAGTGGCCAGGAGAATCCAGGGCAACCAGGGATTGTCCTTCCCGACAAGAAGGAAAAGAAGGGAACTTGAATCCATTGTTGGAAACATGGGAAGTGTACATATTCCCCATTTTGTTTGAAAGACATAGAACTCTCAATTTTTTGCCAACCCAAAACCAATCCCCGAAATTCTTACACCATATCAAAGGTCCTACAACATGTCATATGAGGAACCGTGTAAGATAATGGAAGGGTTCTTGGAACCCGAGAAATGTCAGTATCTCATTGATACCTACAAGGATCGCTGCAAGAGATCCACCGTGGTGGATGCAAACGGTAAGGATGTTGTGGATGCTGCGCGCACATCCTCTACCTATTTTATGCCCAACGATGATCCGGTCATTGTAGAGTTACGCCGCAAGGCCGCGGCCATGGCAGGTGTTCCAGAGTCCCATGTAGAGGGTCTGCAACTTGTACGCTACGCCAAGGGTGAACAGTACAAGTTTCATTACGACTACTTTGATGCTATCCGCGACAACCAGAGGGAGCATACATTCCTGGTGTACCTGAATGACTTTGAGATTGATGAAGGGGGATCCACCATTTTCAAGAACTACGCTATTAAAGTGTATCCTCGGAAAGGTCGGTGCATTTGGTTCCGTGATATGATTGATGGCAAACTCAATGAGAAATCTCTGCATTCCGGTGAAGAAGTACAGTGCGATAAAATCAAGTATGCCATAAATATCTGGATCCGTCAGAAGCCCGTGGACGATTATTCGGCAATTCAAGTGAAGCCTCTCCCGCAACTCCCTAGCACCACCGCAACTGAAACCGAACCCCCAACAAAATCCTCCCTTTCCTCTATCACCTCCGTTCTTTTGGCGATTCTCGCCGTAATTCTGTTGGGAGTTGGGGCATGGATCAGTTATACATATGCAACCAAAGGTCGGTTCCCAAAACTGCCAGCATTTCCAACACTCATCTCAACCATACTAAAGCGCTTCAGTTAAGCAGTTTTACGGACATACTGTACAGCCGGATCAATATCCTCCCGCATCTTGTTTTCTCGGTAAAGTTCCTTTGCCTTTACCGCGACTTCAATACTTTTCTTGTAATACGGAAATACAATATCATCTAATTTGGCTTTCTTTGACATATGGGCGAACTTTTCTAGCCAGGTTCCCAGAGTGCAGCTATCATAATGTAGAACATGCAGGTCATCAAAGGGAATCTGATATGTTACGGCGGGATCCACTTTTCCCTTATAAACAAAGTCATGGGGTCCTCCTAGAGTGACCCCGTCAACAACACGACCTACGCCTTTACCATTTACATATGCCGTGCAGGGACCTCCCTTATCACAACGAATGAACTTTTTGGCCGAGAAACAGGTAGGCTCGCCCTCTCCATAAACCGCCTCGGCATTTTTGAGTTTTCCGATAAGCTGAGTTTTGGGTATGTTTCCCAAGGTTTTCAAGATATCTCCTTCAAGAAGTTCATCCACATCAATATGAAACAACCACTCCATACCGTCTGAACGAGCTATGGGCAACATTTTATTGACAAACTCACGTTGCCGGGTTTGGAAAGTAGTATAGTTGTTCTCTGGATCCGATTCACCCTCCTCAAAATATACATCGTCCAATGTGCGCAAGTATGCGGCTACTGAAGGAGAATCTTCAAGTCGCACATAAAATTGCGATATTCCTGCATTTCTGTGATGTTCAAACCATAAATTAACATCAGTAGGTTTACGCATAAGCACAGCTATGCCCACTTTTATAGGATGATTCTTGGTGGGCAATGAATCCCGTTGTCGCCAAAGAAAGATAAGCACGACGAAAATTGCCGCCAATAACATAAGTTGCACCGGTCCATCAGAGGCCATATTTCCGAATCCCTTTACTAAGGGAATGGAGAAAATGGATGTTTTCCAGGAATTGCATGCACAACAAGATGCGCAAATGAATGAATACATTGATACATTCTTCAAGGATCTGGAGGAGATGTGGGGAACACGGGATGTCAAGGATATAGATTTGGCAAAAGATGCAATTTACTGCGATCCCTGGGATTCTCAAACACCTACACCTGCCTCCACACCTCCTACATCCCCAACACGCTCCGTTGCTCCTTTCACCGGATTTCCAAAGACTTTGCCTCCTTCACCCAAACCTGTGGCACCACCACAACCTCGTTACCTTGCACCCACTTCCTCCTATTCACGCATTATTTGGGATCAATGTGGGTTTCGGGTAAAAAAAGGGGAACGCAAAATTACGATTGAACGGGGCCTCACCGTCTGGGCAGATCAACATCAATTGACTTATGTTGGGAGCGATGGAATCCCCTGGATTTCCTGGAAAGTCAATGGCACCTTTATTACTGGCCGATGGAGTGCCTTCGTTCTCTGGTTTCTTTGCACCTGTACTAAAGTGGACCCTCCTTCAGCAATTTAACTAAATATCCCTCCCACTATGCTAAATGCGTTTTTTCCAGGATGGCCTTTGCGCTGCATGCTGGACGGGAAAGAATATGGTGGAATTTTTCGTGAACAAGAGGGGCATATAGTTCTTGTTGGGAATTCTGGTGCCGCATATGAAACTCTGGAAGCCTTCTTTGCCGAGGAATGCGGGGCCAAAGGCCCAGAGGATCCCTGGGAAGTCTGTGAATTCTGGAAATCCTGGACATGGTGGAAATGCAAAGAAATGCTAGCCCCTAACATTAATCAAGCGCACCCGAGTTTGCTAGAACAGCTGATGTAATTGGAAACGGTTTGGAGGAATTTGCTACTTTTTGTCTAAATGCAATGGCTTCCTGGGGTGTCATTCCCTCTTCAAGGAAATAAAATACTTGGGCAATAAG
>JACCEA011641917.1_pt1 | contig 15132 bp, 7 predicted proteins | sample 7449851 | NCBI WGS metagenome assembly JACCEA01 (sample SAMN15323453, study PRJNA562643) | freshwater metagenome | isolation source: river surface water | place: USA:Blue River Watershed | collected 2017-08-18 | reverse complement strand
TTTATATTTTCCAGTATATTTGATGTATTTGACATGAAAATTATTTCTACAGCAAAATCGTTGCTCTATGATCAATACTTGTTTAATGTTGCCTTGTTGGGAGATCCAGGTAGTGGTCGTTCCAAGCTCTCTCAGTTTCTTTGCCAAGACAAGCTTGCTCTTCCTCCTCCACCTCCTCCCTCCTCGGCACATCCTCTATTCCGTCGTCAAGGTGGCAGTTTAGCAAGTGAGGAGTCTTATCTAAGTCAAGCTGAGGATGGTTCGGGTGCAGACCATATGTCTTTTGTAAGCAAAGACTACATGACATGTTTGTTGTCGTCTCCAGAAGCTTTTACTACATCTATCACACTCCCCTCGGTTACAAGCGCGGAAGACAATAATGCACCTACATCTACCTCCACCGCCCCTATTCCCAAGATAGGCTCCAAGGCAAACCCCAAAGACCCAAATGTGGCACCGCCTGCAGAAGGTGCTGTAGGTGGAAAGAAAAAGCTTTCACGCTATCGTCGCTATCATCAGAAGGTCGCGATTGACGTCTATGACTTTGGTGTAAAGGATTCTCAGAGTCAACTTTTGCGAGATCTCTTGCAAGTACTTCGTGTACTCTGTAGTGTGGTTGTTATAGATGCCAGACACGATAGCGCTATAAGTGCGCTAACGGATGGTGATGGGAGTGGAAATAGTCTCGACGTAGATGCAGTACAGCAAAGGCTGATCGCACAATATAAGAAGTGGCGTAAAGTTCTTCCTTCTACTGTCATCTCTTCAAATCTGGCCACTTCTTCGTCGGACAAGGGTAAGATCAAAGGGAAAGGCTCTCAAGCTTCTGGTTCACAACAAGCTGCCCAACAATGGTTACCTACGATTCTCGTCGTAACAAGATCGAAAGACCTTTCTCAACCTGACCGTAATCAATTGATTCGCGTGTTCCAACAGTCTGCACAAGCAAGCAGCCATATCATGAATGTCCTCTTTGTCGATTTTGAGAGGGATTCACCAGAAGAACTGATGAACTTCCGTTCGGCCATGGAGGATCTTCTTTCGATGGCTATTCATCGTTTTGTCTATTCTTGTGTTCAATCTACTGGAAAGTTAGTGGTGCAAGCGATTGTTTCTGCATCAGATTTCAATAATCATAACAAAAGTGGAGAACGTGATCGCTCATCGAGCACTGCACTAGATCATGAAAGTGATGCCGAGAGTGTCAGAAGTGCCTCAGTTGGCAATTCTTTGGACTCGTCACTAACTTTACCATGTTTTGCGATTGCGCAACTGTCCAAAGAGCAATTTACTGCTTGTCGCCAACTTTTGATTTGTTTGGTCATCAAGCAACCTGATTCTATGCATGGTAGAGACTATGTTGCGATAAGTGATGACTTCTTCACAGCAATCTTGCAACTTGTCTCTAATCCAGCATCATTACTTAGAGAATGGATGCAATTCTGTGACATTTATCAGGCTGCGCTCAAGCAAAACACTACTGGACCTTCTTCCGTATCAGAGTCAGGAGGTGGTGTATTGCTGACTATGGATGAAGTTTGTGAACATTGGAAGACGAATAAGTACAGTCGAATATCGAAAGTTGGTACATCAGGTAATCGTCTTCGACAATGGATGCCATGGATATTATATGCAAGTGGATGCACAGAAGGAAATGAGATGAAAAGAGTTGATAGTGAAATTGAGAAAGATAAGGAGATTGAACGAGTGACTCAGTGTTTACAGGATTTTACTGCAAAGTTGTCGTTTTTGTCAGAATTTTTAAGATTCACTTTGTCTTATTCATTCATGGCTTCTTCGTCAATGTCACCAACTGGTGCTTATTCGAAGTATTGCCATGTTCTCTCTATTATGTGTATCGAACTGTTTTCCAAGTCTACTGACAGTAGTGCTTTGATCACGATGTTAGATCGTACCGTGTTGACAGTTGTAAAGGAATACGACTCATTGTTATCATCAACGGCTGCACTTACCGCAAGTGGCAGTGGTGAAGATCGCGAGGGGGCAAAACTACCAATTTGCCCTGATGGAGGTTCTTTCTTATTTATTTTGGCCAAGTATAATCGTTCTGAGGCGATAAATAAATTTCCTAAAGAGTTACCAAATATTGAGATTGATCTTGATCAAGAGAATAGGGTAAGTCGCTATCGCAAATCATAAAGATTTAATTGTGATTTTTGTGTTGTCGTAGGCTGGGAATACTGTGATCTTGGAGGCACTGGAGCACGGATCATTTGAAGCAGCATTAGTGCTATTAAATAGACACCCACATGGTGCACAATTGAATGAGAAGGAGGGACTCACCGCAGTTATGAAAGCATGTCGTCATGTGAATGCTCACTTGCAACCATTGAAATGCAGCGATATCCTCAGAGTTTTGCTTAGTAATCCCTCCACTAGATTGGAACAAACCAACCCCAAGGTAGGACATGCATACAGGTCATTACTGTAGTTGATAATATTTTTATTTTTGGTAGGATAAACATTACACAGCCTTGCATTACTTAGTTCAATCTGGTGATGATTTGCAAATTATCAAATTGTTGGTTGAGGAATATCGTATCGATATTGGACTTGGTACTGCCGATGGTAAGACTGCACTCGATCTCGCTCGTGAATTGAAGCATACCGCTGCGGTCGAGTACTTAACCCTCCGACAACAAACTGCAAATTTCTCGTCTGAGCCTACAAGCGGACGAAATTCACCAGTATTGAATCCTAAGACGGTGTTTTGTTACTTCTTTTCTGCTTGATAGATTTTCCAATTCTTTCTGAGGGCATTTCATTCAACATTGTCCTTATCAGAAAAAATTCGTCAGGGTTTATATCTCTGTTTACACTAAAGGTAAGTGGTATTGCGTATCTTATGGAAGTCAGCAATCAATTGTGTTTTATTTTTCTGTGTTTGGATTGGTGTTGATATTTTGTGCGTGTTGTTATCCATTTGTTCCACTTCTATACACGTTCTACATTGTGATGTGAATAGCTAATGTCAATAGGCATCGAAGTATCTACGATGCATATTATGTTTGTATTGATTTTCATCTCTCTCACATACTCTTATCACTTTCGAAATCCCTGATTTGATTAACAAATCGACATATTCTAAAAAAGTTTGCTGCTTAGTTTTGATTATGCAATTTATGATCTACCTGGAAGTTTGTATGTCTAGTTTGTGAGGCTTCCTAATCCTTGGGATTATTTCATCGAAAAGTTGTGTGTTGATAATTAACACTTCATACTTAGTTAACGCTGTCCATGCAAAAGATAAAACCTTCCCCACCATAAATTTGCATTGTATCGTCACTTTGCCTGCTGGCAGTGATGCTTTATCTCTCTCAAGCACAGCGAAAACAATAGTGTCTTACTAGGAATCAGAATTATGTGTGTTGTAATTAGTTATTAAATGTATGCCTTGGTAATAATGAATCTGTGAATGATATGATTTCATGGAATATTCATTCATGGTAGTTCTGCTTTAGTTTGTTATGATTTTTCTTGTGTATAAATCCGAAATCAATCATATTGTGTTTATTAGAGCCACTCATATCTAACGTGCCATATTTCATGTTGAAATTTGAAATGGAGCTTGGGAATTGTGCATATTGATAGCAATAAAAGTGTAGGAAGTTTCATTGAATTGTTTATTAGTTTAAGTACAACTACAATAGTGAGTTTAACATTAATCACCACTTCGGTTAGCTAAAACGCGTTTGTAATGGATAGAATCCCGTTTTTCGCGGCGGTTGGTGGGAAGACGTTTCATCGCCTCAAAATCACCACAAGAATCCCAAATCTTTTTTGTTGTGCATTTTCGTTTTTCCTTTAACTCGCAGCTTTCAGCGGAGAAGGAGAATTGTTTTCTCCCAAGTCTTTTCATCTTTTTTATTTGCGCTCTGTGGAGACGGTGAAGCTGAATTGTGAAATACCCAAAGGGCAATTTATTTTATTTTTACTCCAAAGTGGGATAGAAGAAACGTACGTGTGCGTAGACGAAGAAGAGAATGAGATCTTTTGCTTCACCAAGACAACAGCGTCTGGTACAAGTGCCACAACGAGCACAACCAGGCTATGTTTCGTATGAAGACTTAAGAGATGTAGAGCAGAGTATGCCTTACATGAGTCCAATGACCGACCCTGCCCGGTACATGATGAATCCACAAACATCACGGAGTAAATTACAGGTCATGGCTCACTCCCCGTCCAAAGAGCAGTATATGATGTCTTATGACACACCATCAAGAGGTTACGAAACGGTAAGTCCACATTTCCCCCTTTTTCCACCTACGTGTTGTGTAAAAGACTAATCACCTTGCATACCCTTTCTAATTAACCTTCGCTTACTTCTCTTCTCTGTCTGTTTAACAGGAATATCTTGATCAAGGAGTCAATTTCACTGAATTGAATCGAAAGTTTAATGATTTGTTAGAGGAAAATAATGTTTTGCGATCTTCACTAGCGACAGAAATGACAACTCGTCAAAAGTTAGAAAAACGTAACAACGAATTAAGTGATAAACTTACTGAAGCACGTGATGCATTACAAGAAACTCGTTCTGCTTTAGCAAAAGTACAACAAGCAACAGAACAAATGGTTGCTAGACGTGATGAAAGAGAACTTCAACTTCAAAAAGTTATTGCAATTAGTAAGACTTATGAAAAGAGAATCCTTGAACTTGAAGCAAATACAACTTCTAAAACGGAAGATTCTATGAAATTACAATCATTATTATCAACTGCCAAGATGACAATTATGGATAAAGAAGAATCAATCTCTGAATTAGAAAGAACAAATATGCGAATGGCACAACAATTAACAACAAATAAAACGGATATATTAAATTTAAATGAAGAAAAACGTGTTTTAGAAATGAAATATAAACATTTACAAGATAAATGTCAATCATTAGAAGCAACAAATGATTTACAAAGAGAACGTATTACAACATTAGAAAAGAATGCAGTATCAGAATTAGCTAAAGCAGCAAGTACAAAGGCATTATTGAGTTCAAATCAAACGGATAGTGCCGTTGGATTATTAATGGCAAATAAAAATAATGGCAATGTTGTTGTGAATAGTGAACCATTAGAAGGTGTTGCACGTGTGATTGATTCTAAATTATCTCAAATTACTCAAGAACGTTCTTTGATTGAAGAGCGTATCAATCACTTGGAAAATTTGATTACGAATTCGCCACTTTTTACTGGAAATTTTGGTGGAGTTCCAAATGGAAATGGTACAACAGGAAATAATGGAACAGTAACAAATGGACCAAGTGCGAATGTGAAAGTGAATTCATTAGAAGCGAATTTAGAAATTCAACAACAACGTATTGCATTGTTAGAAAAACATGAACAACAAGCACAAGATCGTAAAGTACAAGATGTCATGTCATTGAATAGTCAAATTGAAAATTTTCAAGAAATGTTAGAAAAGAAAATGAATCAATTTAGTCAAGAGCGTAGTCTGTTAGATGAGCGTTTAGAGAATGTTGAAAAATTGATTAGTTCACAAGCTGTGATGCTATCACCAATGAAATTGACAAGTCTTGAAAAAGCGATTGTAACACAACAAGAAAAATTAGAATCCATGACAAAACAACAACAAATGCAACAACAAGCTGCTGCTTCGGCTCCATTAAATGGTGGTTTTGATCAAGTGATGAAATTAATTGAAAGTAAATTAAATCAATTTCAATCTGATCGTAGTCAATTAGATGAGAGACTCAAAGCTATGGAAGCTGCTGTTGTTAATAATAGTAATAACGTCGCAAGAAGAATTAGTTCTGCACAAGGTACTGGTCGTCCTCCTTCCAATGGTCCTTCAAATGGCGCTCCTTCAGCCTCTAATGGTGCAACTGGTGCAAGACCTGTACCTGCTGCTAGTCCATTCTTCAATACTTCATCAACGAAGTTATCTGTCAATCCCGACGCCTCGACCAATGCTTCTTCTGCGCCAAATCCGTCATCAATCGTGTCACCAAACTCTGTTAGTCAAGAAGTACTCGCTGAAATGGTCAAGAAACAACTTGAATCATATTTGGCTGGTGCACGTGGTGCTTCCCCAATGCGTGGTTCATCTCGTTCTCGTGATGATGTCGGTCTATCATCTGCTGCTGCAACTGCTACTGCCACTGTGAATAGTAGTGGATCGTCTGCCCCAAGTGCTGCCAATGGTGGAGATTCACAAGGAATGAGTATTACGAATGCTCTCCGTGCCGTGAAAGACAAACAACAATCACAATCGAATGGTAATAGTGCCTCTTCCACTAATAAGACATCGATACGTGATAAAGAACGCGATACATCTCGTGATCGCGATGTATCACTCTCTCCATCAAATAGTACTGGTTTACATCGTGATGTATCCGATTCTTCGATTAGTAGTGCTGATGTCGATTCTCCTGATAAACAACGATTGCGTCGTAACAATGCCAATAATTCATCTAATTCGCAGTCTAAATCTGTAAATGGTAAGAAAGATGAGAAAGTTCCTGGTCCCCCACCTGATGATACTTCTGCACCATCACCTGCTTCGATCTTACGCAAGAATGCAGGGAATACACGTGTACAGAGATCGGTATCATTTAACATCAATGGTGTTCCAGAGGATGAGGATATGAGTAATGCTACTACTCCTGGTTTGTCTCCCGATTCCTCTGCTGCTGCTACTCCAGTGCCTACACTAGGTAGTTCCCCAGTTAGAAAGTCATTCCGTAATTCTGGTGGTACATCATCATCATCTAGTGGAAGTAGTACGAATGATAGAGAGAAAGAGAGGGAGAAAGAATTAGAACGAGAGAAAGAGAGAGAAAAAGAAAGGGAGAGAGAAAGAGAAAAGGAGAGAGAACGAGAGAAAGAGAAGGAAAGAGAGAAGGAAAAAGAAAGAGAACGTGAGCGTGAGAGAGAAAAAGAGAAGGAGAAAGAGAGAGAAAGAGAGAAACAACGTGAGAAAGAGAGAGAAGCAGCTGAAGCAGAAGAAAAACGTAAACGTGCTGCTGCCGAGGCAGAAAAAGAGAAAGAGAAAGAGAGAGAACGCGAGAAAGAAAAAGAACGTGAACGAGAGAAGGAAAAAGAGAAGGAGAAACAACGACAAAAAGAGAAAGAAGAACAAGAACGTAAAGATAAGGAGAAAGAAAACGAGCGAGAGAAGGAAAAGGAAAAAGAGAAGGAAAAACAAAAGCAAAAAGACAAGGAGAAAGATAAGGATAGTAACAGTGAAGAAGACAAAGCTGATAAAGATGATGATGACAATGAAGACAAGAAAGACAAAGACAAAGATACTGATGACAAAGATAAGAGTGAAAGTCGATCTAGTCGTCGTTCTCGCAGTAGTAAACGTTCTTCAAGTAGTAGTCGTGATCGTGATGATGGAAAAAGTAGTAAAGAATCAAGTCGTGAAGGTAGTCGTAGTTCACGTAGTAAATCACGAGATAAAGAACGCGATAAAGAAGGAGGAAATGGTGAAGAAGGTTCTAGTTCAAAGAGTGGACGTCGTAGTCGTTCACGTGATAAAGAACGCGATAAAGAAAAGGATAAAGACATTAAAGATAAGAAGAAACCCACTGTTGATGCTATTGCGGAAGAAGGTGTTAGTACAAAAGATAAAGAGAGCGATAAAGATGGAGCAAGTGATCGTGAGGATGATGGTAAGAAAGACAAGAAAGATGCTGCTCCTAATCCAACATCTACTGCAGTCGCTGCTCCAACAACAACACGTGCTCCTGCTGCTTCTACTGCGCCTGCATCATCGGCTCCTCCTGTCGCTGCACCTGCAGCAGCAGCTGCTGCTACCCCTGCCCCGGTTGAAGCCCCTCCAACTGAAAACCCAAAGATGGCAGAAGTGCGTGCGATGAAAGCAGAGATTAATACTTTGATTGCACAACATCGTGAGTATAAACAAAAGATTAATGCATTCAATGAAGACTTTAAAGCAAAGAATGGTCGTGAACCAAATAAAGACGAGAGAAAGAAAGAAGCAAAAGATTTATTCAACACTTACAACAAGGTATGTTTAAGCCTATATCTTCCTATTAATATGTTGATGCTAATCGTCTCTCTATGTTAGTTGTCTAAAGATATTAAGAAGAAATTAGCGGATCTTGAGAAGTTGCAAGCTGCAGCAGGTGATACAAGTCAATCTTCCAAGACCTTCTTACCTTCTCTCAAGTCCTCGTCAGCACTAAATACTGAGGATGACGATGATTAGACATGGATGGAAGTGGTGTACAGATGTTATTGATCATGTGTATGTTGTGTCCCTCACTCATTATCTTGCTAGTTAGGTATATGCGTATCTCTCGTGTGTGTTGTTGTGGTTCTTTGTTGTCTGGAACTTGTCTGGAATTTATGCAGTACATTTCTTCTTACTTCTTTCGTTAATTTTTTGTGTCTAGAGTCGAATGGCTTGTATGGACAGTGTTGAGGTATTATATGACTCTACCATTTAGTTTTTTTATTGTAATGTTATGCTCTAAATGCTGGTATGAATGCTTAATGTTGTTATCAATCGATTGATCACAATATGTATGGGAATACTAGAGAACGAAAGCATTCGGGGTATATTATGATGTAGCATGTAGTATGATATTGCTATCAATTGGTAATAAGATATGGATATAGTTTGTAAATAATTAGTTGATACTTATCAAGAATTATTATCGTTACACATTTAAATGAATAGTCGCATAGTTCATGCAATCTACAAAAATCTACTTATCGCTATTCACAGGTAAAACATAACAAAGATTACGATTAAAATGTTTTCTTTTCACTTCTTCAGGTGAAATACCTTCTTCACGTAATTTTCTTAATCCTTTAGAAAAATTACGTTTTGCCATACGTTGTCCATTTTCATCTAACATCAATGGACAATGAAAATATCGAGGAATACGGAATTTACTTGATGATAAGGAAAAAACTTCTTCTTCAGTGATTGAACTATCATCTTCACTCTCTTCGTCTCTATCTATGTGCCCTTCTCTGTGTTGGGAACTAGCTAAGTGATCACGAGGGAATCTTGACCACCAACTCTCTTCTTTTCGATAATCTAACCCAAACAATGCTTTTATTAGTAACAATTGTCTCGCTGTACTTAAAACAAGATCTTGTCCACGGACGACTTCACGCACACCCATCACGATATCATCAACGATTACTGCCAGTTCATAACTTGGATATCCATCACTACGCCATACAAGAAAATCACCAAAATCTATTCCAGAACGAAATATTTGTCGACCAAAATTTATATCATCAAAACTTATCTCGCCCTCATTCTGGCTATCGGTCGGGATATTGGGTACACGAAAACGCCAATTCACTGTCTTCGCAGCGGTAGGTTTACCGAGTACTGATGACCCCACAGGCGGGAGCGGTTGCTTTGGAGAGACTAGGCCCTGATACTCTACGGGAAAGTGACTATTATCCCCCGTCCCATATGGTACACTTTGTATGAAATCAGGTCGCAAATGCGGTGGGAAGATCACTTCACCTTGTTCTGCTGCAATCGATGAAGGTGGTGGTGGCAATGGTCCCCCATTTATCTGTGGCGAGACATTGTCATGTGGTGCAGAGAGAGCGAGATCGACATCCTTGCGAGAGAGTCTGCACGGATACAGATATCCACGTTCATATAAAATACGCCATGCACGCTCATATAGAGCAAACCGTTTACTTTGTACGAACTCACGACAGATACTTGAAATGGCTGTGCTGGAGGAAGATGGTACTTCTACTTGTGGCATATCTGCAAGCGATCCAGTGAAGTCTTCGCAGAGATAACCACGATTCCAATGCAATCCAAACCATTGCAAATCTTCCACCATGTCTACCAAGTAGTGTGGTTTGCACCGTTGTACATCGATATCCTCAACACGAAGAAGAAGGTCGCCGTGGAATGCTTTCGCTCTCTCTCGAGCTATACAAAAGGTTTGAGCATGACCGACTGAGAGAGTCAGAGATAAACCAATTAACTCAAACGATCAAAAACATATGAAACTTGCATGAACTTACTATGAAGATGACCTGATGGGGAAGGAGCAATACGACCGACGTACTTGGCAATTGTTCTTGTGCGTTTCTTTGTTGCATAATCGCGACCAACCGCGGGTTCATCTAGTTCATGATCATTCATCTTCAAATGACTGTTCGATCTCTTCATGCCAGCCAATCCCAGGTTTGAAGCCCGCAAAGATCATAATAAATAAGGCATTATTGTACAAGACAAAGCGGCAACCAAGTCGTTGAGTGCGTTAGTCCTATAAATCTCGAAAAAGCGTTGCTTGAGTTTCAAAACTTGAAATATGCATTTGTAAAACGGAAAAGTAGAGATTTGGACAGCTGCGCTGTGAGCCACAAACTCCTCTTCCAACGATTTTCAAACGGTGCTCAACAACACAATTCAATTCAAAGTCTGAACCTATCATATGCCAGATGTACATTTGTTAGGTGAGATATCGTTTGTGGCTTGTGAAGCTAGTGCTGCTTCCTTGACCTGGGCGATTGTCCCTGGCAATAACGCTTGGGTGGTGAGAGAAGGAGTGAACTACGGTGAGACTCAATCGGCAATAGTCGATGAATTGCAAGGTTTAGCAGTTTTGAGTCATCCCATTGATGTTCATCTTCAAACTTCTGCAGTTGAAGGATGGCCTGTATTCATCTTTGAAGTGTGGGATCGCACACATTCTGAAATGAAAGGCTTTCTTGGTTGTGGTTGTGTTTGGCTTCCAACTCAACCTGGTCGTCACTGTGTAGAGGTTGCTGTATGGCGCCCAATGTCAGAAGGATGGCGTGGTCTTGTTGATCGTCTTGTCCCATCGATGCCAGATATCACAAAAATACGTGAATTATCAATGTCACCATATCTCCGTGCAGAATACTCATGTGAACAAGTTGGAGTAATTCAATTGAATCTCTTTGTTGCATCGAGTGGATTTGGTAACTTTGGAGTAAGATTTGGTGGAGAAAAAGATGAGGTTGTTTCTGTCTTTGATAAGTCAACACTGTCTGCTATATTGTCTGGTGAAGGAATGAAAGTTGATGCCACTTCGAATGAATCGAAGAATAATACTAAATGAGGTAAGCAATTTATTTCATCCAACTACTATTCCAGAGAGAGAGAGAGAGAGATCACAGGATGGTTATATAGCTCAATGATCAACTGATATACAAGCGTATGTCTGAAACTCTGTGACAGATATTTTTAAAAGAAACCTGAGAGCTAGTGTCATAACCACTCCATAGATCTTAACTCTCTCTTTGCCATGTGCGATGACGACAGGAAGAATCCTACAACATGCTGAGGATATCTCTTCAATTTTACAAAGCATATGTTAGACTTCAGAGCACATGGTTCTTATTTACTTCTACTCTTTGAGTCATAAATGGTACCATGTCCTAATCCGTTTACTTTCTCCTTTTATATAGGTATCTGCTCATCAGTGTCATGGTTTGTTCAAAAAATGTATTGCTTTATAAATTTTGTTTCGTGTGTGGTACATTCATTGACCCCATTAATCAATTTTAATTATTATCTGTTTCACTCGTGGTTACTTTCAATAGAAATAAGGATTATAATTTAATATTGAATGATAAATAATATATACACATTCACAACAATTCTACACACAATAATATTCATTTACCTGAGCTTGGGGGCTTAAAACTATCAATGAGTTGACTGTAGTCCCCAGCCCAATTGCTAACTGTATTTCCGATTGCTTCCGCACTGGAAGTCACTACATTGCTGACTCCACTGCCACTACTACTACCCCCACCTCTAACCCCTTCCAATGCAAGGAGAGGTAATTGATAGGGAGAACTCCATCCTCTTCTCCACTGATTAACTTCATCCATCCACCCAATAAGCATCTTTTTTACAATTTCCTTGCAAATCTTGTAATCATCCTTCGCAAGTGTATCAAGGAATCCCTGAGCCATTGCGTCACCCCCTTCCTGGGAAAGCTGCTCGAAAGTTTTGAACTCTTTCATAAATTGAATGGCACAGAATATGCTCCCAGCTATCATCAAGTTTGGGACAACAGCTAAAACAATGATTTGTGGCCACGATATTGTCGACGCTGAATGATTCATATGCTCGTGGACAGGAGGGATATAGACTGAAGTACGAAAGGGAACAATGTCATTCGAGTCTTTTGCGTGCGCAACTTTAGTCATAAATGGAGCAACTCCTGTCATGGATGAGTTCTTGCGAATTCCAGAACCGCTGCTTGAAGAAGGTTGGTGCGCTTTGGATTCTGTGGGGAATAGCATAGCAAGCACATCCGATGGTACCAGATCCACAATCGAACCATCTCTCAGGCCAAGTTCTTTCAAAGTTTTCGAATCATCCACCAGAAATGCATAGTTATAGGCGAGAGTGAAAGGAAACGCGGTTGGGTTCACTTGAAGGGTAGCAGCTATTCTCGATTTCAACTCTTTCACTGTCGTTTTAAGCAGTGTCTCATCTCCTACTGCATCATCTGCTACCTCTAAGAAGCCAATGGAACAGGAAAGATGTGGATACAGACCACAGCGAACAACTAGCTGGCTTGTCATGATAATTTTTTAATAATGGGAAGCAAGTGCTGGAGCAAAATAAAGTAATTCACCAAGTTAGAATGATTTCATTAATTCATCTGGCTATTAATTAAGTACAGGCGTTGCTGAATCATCATAATTCAACCAAGAAGAAAAATGATATCCTTTCCTGTTCTTCTTGTACTTCTCTGTGCCGTGTTAACACAGGCAACTGGTAACTGGTACTACGATCATTGGTGTGGTCATGGTCTCCAATACTTGGACGACGCCAAGTGTGCCAAGAAATTCCCTACCAACTTCAACCGTGACTGGTCTTGTCCTGTGGCCACTTTAACCACCGCTCCACAGGGATTTTATCCTGACACAGATTTAGCCAATGTTAAGGTTGATACCACGACTCTGAGTGAGTTGATCACTACTTCGGATGTGAATGCCTGTGTAGTGGTCACGAAGAGAGTTAAGGATGCCACTGCAGAAAACGGAGTTCGCCTCTATCACAAATATTTATGTGGTGGATCGTGGAGTACATCAACTCCTTTTGAGACTTGGTCCAGGTAATTATGTTGGAAATTGAGACTAAATACATTTTTAACATTATCTCTCTCTCCCTCCCTCTCTCTGTCTGTCTGTCTCTCTCTCTGTCTCTCTCTCAGTTCTAAAATTTTTGCCATGGCAAATGCTGCAGGTCATCTCCGCACAAATGAGACTACTTGTGGCTCAGGTGATAGTCACAACAAACTCTTTGGTCTCGATGGTAGTGTGACTGGTAAACACGGTGTCACTCCTCTTGGTGATCTCGCCACTGTCGTTTGCTCCTATGACAGCACTGCGGGATACTCTTCAAATTCCCTATCCTCTTATTTCCACGACCTTGGATGGAGAGATCGTATTGACAAAACTGTCGTTAACCAATGGTTGCTTGGTAATAACCCACAAGGCCAATCCCTCGGTGGTAACTATGGTGAACAAACTCCTACAGATCTCGGTCTCACTGTCAACTCCACTGAAACGAGTTCCTCTGGTGTAACATGTAAAGCGGACAAAGATCCATGGCCAGTGGTTTATAGTAACAGTATCACAGCATTATCAGCCGTTGAGATGACTCGTCGTATTGCTCAATATCGTGAAATCCCTGCAGCGATGCGCTTTCCTGGTGCAGAGTGGCGTGATATGCAAACTATTATGTATGGTGCTGAGAAGTCCCTCCTCTTCCCTGACCTTGCATGGGGTGGTATGACTGCGGATACTGCGATTTTTGTTCAATCATCGACTGCAATGGGTTCTCTCTTGTCTGCAAGTGACAAACATAAGAATGAATGGAGAATCTTTAGTAAATTGGGTGCTGGATGGTCAACCAGTCGTTCTCGTGGAGAGATTGTAACAAATGCACATGCGTGTGTACCAAGGTAAGTTTCTTTCTACTCTATTCTAGTCCCTTTCATCTAATGTTTGTATGTTACTCTCAGTTTCGATGCGGATGGTAATGCTGTTGGTGGTATTGAATTCACAATAACGGTTCGTGGATCTGTTCCGGGTGATTCCAGTTTGATTAAAGTGCAAACTTTGGTGATGGATGCTGTTGAGAAGACTGTCAATTATGTCATTCAGAACTATTAAATGATAAAGATTGAATAGAAAGATTAAATTTTGTATTGAATAACAGTAGTAAATACGTAGATTATAGGCAGATTAAATCCATCATCTCGCGTATGTTCATCCGAGTCTCCGGTCACAAATTTGTGTGATCCAATATATATTATTTAACATTAAACATTAAACCAAGAAGTTTTAATTCTTTTCCATAAACATTGAAATCTATTTCAATAAAATACAAAATCTGTTACTCCTAATCAATCAATTCTAGAGCACAATAACAACATAAGTATATTATCTACAGACCACGATGACTACAAATCATTCAATAATACCAAGAATTACGTGGACTCAAGGAACAAAAACACAAATGAAATGGAGCAACATAGTAAAACAATAGTCATCTCGTCAAAAAGCAATTAATGCACAAAACAAACAATAATTACAACGCCTAAACAATGAATACCTTTATTGGGTAAGATCAACCAAAGGATAATTTTGTGGATCTTTTTCATTTCCCACGATATGCACAGCTCTGGTAATTCTGGGAAGCAGAAATGGACTCGAAGCTGTGTGCGACAAGGGATCTAATATATTTGAGAGGCAGAGATAGAGACAGAATGGGAATCAGCAATAAATCGATTGGACATTAACCAACAATAAGTTTTACCTTCTTTAGTAAATACAAGTGGTTGTTTCTCTTCCTCCATTTCCATTTGCCATAAATCTAACACTTCCGGTGCATGATAAAAGATTTTAATAGTTTGGAAAGGTATCTTGTTTGTTCTTTTCCAATGAATAGTATTGAATACTAAGGGCTTGGTTTCCTCATCCGTAGCAGTGGTAACACTTGGATGATCCCACAGTTTGTCATCCTCAATTCTCTCAATTAGTTGTTGATTCAAACTTCCCATAGGTTGATACTTTGAAGGTATACTATCAGCAGCACAGCGGGGTTGAGCTTCATAAAATTTAAGAACAATCGATCCACGAGCATCTT
>JACCEA011592509.1_pt1 | contig 15144 bp, 12 predicted proteins | sample 7449851 | NCBI WGS metagenome assembly JACCEA01 (sample SAMN15323453, study PRJNA562643) | freshwater metagenome | isolation source: river surface water | place: USA:Blue River Watershed | collected 2017-08-18 | reverse complement strand
TTCAACTTTTGCATTGGTAGGCTCTATTGGTGGTGCCGGTATCAAGTTACCCGCAAAATTACCGAAATAGCGACGCACAAGTTTTTATTCCGAGATATTTTTCCCTTAATAATTTCAGTTTTCCGGTTCACCTTGCCTCATCGGCCCCGCGTCCATAGTTTTTATCAGCCATTATTACGAAAATAGAATGTGGTTGACTATTTTTGGGGCTAAATAACTTGCCGTTGAAGACCCTGCTAAATAACGCACAACTTGATCTCACTTTGCAGCGGCTCGCGCATCAGCTGGTCGAAAATCATATCGATTTTAAGAACACTGTCATCATAGGTATCCAGCCGCGTGGCGTGTTCCTCTCCGACCGTATAGTCAAAATGGTAAAAGAGATTACTCGCAAAAAAGAGATTGCCTACGGAAAGTTGGACATCACCTTCTATAGAGACGATGTACACTCTTCTTCAGATATTCAGATACCTTCGGTGACAGACATACCCTTCAGCGTCGAAAAGAAAAATGTCATCCTTGTCGACGACGTCCTTTACACCGGACGTACCATTAGGTCCGCCATGGATGCGTTAATCGACTTTGGCAGGCCTGAACGGGTTGAGTTGTTGGTATTAGTTGATCGAAGGTTCAGCAGAGAGTTGCCGATACATCCCGACTACACAGGTTACACAGTCGATACAATATTGACACAGAAGGTCAAAGTGAATTGGAAAGAACAGGACGGAAAGGATGAAGTGGTGTTGCTGACCAAAGCATAGGTCAAACGAATTTTTTGAGTTGAATCTTTAATACAGGAAAATAAACATGTTGTCGGTAAAACACCTTTTAGGGATCAAAGAACTGAACACTGAAGATATCAGGCTCATTTTAAAGACAGCCGATAACTTCAAACAGGTATTACAACGCCCCATAAAAAAGGTGCCATCCCTCCGCGATACCACAGTTGCCAATATCTTCTTCGAAAACTCCACCCGCACCCGTCTCTCCTTCGAGTTGGCTGAAAAACGCCTCGGGGCGGATGTGGTGAATTTCTCAGCTTCAGGTTCATCGGTCTCAAAAGGCGAAACACTGATCGATACCGTCAAGAATATTCTCGCAATGAAGGTCGACATGGTGGTCATGCGCCACTCAGCTAGTGGTGCTCCGTGGTTCCTTGCCGATCATATCAATGCAAGTATCGTGAACGCCGGCGACGGCATCAACGAACATCCCACACAGGCACTTTTGGATGCATATTCAATGAGAGAACGTGTAGGAGATCTCAAGGGGAAGCACATCGCCATCATTGGTGACATCATGCATTCCCGTGTGGCATTAAGTAATATCTATTGTCTCAATAAGCTGGGTGCCAAGGTCATGGTAGCCGGCCCGCCTACACTCATCCCGAAACACATTACTGACCTTGGTGTGCGGGTTGAACACAACCTCAAAAAGGCACTCGAATGGTGCGACGTGGCAAACGTATTGCGCATTCAACTCGAAAGGCAGCACAAGCCTCTGTTCTCTACATTGCGCGAGTACGCACTCTACTACGGCGTCAATCGCTCCATGCTCGATAGCTTGCAGAAAGATATTGTCATCATGCACCCTGGTCCTATCAACAGGGGGGTAGAATTGAACTCTGATGTCGCCGACTCTAAGCAGTCTATTATTCTCGACCAGGTTGAAAACGGAGTCGCTATTCGCATGGCTGTCATATACCTTTTGTCCGGAAAGCGCGAGATCGAATAACCAAACAAACGGTTAGACTTCATTTATGCTGTCACTACCCAACGACCGTTCCTTTGCGCTCACCCGGTATGCACCTACGCCCAGTGGGTTTCTCCATATCGGCAACATTTTGTCATTTGCCATTACCGCTCATTTGGCGCACCGGTACAATGCCAAAGTACTGCTACGCATAGATGACCGCGACAGGGAACGAATGGAGCTCCGGTACGTTCAGGATATTTTCGATACGTTGAATTTTCTTGATCTGCCGTGGCAGGTTGGCCCACGCGATATAGCAGAATATGAGGCCGAATGGTCTCAGGTCCACAGAATGCAGGTATACAATGCGCTGCTGGAAACCTTGCGGCAAAAAGGTCTTGTGTTTGGATGCACCTGCTCACGTGCCGATGTCTGGCGCCAAAGCCCCGATGGCATCTATCCCGGCACCTGCAGGCACCGCAACATTCCGCTCGATGCCCCCGATGTAACATGGAGGCTTCGTACAGACGATCGACTTATCTCCGTCAATACACTTACTGATGGTATCGTTACCGAAGCCTTGCCCGGCGATATGAAGGACTTCATCGTGCGGAAACGGGATGGAATGCCTGCGTACCAACTCACTTCTGTTGGCGATGACGTCCATTTTGGTGTCGATTTGATAGTTCGTGGTGCTGATCTCTGGCATTCCACACTGGCACAGGTTTTTCTCGCACAGGTAGCCGGGTATCATTCCTTCGCTGAGGCTACATTTCACCATCATCAGTTGATCGAAGATGGGGTGGGGGGCAAAATGTCAAAGTCGGCTGGTGCAACCTCTATCCAATACATGCGCGCTCAGGGACGGTCTGCGGCCAACGTGTGGCAGGAGCTGGCTGTTCTCATGGGCAACGACACCAATGTCAACACGTGGCAGGAGCTCGTTCAGCTGATGTGATGCCGTATTAGTATTACCTATTATCAGGCGATAACTTCTCCTTCCAGGTCGTAATCAAATGCCTTTGTGATTTTTACGTTCACAAAGTCACCTGTTGGCAATGCCTTCTTACTCGTGATCACCACTTCATTATCAACCTCAACACTGTCAAATTCCGTACGTGCAAGGTAGCGCCCGGCTTCTTTCTTATCTACGATCACTTTAAAGGTCTTTCCAACTTTCTCCTGGTTGATCTCGTACGAGATCTCTTGCTGCACTTCCATTATTTCTTGTGCCCTTGCTTCCTTTTCCTCGCTCGATAATGTATCGGCAAGCTCAAATGCACTGGTGTTCTCTTCGTGAGAATAAGTGAAGATACCAACCCGGTCAAGGCGGGTGTCTACAAGAAACTGTTTCAGGTCTTCTACGTCATCACGCGTTTCACCGGGGAAGCCCGTAATTAGCGTTGTGCGGATACAGATACCCGGAACCCTGTCGCGGATTCCTGCGATCAGGTCGGTTATCTCGGCACGGGTTATCTGGCGTTTCATTGCCTTCAGCATATTGTCAGAGATATGCTGAAGTGGCATGTCCAGATAGTTACAGATATTTTCACGCTCGCGCATCACATCCAGTATCTCCATCGGGAACTTGGATGGGTACGCATAATGCAACCTGATCCAGTGCAGTCCCTCTATATCCGAAAGATATTTAAGCAGGTCGGGTAGAGCCCGCTTTTTGTATATGTCCAGGCCGTAGTAGGTCAACTCCTGAGCGATTAGCATGATCTCCTTCACACCCATGCTCACCAGGCGTTTTGCTTCTGCCACTACCTCTTCAATTGTTTTAGATACATGTCCGCCACGCATCAGCGGTATAGCGCAGAACGAACAGGTTCTGTTACACCCTTCCGAAATTTTCAGGTAGGCGTAGTGCTTAGGTGTGGCCAGCAGGCGCTCTCCAACCAGTTCTGCTTTATAATCTGCATTAAATTGTTTCAGTATCAAAGGCAACTCCATGGTCCCGAACCACGCATCCACTTCCGGTATCTCGTCTAGCAGGTTTTCCCGGTAGCGCTCGCTCAGGCACCCTGTCACAAATACTTTATCCAGCTTACCACGGCGTTTCAGTTCCACCTGTTGCAAAATGGTATTGACACTCTCTTCCTTCGCCTTGTCTATGAAACCACAGGTATTAACCACTACAATATTGTGGTCGGGTTTGCGGTTTTCGTGCGTCACGTCAATACCATTGGCAAGTAGCTGTCCGCCAAGTGCCTCGCTGTCCACCATATTCTTAGAGCAGCCCAGTGTTATGATATTGACCTTGTCGGCCTTGAGTGTTCTTGTCTTCATTAAATGAGATACTTATATCTAAACTTGATTAATTACTTTTTCCTTATGAAAATACGCACCGGCACACCACTGAAATTGAAGTGACTGCGCAATTTATTCTCAAGGAAGTTCCGGTACGATTCTTTCACTGCATCCGGGTGGTTAGAATAGAACGCGAACGATGGTACCACAGTCGGAACTTGTTGCACAAACTTGATCTTCACGGCATAGCCACGGGCCATTGGTGGCGGAAATCGCTCTATCTCTTTCAGCATCACCTCGTTAAGCTCTGATGTTGGCACGCGCTTAGAGCGGTTTTCATATACTTCAAGGGCTTTCTCCATACCTTGGAATATGCGGGTCTTTTCCGACGCTGAGATGAAGATCACAGGGATATCAGTGAATGGCTCCAGCTTCTTTTTGATCTCTTTCTCAAAGTCGCGTGCGGTATTCGTTTCTTTCTCTATCAGGTCCCATTTGTTTACCAGCAGTACCACACCTTTACCCTTGCGGGTAGCCAGACTGAAAATGCTTACGTCTTGCGCTGTGAGGCCGTTTTTGGCATCTATCAGCAGCATACACACGTCCGATTCATCCATTGCTTTTATCGCACGGATCACAGAATAGAACTCCAGATCTTCATGAACGTTCTTTTTCTTACGTATGCCCGCTGTGTCTATCAGTATAAATTCTTTGCCAAACAGTTTGTAGTGGGTGTGTATCGTGTCGCGCGTTGTACCCGCAATGTCCGATACGATTGTCCTTTCCTGATTAACCAGTGCGTTCAGAAGCGTAGACTTTCCTGCATTAGGTTGGCCAATGATGGCAAATTTCGGTAGCGGGTTACCTTCTTTGTCGGTTGCTATCGGGTCAGAATCTTCTGTAATATTAGCGGCAACTTCGTCCAGGACTTCACCCGATCCGCTTCCTGATATAGATGATATAAAGAATGTTTTTTCAAAGCCAAGTGAGTAGAATTCCGTTGCCTGAAGCATCCGCTCACTGTTGTCCACCTTGTTCACCACCAGCAGAACCGGCTTTGTCGATCGGCGCAACACGTCCGCCATATCTTCATCCTGACTTGTTATACCTGTAACCGCATCACACACAAACAATATCAGATCTGCCTCGTCAACCGCTATATGTACCTGCTTCCTTATCTCACGTTCAAAGACATCTTCCGATCGGGAAACGAATCCTCCGGTGTCGATAACGTTGAAAACTTTCCCGTTCCAGTCGGCAATGCCATACTGGCGGTCGCGGGTCACACCGCTCTGGTCATCCACAATTGCTTTGCGTTGTTCCAACAAACGATTAAAGAGTGTTGATTTTCCAACATTCGGCCTTCCAACAATTGCTACCGTAAAACCAGGCATAATATAAATTTCTATTTTGAGTGTGCAAAGGTACTTGTAAATACGTTCTGAATTGCTTGTTTAACATCTTGTACTACGATATAATTACATGAAGGAGAATTGTATTGTGAGAAATGAGTGTAAATAGAGTGTAATAAGAATCCCAAAATGCGTTTGTCATGTGTCAATGGTTATCTTTGTTGTTCATTGTTAATTTTCGTTAAATGAGAAAGTATCTCTACCTGATCTGTTTCCTTTTCGCCGGTTATGGTGCCAATGCGGCTGCCGGTGATACCACATGGGTACAAGCCAATATGGACACATTGTCCTGGTACGGCAACTACGACAAGACTGTTACGTTTCCTACAGGCGGTTCCTATCGAAATGTGTATATGATCTTCACATTGGGTAAGTATGTTTGCCCGGGTAGCCCTACATATTGCGGCGATTGGGACTACACCGTGACCAACTTTCTGATGACGCCCGGTGGCGATTCACTTGAATTAAGCCGACTTATCACTCCCTATGCGAACGCAGGCGCTCCGAGAACGCCTTGGGCATGGAAGCAACGGTACGTGTATGATGTGACCGATTATGCATCTAAGCTGCAGGGTACTGCGACCATCCGTATCAATTATTCTGGCTACTCAGGTGGTTTCACAGGTAACATCCGCTTCGCTTTTGTAGAGGGTATGCCCGACAGGCCTGTTACCGGCATCAATCGCATATACCGCGGTAGTTATGGTTACGGTGGGGCAACAAGTATCAATACGAAGTTCCCTGTTGTGAACCTTACAGCGCCGGCAGGTACCGAGTCTGCTGACCTCAAGTTTAGCATCACAGGCCACGGCAGCGACGATAGCGGTTGCTGCGAGTTCTACTCAAAGAACTATACGGTTGCACTCAACAGCAACCCGATCGCTACAAAAGCTATTTGGCGTGACAATTGTGGTCTGAACCACCTGTATCCTCAGTCAGGTACCTGGATATACGACCGTGCTAACTGGTGCCCCGGCGACAGGGTAGATCCTATTTACCACAACCTGCCCGGCGTTACCGCAGGTAGTCCCTTTAACGTTCGTATTGTGTTCGACTCGTTCATAAGTCACGGTGGCGGATTAGGTAGTTACTCTACAGAGGCTCACGTCATCTATCACGGACCGTTCAACAAGCTTCGGGATGCATCTGTTGAGGATATTATTTCTCCAACTATCGACGAGAACCATTTCCGTGACAATCCTATATGCAGCACGCCTACTATCACCGTGAAAAACCGAGGTGGTAGTGTTGTGAATATCCTCACGTTCGAGTACGGAGTAGAAGGTAGCGCAATGCAGACACATACTTGGTCCGGTCTTTTGCAACCGTTGGGTATGACTGATATAGTGCTGCCTGATTTGGCTGATTTGCATACGCTCGCAGGCGATACTGCCGCACGTTCGTTCATCGTTCGCATAAAGACAGTAAATGGAGCCGAGGATGCCGACAGTAGTAACAACTACATGAGGTCTCGTTTCCGTCCCTCGCCAAAATGGGACAGCGTTTTCCGCATTCAGTTCAAGACCAATACAGCTACCTATGCAGGTTTCAGCGAGTCAAGTTGGAAGATATACAATTCAAGCAACGTTGTGGTGAGGCAGCGCAGCAACCTTGCATCAAACACACTCTATCTCGATACCGTTACACTCACACCCGGCTGCTACCGCTTCGAGATTAACGATCTTGGGTGCGACGGTCTTAACTGGTGGGCCAGTGTTACCGGCGGATACTGCCTCGTTCGGAAACTTGCTACCAATACTAACCTGCCAATGAATGGCTACACTACTTCAGGTACTTACGGTCACGACTTTGGTTGCGGCTTCACTCAGTATTTCTATACAGGTATCCCTCCGGTTGCTGCTGTGACTGAACTCGACGAGATGCAGGTTTCTATGGATGTTTTCCCCAACCCTGCCTCAAACTTGGTAAATATTGAGTTTGCAGGTATGCGTCAGGTTTCCGGTACCGTCAATATCATAGACATCATGGGTAGGGTAGTACGCACCACAGCATGCACCGATGCTCATGTAGAGATCACTACTAATGATCTTTCAGCAGGTGTTTACACAGTGTTGTTTGCCGGCAAAGACGGCAAGAAGCTACAGTCGCGCCTCGTGATAGTCAAGTAATTCTCTTTGATCTGCAATAATGAAAGACCCGCACTCGGCGGGTCTTTTTTCTTTTTGGTCAGAATCTTAGGTGACGAACCGTTTGTCCGTTGTTGATCAGTTGCTTCAGTGAGTCTATCCCTATTCTCAGGTGTGTGCTCACATAGTCCTTTGTCACCAGTATATCGCTCTCAGCAGTTTTCACTCCTTCCGGCGTCATCGGTTGGTCCGATACCAGTAGCAGTGCCCCCGTAGGTATCTTATTGAAAAAGCCGGTGGTGAATATCGTGGCTGTCTCCATATCTATTGCCATGGCGCGCACCTTCACAAGGTATTCCTTAAACTCTTCGTCATGTTCCCATACCCGTCGGTTGGTAGTGTACACCGTACCTGTCCAGTAGTCGAGCGAATAGTCGCGTATGGTAGTGGAAATGGCTTTCTGCAAAGCGAACGAGGGCAAGGCTGGCACCTCCGGCGGGAAATAATCATTGCTGGTACCATCGCCTCTGATGGCCGCGATCGGAAGTATCAGATCGCCCACTGCATTGTTCTTCTTCAGTCCGCCACACTTACCCAAAAACAACACAGCTTTCGGCGATATAGCCGATAAAAGGTCCATTACGGTCGCCGCTCCCGGGCTGCCCATCCCAAAGTTCAGTATCGTGATGTCACCGGCGGTAGCACATTGCATGGGTTTGTCCTGGCCACTTACAGTTACACCATGCATCTCGGCAAACATATTTACATACTTACTGAAGTTGCAGAGTAAAATATACTTGCCAAATTCCTCAGGTGTTTTGCCTGTATACCTTGGCAGCCAGTTGGTTACTATCTCTTGTTTGCTTTTCATGTGAAATGCATTTTGTTATTTAGGTTGTCCCAAAGATCACTCTTCCTCAAAATAATCGCTGTCAATCTTCTTTAACTCAAACGTTTGCTTTAGAGTAACGCCAATATTATAGTCAATCATATAATTAGCCAACATATCGCCATCTATTAGTACGATTTTAGTTTCGTTCCTTGGGACGTAGTTTTTTGCTTCTTTTGAAAAGGTGGAAGTTGTAATAAATATTCCTTTTTTTGCCCCCTGTCCAGCTAATGCACCAACAAACTGTTGTAGATCTGGGCGGCCAACGACGTTACCGGGTTTCCACCGTTTTGCTTGAATGTAAATAATGTCGAGACCTAATTTGTCCTCCTTAATTGTGCCATCTATGCCTTCATCACCGCTTTTCCCAATTACTCTTCCCGCATCTTTCAGAGATCCGCCGTACCCCATTTTTACTAGTAGTTCCACTACTAGTTTTTCGAAGTAATTTGGAGATAGAGAAATTACTTTCAACAAAATTTCTTGGCAAAGTGCTTCTCGAATTTTCAAATAGGCGTTTTCGAGTGTTTCCTCAGGCGTGCCGATCTCATTCGATATTGGTGTAATTTCATCCGAAGTGGCAAAGGATTTATCCTCTTTCGCGGCAGTTCCTTCATTAAATTCTGGAAACTGACGTAGAAAATTCAGATTAATTGTCTTTGGTGATTTCTTTAATACTTCCAATCCACTCTTGGTGATTGTTATCGTACCTCTTTTAAAGGTGTTAACCAAGCCGGCCTTCTTTAAATAGAATCTCGCCCAATGTACTCTATTGTCAAACAGAAAAGCACGTTCACTAGGTAGTAACTGCTTTCTTTCGTCTTCAGACAGTTTGAATGTTAGAGCTAGGTTTTCAAAAATATCCTTCATTCTGTGTTCAGAACCATCTGATATTGCATTCAGTACAGGCAGTAATAAAGATTGAAAATCTGGTATAGGCATGGCTTACGTTTGTTCAAATATCGACTTTGCATAGGTTATGTGCAAATCCTGTCGCTAAAAGGCTACTTTTCGAGAACAACTTGGCATTCACTAAGAAGGGTAGATTTTTTTTGGCTAAATTTATATCGCATTTTGATTTAGCCGTTTTTCCCAAACGTATTATCACACTACAAAAAACGCACTATCATAGATATTTCTTTTGGCAAGGTTTGCGTGTATTTGTAACTTGATGTAAGAATCAAGAAAATGAACTTCTTAGATTAATATGTAATTTATGTTAATGTTTCGACTGCGCAGTTTTGCGTAGGATATGGGAAGCAGGTGCGCAGTTTTTGGGAAGCAAGTGCGCAGGTTTTGCGCAGTTTTGGGAAGTAGTGAGAAGGGGTATCTTTTGACAATGATTTGATAGTCAATTAGTTAAGTAAAAAGTGATCGCAAAAATAAATTTGTGGGAACTTGTGTTCCTTCATCCCACAGTATCACGAGTTGATAGCGCAAAAAAATAGCGGACTCCGAAAGAAGTCCGCCTGGTTAACCACCATTGTTTCACAAAAGCGTAAGTACTTTACTGATGCGCCACCGTTTTCGTCTGTAGAGTGTTATGGTGCTGGTCAGAAACGGACAGGATATAGAGGCCGGCTGGTAAATTGCGTAGATCTATTTGGTTAATACCCTCAGAAAGGGTTTGGGTTAATACCGGGCGTCCCGAAAGCTCATACAGCCGCACAACTGATTCCGTCTCGTCTATATGCACGAACAGCTGCTCCCGTGCTGGGTTAGGCCAGGTTGTCACACTTGGTTTGGTAACCTCGGCAACCTCGGTAGTTGCATCCTGCAGACTCAGATCATCGATCTTCAGGAACGAGTTCCGGCCATCCGTCTTCGGCGAAAAGTACGTTCCGCCGTTACGCATCATAGATGGGTCCATACTCACCACCACTGTGTCTGGCATAGCGGTGCTTGTATAGGAGATCGGGCATGTGAACTGCCGATACTCGGGGCTGCCCAAAAGAAAGATGCTGCCTCGTCCAACAGTGTCGGACTTGAACGTGGTCGTATTCCACTTGGTCAGGTACACCGTCGCGAATGCGGTATCGTCGGTTATCAGATTGGTCGTCTGGTTTTTGATTGTATTCCCGGTGTATTTATACCATCCCCTGAAGGCCGAAGGTCTGTAAGTAATGGGAGCCCACTGCTCAGCCTTGGTGTCGGTGTAGTAGTACCATACACTTACCTCCAGTGCAAAGCTGCCACTGCGGGCGTCAGAGGTCTTGGTCCATTCCATGGTTCCGGGTATCCATTGCCAAGCGGTGGGGTAGGTGCCTGTGCCGGCGCCTTCCCAGCTCTCGAATCCTGGGTTTACTAATTGTGCCTGTGCATTGGTCACCAGCAGTAACGTCGAAAAGGTCATTAATAGGTTTCTCATAATCTTCTAGTTTTAATTGTGAAGAAATATGACCCAAAATTACTGGCCAGCTACGCCGTGGAGAATGGTGGAAAGTCGGATTGGCAGGTAAATTATTTACCTTCCCTTCGGTAGTCAGCAGGAGAGTATCCGCACACCGATTTAAAGTACTTGGAGAAGTTGGCCGGATCATCGAAGTTCAGTTCGTAGGCCACCTCTTTTACCGACAGATCGGTGTTAAAGAGCAACCTTTTCGCCTCAGCTACCGTGTACTCCCTGATGTGCTGCAAAGGCGTTTTCCCGGTGTGCTTCTTACAGAGGTCTATCAGGTGCTTGGGCGATATATGCAACTGATCGGCATAGCCGTTGACGTTTACGTGCTGCCTGAACTGCTGCTGAACCAGGTTCTTGAATGCTACCAATGCCGGTGGTTGTGCACTGTTGTCGGTTTGGGGAGATGCAACATAGGCACCCGCAAGAAACAACAGAAGCGCGTGCATCTGGCTACGGGCCACCTGCAACGCCTGATCGTTGGCTTCGGCAACCATCGCAGCTATCAGATCCAGCATCGCACGTGCATGGGTTTGCTGCTTTTCGGTGAGTTGCAACACCGGGCGTGCGCTCGAAAAAGGAAGATGCGCCAACAGGTCCTCAGGGAATACATCATGCGTGAACATGATACTACAACCCTCGGTGCTTTTATCGCGAATGAGCATGTGTACGTTCTCAGGCGCCACAAAGTGTACTGTTCCCTTTTGGGTTTCCCATGGGGTAAAGTCAATGTCGTGCACACCTTTGCCCGAGTGAAAGAACAGCACTTCGTGGAAATTGTGGCGATGTGCATGGTGCGGTGTATGACCCAAAGTGGTGCCCCAGGTCTCGTAGTGAACTGAGACGGTGTCACCGCTGTTGTTGGTGAGGTTGTGTTGAGGTATGAGGCCGGTTTTGGACATGGGTCTGATAGATGTTGTAGTCTACGAACATATTAGGCGACAGTAGAGTTATCAACGTACCGCCGCAAAATGCAAAAATGAAGTTAGTAATATTTGTAATGAATTAAAACAGATAATTCAAAAGTTAGACAGGATAAATACAGAGAGGGGCTATCTGAAAATAAAAAAGGCTCCATTGCTGAAGCCTTTTTCCGTTAAGTGGTGACCTTGTCAGGATTCAAACCTGAAACCTTTTGATCCGTAGTCAAATGCTCTATTCAGTTGAGCTACAAGGCCATTCCGTTTTTCGGACTGCAAAGATAGGAGAACAGTTTTGTTTTACAAAACAGTTTTTTGGCGTTGACAGATATTTTTTCTGGTTGTGCATTCGGTGCCATGGTTGTGTGCGCTGATACATTGTGTGCTAAAGCCTATTTTTACGCATCAATCAAGCCGCATGCACATCGAAATATGGTCTTTGGGTAAAGAAAACGATTCGTTTATAGAGGAAGGCGTGAATTACTATTTCAAAAAGACACTGCCATGGAATAGCATTGAATTGGTTGTTTTGCAGCCACCCAAGAAAATGGCGACAACTGATGTGATCCGCACGAAGCAGGTAGAGGAGGACATGATCCTGAAGCGACTTACCTCCAATCACTACCTGGTATTGCTGGACGAGCGGGGCAAACAGCTGAATTCAGTGCAGTGGAGCCAGCAAATGCAACAATTTATGAATCAGGGGGTAAAGACGCTCGTGATACTAGTAGGTGGAGCATTTGGTGTAAGCGAAGAGGTGAAGAGCCGCGCCAGACAGACTTGGTCGTTATCGGGCCTGGTTTTTCCACATCAGTTGGTGCGGCTCATAGTGGCTGAACAGGTTTACCGTTCGTTCAGCATATTGAATAACTCGCCTTATCATCATGTGTAGGGGCGTAAGTAAATGTGATATTAATCATGAGTAATGACAATAGCATAGGCGGAACGTTTGAGAAAACCGACTTTAAATCAACCGGGTTGGTGCGCGAGTACGATGGCTGCGAATTTGTTTCCTGCGACTTATCGGGACTATCATTAGCCGGGATCCGCTTTATCGAGTGCCGGTTCAAGAGCTGCAATCTCAGTCTTGTCGACTTGAACGGAACAGCCCTTCAGGACGTAACATTCGACAATTGCAAGATGTTGGGTATGCGTTTCGACCTGTGCAGTGATTTTGCGTTGAAGGTACATTTCCGCAATTGTGTCTTGGATAATTCGTCTTTCTTCCGGGCAAAACTGAAAAATACACGGTTTGAGAATTGCCGCATGTGTGATACAGATCTGACCGAAACAAACTTGCAGGGTGCGTTTTTCCCAGATTGCGACTTTTCGGGCGCAACATTTGATAATACTGATCTTCAAGGTGCTGACCTGACCACTGCCTTCAATTATTCGATAGATCCGGAGCGTAACAGATTGAAGAAAGCGCGTTTCTCCCTTGCTGGTTTGCCTGGACTGTTGCACCAATATGGTATTGAGGTTACGTGATGTTGTGGTAACAATAAGTGTTCATTCCGGTTACATTAGCGTAAAAATGTCGTAACCCGGGTGTAACGATAAGGCAATGCTGTGCCGATAGTTTTGTCGCAAATCTTTAATGAAGTGCGTATGAAACTAAAACTCAACACAATGTTAGCTGCTATTGCAGCCGGGCTACTGCTACCCGCCGGAGATCTGCAAGCTCAGATCTCTATTTTGCAGGACTTCAAAAACTACACCTCAGCCCCGATAGGTACATTCCAGGGTATCAATTTCAGGGAAGGTGGTTTCTCCGGAGCCTATTACGTTCCCAACACAAACGGAAAGGAGTTCTGGGTTTGTTCGGACCGCGGTGTGAATATTGATGCGGCTAATGCCAATCCATCAGGCTGCGCACCAACGTATGATAAGATCTACTCGTTCCCGAGCTATGCACCCAAGATCCATAGGGTACGCCTCAACGGAGATTCGGTACAGATATTGCAAACGATCTCTATCAAACGTCCGGGCGGAACAACGGCTTCAGGCATTATCAACCCGACCGGCTTTGGAAGTACAGCAACGGAAGCGCCCAGCACCGATACTGTGCAGAACTGTCTGAATTTTGCCGCAAAAACAACGGCAAAAGACATATGGGGTATCGACTGCGAAGGTATTGCGGTGGATGCAAGCGGCAACTTCTGGTTGTGTGAAGAGGGCGGCCCTACCATCTGGAAGCTGGATCAGAACGGTGTCGTTCAGAAACGATATACGCCATATGCCGGTCAGGTAGGAGCGCAGTCAATAGATGTGCAGATTGATACCTGCTTTAAATACAGGAAGAACAACCGTGGCTTCGAGGGCATAACAATTGCCCCCAACGGAAAAGTGTACGCAATTATCCAAAGCCCGCTGTTGTACCCTACCAAAACGGTAGGTGAGAACAGCCGTGTTCACAGGATTCTGGAAATAGACCCTGTTACTAATGCAACTAGGATGTTTGTGTACCTGAATGATGGTATCATAGGTGCATCAGGATCGAACCAGATACGCCTTCGCGACTGGAAAATGGGAGATATGGCAGCGATCAATGACACCACTTTCCTGGTGATTGAAGCTGCTTTGAGAGGAACTACCGATGTAAAACGCGTATACAAGATCAACATAAGCGCTGCTTCTGTTGTTTCATCCGCGCTTTACGGTGGCTCAACACTCGAGGCTTTGGTAGATTCAGCCGGGCTTGCCGCAAATGGTGTCGTCCCAGTGAAAAAGACACTGTTTATGGACATAAACGGAACAGGCTGGGATCCGACACTTGAAAAAACGGAGTGTCTGGCAATAATCAATGACAGCACCATTGTGATTGGTAACGACAATGATTATGGACAGTATTCACCGTTGGAAAATGGTATTGCTACTGCTACAGGTAATTTGAGCCATATGATCAGCTACAGGCTTCAGGGGACGAACAAGCTCAATTCATTGGTGGTGCCTTCTCTGGCTTTGTCGATGGGTATAACGGGTCCAACCACAGCAAGTACTCCATACATCGTTCCGGCCGCACCGGGTGTATCGTTGACTTCAATGCTGACAGTGGGTGACGCTGTTGGCGGATACAGATTATGTGGACTGGTTGATGGTACCGGTGCTTTTGACAATGGCGATGGCACATTTACGGTTGTAATCGGACATGAGATCAATAACTTGTCGGGTGTAAACCGGGCTCATGGGCAGAAAGGTGCGTTCGTTTCTAAGTGGACCGTCCGCAAGTCGGACCTCGCGGTGCTGAGTGGAAGTGATATGATGCAGAATGTGAATTTGTGGAATCCGGTAACATCGAGCTACATTACATACAATGCCTCGTTTACTTCACCACTGGCTGCCCTAAGCCGTTTCTGTTCAGCAGACCTTCCCGAAGTATCAGCGTTCTACAATGCTGCAACAGGAAAAGGTACACTGGAGCGAATGTTTATGAACGGTGAAGAGTCAGGTTCTGAGGGTAGGGCGTTTGGACATATAATTACCGGTGCTGCTG
>JACCEA010825469.1_pt1 | contig 15147 bp, 21 predicted proteins | sample 7449851 | NCBI WGS metagenome assembly JACCEA01 (sample SAMN15323453, study PRJNA562643) | freshwater metagenome | isolation source: river surface water | place: USA:Blue River Watershed | collected 2017-08-18 | reverse complement strand
GAAACATCAAAACGTCATATTGAATTTTACAACAAATACAATAAGACTGAACAACTTTATTGTATTGACGGTGTAATGTACAATACTAATGATTTATTTAAAAAAGGTGTTGATAATAGAGGTTGGCACTGTGCCGCTGGAACACGTAGCATTACCATTAATGGTGATGGTAATGTTTTTAACTGCGGCATACACATGACCAATTATCTAAGAGAATGTATACCTGAAACACCATATACTAATCTAGTGAATGATAGATTGGCTGTTACCAAAATGAATGTATTGTTTAATTCTGGAACTAAATGTCGTTGGGATTACTGCGGCGGTGATTTTTATTTGCCAAGGAAGCCGTTTAAATGAATCGAAAACGTTTACTAGAATACTCATTTGAAAATAAACTAAGCCACATAGCAAGTGCATTAAGTATGCTTGACTATGTTGACATACTATTTTCAAAAGGTATTGTTGGTATTGACGATTACATTGTAATTGGTAAACCCTTTGGAGCACAAGCATACTATCTTGTTTGGCAAGACTTACAGTATGTAACAAATATTGAGCAACTCAGTGTTGGAGTTAAACACGATGAAGTTTCGTTTGTGGACTACGGCGAAGAAACAATGGGCAATGCCCTTGGAGTAGCAATTGGTATTGCAATGACCACTAGTAAACAAGTTTGGGTAAATCTAAGTGATGCTTGTTTGCAAATGGGAAATACATTAGAAGCATTACAATTCATTGGACACAATCAAATTAAAAATGTATTTGTAACTGTTGATTACAATAATTCACAAGTAACTGGTAATATAGATACTATATTAAAAATTGAACCTGTTATTAACTTGTGTAGACATTATGGTTGGTGGACGCAAATAGTTGACGGACATAATAGAGACGAGTTAGAAAAAGTATTTGTAAACAAAACTGATGCACTTCCTAATATTGTTTTTTGTAAGACAGTAAAAGGTAAGGGTGTAAAGCAAATGGAAGAGAATAACAAAAAATGGCACTACAGGAAAATAGAAACATCAGAAGAATTGCAATTGTTGGTGCAGGAACTTCAGGATATCTAACCGCTTTTTATCTAGCCAAACAATATCCAGATAAGGAAATAGTTTGGACATATCCAGAAGAGAATAGTCCAATTGGAGTTGGCGAAGCACTGATACCTGATGTATCGCATTTTTTAAACGACTTAGGAATAAGTCATGCAGACATCATCAAGCATTGCAACGGTACATTAAAATTAGGTATTATGTTTGACGGCTTTAACCAAGTAGGCGAGCAGTTTACATTCCCATTTGGTATTGGACAAACAGACAAGTATAACAGCAGTAGCCTTGATAGGATGATATCCATTAATAAAGTTCCAGATAACATTTATGAATATAAAGATATCTCCGTACACTTTAGAGCATCTGATATATTAAAATACATGGACACACTTGTTGGACAATTTAAAAATTTAATTATCATACGTAAAGATGCAACAGTCGATGATGTCACAGGCTTTGATTTAGTTATTGACTCAACAGGATTTAAAAAGCTGTTGACTAATTGGGACGACAACTTTGTTGAGATATCAGACAAAGTTCCCAATAATAAAGCGTTGGTTTTTAGACACCCTTATACTGACAAACAGAATCAATGTGTACCATATTCGATATTCAAAGCCGCAAATAGCGGATGGATTTGGAATATTCCACTAGGTGATCAGCTGGCAGTTGGTTACGTGCATTGTGACAAGTTTGATGTCATGGACGAGTTTATTGAGTACATACAACATAAGTTTCATTTAACAGTTGATAGAGACAGAATTGGCACTGTTCGTATGCGTACTGGACGCAATAAAGTACACATGAAAGATAATGTTGTAGCAATTGGATTATGCTCAGCATTTATTGAACCAATTGAATCAACTGGATTATATTTGACAACTTCTGCATTAAAAAGAATAACAAGTTACATTGATGGCAACTTAACTGAACAAGAATATAATCAACAAACCAATGATGAGTTTGATGGTGTTATGAATTTTATTATTGCTCACTACAAATATTCAAAGAGATCAAACGAGTATTGGGATTTGTATAAAAATGTACCAGTAGAGGATTGGAAAGAGATAGATATTTTCCCAGCTGAAGCTTGGGACTATGTATTATCAGGGTTTAGAAGTGACGTTACTAGACCCAAGGATGCAGTTAATCCACAAGAGTTAATTGATATTCAGCGAGGAAAAGAATTTTACAAATGGTTAGAAGATGAGAGAAACCTTACATAAATTTTTAAATCGCTATCCGGGAGAAGTATATTTTCTTCATTGCGACATGTGGAAGTGGACTGACGGCAATTATAACATTATTAATTGTGGCGTTCAAGAGCCTAACATGGTCAATATTGCCGCAGGTCTTGCCAGTCAAGGTAAACGTGTTATTATATACGGAGTTGCTGGATTTGTAATATACAAAGCATACGAACAAATTAAACTTAACATCAAAGGATGGGCAGAAAATTATGGAAGCATACTTTTTGTTAATGCGGGCGCAAACGGATGTTACAGTATCTGCGGGCGAGGGCATTTATTGGATGATGACAGCAAACTAATGGAAGCATTGGGGATACCGTTGTATGACCCAATTGATACATCCACATTCATTAGAACAGTCAAAGAAGGACTACAACAAAAAGGAGTTCGTTATATTAGACTGGGTTGGGATACTGCGCCTTGGAAAAATTAAAGTTCTTTAAATTGTTAAAAACTGTTGATATTCCATCAATTGATGTTGAATATTATTATGTCTATGAAGATCCATTATTTTACGATTACATTATAAAAGTAAAAGATAGATTTATAAATTTTTGTGCTATAACTGAAAACAATCAAGCTAGATATATTGTATTAGATAAATTAGACAAGTGGTTAGAGAAAAATCCAATTGATGTTTTTGAGAAATCAATTGTAAAAATTATTGAAGTTGACGACCAACTTTGGTTTTATGAAAATATGCCCTACTATCCAGATTTAGGGAAATTGTCTTATGATGATTGTTTATTAATGGATCAACAAATTAAGGAACTCAATGCACATATACTTCCTTTTAAACAACAGTTAACTAAAGAAGAACAACTGAGTTATAATAAGATTATTTTTGATTACACCCCAAGTTATATGATGCCATCAACTGATGATATTTTATTTGAGTATGGGGATATTTTTCGTTGTTTTGACTGTAATCGAATTAAAAAAACAGATACAGGTTTTAAATTTACAGGGTACCAAGCATTTTTGTTCTACTATAAAAATTTTAATGTTAGTGTAATTTTGATGATGTCTATGTTATCAGATACATATAAAGAAAAAGAGACAAAGTTAGAGCTTTTTAATGAAAATGAATTACAAACACTATTAGTATCAATAGAAGTTCACAAGAGTAGAACAGAGCACTATGCTGATCAAATTTACAAGAACGCAGAAAATTTCGCACAGAATTTAAAAGATATAGAAAGGATCATATGCAAAAAGTTGCCATCACGGGATCAACAGGATTTATTGGTAAGCACCTTATTAAACAGTTAGAATTAGATGGCTTTGAAGTAATTCAAATATCCAAGAACTTTGAGCAAGTAAATTGTGACAGGATTTATCACTTAGCATGTCCTAGCACAACTAAGACTATTACTGATAATACCATAGGCGTTATGGATACTATTTTAGATAGTACACGTAAAGCCATGATGATTTGTCCTTCTGCAACATTTATTAATGCTTCAACTTTTGGCGTATTTGATATTGCAGATACTGCCCAAGGAGCGTATAATGTAGCAAAGCGGTGTATGGAAATTTATCTTTTACATAGCGATATTGACTGCATCAATTATAGATTACCATCTGTATACGGAGAAGGTATGCACGATGATGCATTTATTATGCGCTGTATTAAAGGTACTGCATACAAACCTGCTCAACCAAACAAGTTGCATTACATTGCTCACATCAGTGATGTGGTTGAAGCAATGTCTAGATTAGAACAATTTAACACGGAAATTATTACTTTAGGTGATATTTATGAACAATTTACTACTGGGCGGCGCGGGCTTCATAGGCCAGCATCTAGCACACAGACTTCTTAAAACAAGACAAGAACGTGTAACCATTATTGATAATTTAAAAACTTCTAAAATTAATGTAGATGATTTTTCTGAATATAAAAATTTATTTGATTTCATTGAAGCTGACATTACCACAATGGAAGACAATGAACTTTTAAAATTATTCAGTAAAAATCATAGGATATTCCACCTTGCAGGAAGCGTTGGTGTTGAATATATAGATAAACATCCTAGTGAAACACTGTTTAATAATGTTGCTTTGAACAACAAATTGTTGCCATTATTTCAACGTGCAAAAAAACATGTAGTTTTTTCAAGTACCAGTGAAGTATATGGTGACGGACCATTTTACGAAGAAGCAAATGCCAGCATAGGCCCAAGTAGTAAACTTCGTTGGGGTTATGCTACCAGTAAGTTAATGATGGAGTTCATGCTTAGAGCAAGCGGATGTCCATTTACAATAGTTAGATTTTTTAATGTAGTTGGGCCAGGCCAACTTGGTGATTACGGAATGGTGCTGCCAAGATTTGTGCAAGCCGCAAAGGAAGGAAAAGACCTTGTTGTATACGGAAGCGGCCAACAAATACGTTGTTTCTGTCACGTTAATGATGCAGTAGACGCACTGGTCAAAGTATCAACTATTAATGGCGAGTTGTTTAATATTGGTAATGATAGTCCTATAACAATCAATGATCTAGCAGAGCGTGTCATAGCATTGAGTAACTCATCAAGTAAAATTACTCGTGTTCCTTATGAAGAAGCTTTCTCATCTAATCACGGTGATATTAACGTTCGCATACCAGATTTATCAAAAATTAAACAGCATATTAAATATCTTCCTATTAATAATCTTGATGATATTATCAAGGATATGTTATGAAAATAGTGTTTATTTTTGCACACCCCGACGATGAGAGTTTTGGTCCAGGTGGGACTATTGCTAAACTTTCTTTAGACAATGATGTGCATGTCTTTTCATTGTGCAATGGAGCACGTCCAGGCAATGAAAATGTGTCAAGTCAACGAGTTAAATCGTTTTATGAAGCCTGTAAACTATTTGGTGCGACAGGGACAATCCACAATGTTCCTGATTTGGCTTTAACTGCCCAACCCACTATTCATAAACTTGAAAGTATCATTGCCCAAATGAAACCTGATGTAGTATATACACACAGTATTTCAGACATACATCAAGATCACAGGGTAGTAGCAGAAGCAACAATGGTTGCTTGTAGACCCAAACCACAATCCACTATTAAAGAATTGTACTTCTGTGAAATACCAGCCAGCTCAGATTGGTCTTTCTATAAAGTACAACCTACGTTTGAACCAAATGTCTTTGTTGATGTTGGGGATTTTATTAATATAAAGAAGCAAGCATTAGACTTGTATCAAACTGAAACTTATCAATACCCTGATGCACGTAGTATTGAATCAATGGAAACTAGAGCAAAGTTTAGGGGAACACAAATTGGTGTTAACTATGCAGAAGCTTTCCAACTTGTTTTTTCTAGACGTTAAAAATCGTAGTTGAAAGCGTCAAGGTCACCTTTAAATAGATCTCTTACTATCTTTTTACTTGACTCGTTATAATACTCTTTGTAAGGCTTGTGTTCACTTTTGTTTATATGTATGAAAGGAACTTGGCATTCAAGTAAGTCCTGTAATAGATTAAACTTTTGATTAACTTCTTCAATTTTAATAACAATATCAGGCACTACATTATTAAGCCAATACATCTGACTTTCTTTTTGATGTAGCAAAGAATTTAGAGAATCATTGTAATTTGGTACAAAGTCTGAATGTACCCAGTGATCAAATCCCTTCCTATAAACTTGTAAAACTTTAATATCAATTTCAATTGGAATAGAGTCTAGTTCTTCTTGTTTGACACCGTACTGTTCTTTTGTACCGCCTAGTGGCCGCTGTTTAATTCGTGCCTCGGCATCTTGGCCTACGTGATGAAATATACTGACCATTCTATCAAATGGATTTCGTACAAATGTAAAAGTTGTTCCGTAGTTTGGCCACTTTTGTTGAATCTCTTCTAAAGACAAGTGTTGCATATTATAAATCCTAGAAGGGTCTTCTAATATTTCACAATTTTTTATATTGTCTCTAGACCACCATTTAAAGCTGGTAGTTCCTGTTTTAGGTATATTACGATAAGTTGCTGGAACGTAGGGAAAATGTATTGACATATTAAAGACTTAATTTTTTAGATATATAATTTTGTATGTATACCTTTGCGCCTTCTTCAGCTTCCCTAGTTTTCTTTCCATATAGTTTTAATTTTTCATCTGTGGTCAATATATTACCAAACTTATCTGAATAAACTAGAGGCATGTGTAATGGATAAACTTTTTCAATGTTTCCAAATTTCTTTCCACCCCCATTAATTTTAGCAGAATATGACACAGCTTGATACCAATTCATGTGTTCATTTTTCCATATGCGATTTCTTTCAAGAAGTTCAAAATGGCCATATTCTAAATGAACCCATGCTTCTCCGTCTCTAGAGTTGATTGCCGCATATTGCTCTTCAGGAGTCATTTCAACATACCCCAAAGTATCATATGATTCATCAACAATTGATGGTCGTGGCTCGTCGTCTTTATTAATTCGTAAAGGCTGGCAAGTAACAGTTTGATCTAACCAATTTTTGTGTATCCACTGACAAGTTTCTTCCATAGTTTCAAGTGTTTCATGAGGTAACCCAGCTATCAAATTAATTGACGCTCGAAATCTATGTCCAATATGTTTTTTAAAATAATTTCTTACATCGATAAGGCCTTCTTTAAGCCTATCTGGAGCCATGCCTTTTCCAATGTATTTTAAAGATTGTGCGTTAAATGACTCTATACCATACAGGTGTGCGTGTAACCCAAGTCTTAAAAGTTCTTCTCTGTCTCTAGGCCTTGATATCAACAAGTCAGCACGAATAAATGCACTAAAATATGGTTTCCAAGGTAGTTTTTCAACTACATCTGCAAATTTTGCAATTTTCTCAGTACGGTCATTAAATGTTTCGTCGCTTACTCCGTAATCTTGTACGCCATAATTGTCATAATTAAACATCATTTGTTCATAGACGCTTTCTGCTGATCTGGTATAATCTCCTCTAACGCCTAAGACAGGAAAGTTACAAAATTTACATTGGAAAATACAACCCCTGCTGAATTCTATGACTCCATGATCTGTAGGAGTCATAAAATCTCTTGGCTCATATTTTATAACTGCTTCGGGAAATGGATGAGAAGGAAGGTGTACTGTAGCATTGATAACCTCCATGTTGCCTTTCTTAAGCAATGGATCAAATACTGGAGTAACACCATTTGAAAATAACCATTTTAATAATTCATCTAGTGCAAATTCAGCATAACTCATTATGTGATAATCAAATGGTGCAGGGAAAAAAGGAACGCTATGACCGCCTGAAATAAATTTCAGATTAGGCCATTTTTCCTTTGCCCAATTAACCAAATTTAACAATAATTGTTCATTTTTTGTTAGATTAAATGTAATAGAGAAACCAAAGAACTTTGTATTCTCATTAACCCTAGATAATAATAGTTCTTTTATTTGATCAAACGACCAATATTCAATAAAATCTACAACTTCACAGTCCCAACCCTGAAGTCTAAGATGATTAGCGATTCTATGAGCACCAGTAGCTCTAAAAATTCCGCCGTTGGTAACACCAAAAATTAAACAATGATTCATGGAAATATTTATGTACGCAGTTATCACCAATAAATAAATCAAAGGATGCATCTATTATGACACAAAGAATTTTAATTATGGGATTGCCAGGAGCTGGAAAAACATATCTAGCAGAACGTTTGAAAAAACGTTTAGAAGGATACGAAAAAACTGTGGGATGGCTTAACGCTGATGAAGTTCGTAGACATTTTGACGATTGGGATTTTAGTCGTGAAGGTCGTATTAGACAAAGTCACCGAATGCGTGAATTGGCCGACACAAGTAACACAGATTATTGTATTGTAGACTTTGTTGCTCCATTGGTCGAAATGCGTAATAACTTTAAAGCTGACTGGACTATATGGGTAGACACTATAGATGAAGGACGTTACGAAGACACTAACAAGATGTTCGTAGAACCTGAGATTTATGATTTTCGTATTACAGAGCAGTGGGCAGAAAAATGGGTAGACTTTATTGCTGAACACATAATTGACAATCGTAGACGTCCACGTTGGGACAACAAGAAAGAAACTGTACAAATGTTAGGACGTTGGCAACCATGGCATAAAGGACATCGCGCCTTATTTGAACGTGCTATCGCTAAGACTGGTCAAGTGTGTATCATGGTGAGGGATTGCCAAGGATGGCAAGGAAGCAATCCGTTTGACTTTTTCCAAGTTGTGCGTAATATTAAACGTGACCTTGAACCAATTTATCAAGGACAGTTTCAAGTTATGTTAGTTCCTAATATTACTAACATCACGTATGGTAGAGACGTTGGGTATAAAATAGAACAAGAAACATTTGATGAAAGTATCACTAACATAAGTGCTACAAAGATTCGTAAGGAGATGGGACTTGAATGAAAGTCCACGTCGTAGTATAGTTAAAACAATAAGCTGGCGATTAACTGGAAGTGGTTCTACTTTTTTAATCAGCTGGCTTATATCCAGTGACTTAACTATAGCAGGTACTATCGCAGTAATACAACTGATAGCAAATACTATTTTGTATTATCTACATGAAAGACTTTGGAATAAAATTAATTGGCAACGTTTTCAATAGCCAATCGTTCTTTGCCGTAAAATTCTGTAAAGCCCACTGACTTTAAAACAGGCACGTAAAAACCATCGTTGTCATCATTGTAAGGGAAACAAAATTTAGTTGGAGTAAAGTTCAAATTTTCCTTAAACCAATTCATCATAAGTTTAGTGTCGTTCATAACGTGCATGGCTCTATGCGTTACTTTTGTTAGTTCTTTTAGATTTTTATGTATATGACTGTGCCCACCAATACTAACTAATGGGTCCTTCATTAATTCTTTAATTTGATCTAAAGTCATGTAATCTTCAAAGTTTCCTTGAAATGCTTTATCGTGTGCGATGTGACAAGCAGGGAATTCTGTACTTTGTGATCCATTACAAATTATTCCTGAACTGATGAAATATATCTTTTCAGTGGGTATTTCTTTGAAGCGTGGGTAGTAGTGGTACTGGCTGTAAAGCCCGTCATCAAATGTTAGAATGTAGTTTTCTAAGGGTAAATCAAAGAATTCTTCTTTGATTTCGTGTATCATCAACACTGGTTTCATAGTGTTAATATTTACGCTAAATACGATGTCTAGGGGTAAGAATATGCGAGCAACAGAAATTATTAGGGGTGTTTTAGATTTGATAGATCAAGTCGAAACACAAGAAATTGGCAAAGAGAATCCTTCAGCTGAAGAGTTCTATGATGACGAAACACGTAGATTTGATCAGATTTCTGATCTAGTAGATGCTAAATCAGGCACCTACGATAACAGTCCAGCAGATGCTATTGCCAGTATAGAAACTGTTACTATTAAAGCAGGTGGCGGAACTAATGCCCCAAAGCATCCTGCAGATATTAGGACAGATAGTATTTCAATGTATCCAGGAACACAACATGTCAGCTAATGGAATTGCACAATTAGCAACTAGAGAGTTGCGACAAAAAGCTAAATTGGATCAAGCGGCAATAGATAGAGCCGCAGATGGAAACCCTAGAGCAACTTATGATATAACGGAGTTGCCAACACAATACGATGATAACGCTGTAGTTGATAATCCTAACGTAGGCGGTTTACAACCAGGTCGTCCTTGGAACACAACTCCTTAATATGCCAATATTACATCCTAATAGTACCAATTATGTACATCCTTGGGAACCTAACCTAAGCGACTTGCATCATGCTATGCAGTATGATGTTTTAGGCAGACCAATACTTAGAACCACTTTAGGTCCTACAGCCACTGATGCATTTGGTCGCTTTCGTACCAGCGAACCGTTTACCTTATTTGACAACTCCAGCAAGTACTATGACAACGTCGACGGTTTTGTTAATTTTACAGCCAGTGGCGGAACTACACAACACAACTCTAACTCGAGTGCGTTAGCAATGACTGTGGATGGTTCTAATGGAAGTAAGGTCTATAGAGAAAGTACAAGAGCGTTTGCTTACCAACCAGGTAAGAGTTTATTAGTATTAGAAACATTCTGTATGGCACAGTCCCGCGCAGGACTGAGACAGCGTGTGGGATACTTTGATACTGAAAATGGTTTCTATCTAGAACAAGATGGCACAAATGTTTACTTTGTACGAAGAAGTAGTTCTAGCGGTAGTTTACAAACCACACGCATTGCCAAAGAAGATTGGAACATCAGTAAATTAGACGGCACAGATGCAGATAAGATTGTATTAGATCTAGCCACATCACAGATACTTTATATCAACTTAGAATGGTTAGGTGTAGGATCAGTGACTATGGGCTTTGTAATAAACGGACAGTTTATACCCTGCCATAGATGGGATCATGCTAACAACGCTGGCATAACTACAACCTATATGGGTACAGCACGACTGCCCATTCGCTATGAGATAGAAAATACCAGTGCTACAGGCGTCAGCGACACACTAAAATTTATCTGCCAATCTGTGATATCAGAAGGCGGCTATGAACTCATAGGTCGCCCCAGAGTTATTGGCCATAACATAACCGCACCAAGAACTACTAACCAAGCACAGGTCAACACTGCTGTCCCTATGATCAGTATAAGACTCAAAGCAGGAAGAAATAACGCTATAGTAGTGCCTACTAATTTTAGTTTTGCTCCATTAACTGGAGCCAATTATCAATATTTTATTATACAGCAGGCTATCACCACTGGCGGCGAATGGCAAGACACTGGCACAACATCTTCAGTAGAATACAACCTAACACCTACTAGTTATACTAACGGTAGGCTGATTGATGAAGGGTATGTTATAGCCACTAATCAGGCTAGTATAGCACCATCACTGGCTGGATTTCCTTTTAAGTTTCAGTTAGAACGTAACACATTCACAGGTGTAAATTACGAGTTTCTTATTGCTGTAACTACAACTACTAACTCAACTCAACAATGCTGGGCTATAGGATGGGATGAACTATGATGAGAAAATATATAACTATTTTAGAAGCGGCCAACAAAGGCTGTCCTATTGCTACACATGATCTAGATGTCAACTTAAAGAATCGTCAGAAAGCCATAGACGAATATTACTATGGGCCTGCTAATCCAGACGAATCAGAGTCATATTGGAAGGATGCTGCCAAACGTTGGGGTATTACAGAAAAAACTGCTCGTACAATGAAGTGTGGCAACTGTGCGGCTTTTGATGTCAGTGATAAGATGTGGCAGTGTATTGAAGATGGAATCAAAGGTGACAGTAAAGAAACAGACGCTATGGCAACGATACATAAAGCTGATCTAGGCTACTGTAACTTTTTACATTTTAAATGTGCTGGTGATCGTAGCTGTACAGCCTGGGTTACAGGTGGAGCCATAGACAACAAGGACAGAACACAATGAGACAATGGATTGATATTATAGAAGGTAAATTTAGATCTAATAGTCTAGAAGAGTTCATCCCTAATAAGGAATCATTGAACGATTTAAAGTCTAAATTTTTACCTGATTGGGAAATGTTAGATCATCGCATACTTAAAGCTCAATATGTGGCACAGGATCATAGACAAGCTGAAGAGTTCATTGAACATATTAATGACCTATCTGAAAAATTAGATCATTTTGCCAAAGTTACACAAGATGTTGCTGAGGTCACTGTAGAAACAACTACATTTGATGTCGAAGGTTTGACCATATTAGATTTTCAATTAGCATTGGCCATTGATGATTACGCTAGAAAAAATGACATTGAACAAAAACGCATGTTAGGAAACTTTGATTAAAATAGAAAGTTAGACGCCATAATGTTTCGTAGATTTGATGTATCACTGATGTCAAATCCAAGTTGTACAAAGAGTGTTGAAATATTAGAACCATTAGATTTTCAATATTATGACAAGGACGGATTTGAATTAAATTTAGCTGAACAAAAGTTTTATTCAGCTATGGACTATCCCATCAACTATCCTATATTAAATCATCACTGTTGGCAGGAACCTTGGTTTGAATTAGAATATTCAAATATTCCCTTAATTTTAGATCACAGTATATTTTTATGCAGGTGTGACTATGATCAGGATGCTGCCAAGCAATTATTTGAACTGAAACCACATTTTCCACAAGTTGACTTGTTATTAAAAACAAAACGCAAATGGGGTTTTGATTTTGCGCTAGATTCTGTCGCAGAAGACGGCACAGTCTATGAAGTGCTACATATAGAGTATGATCATTGTGATTATGAATATTTCAAAAATCGTATGGTGGATTTTGAATGGACTGTAAGACACACTGATTGGATTGATGCAGCCAAAAGGATTTGGCAACAACGAGATCAATGGGAGAATTTAAAAGGATTTGATCAGAATCACTGGAAAGCACAGTATTTGTTAAATTGGCAAAGAGCAGAATACACAGAAAAGACAATATAAATACAAGAGTTAATTTTAGGATCAATTATGAAAAAATTGTTAGCAATATTATTATTAGTGCCAACTTTGACACTGGCACAAAAAACCCCACAAGGGGCCATATACGATGCACAAATCATACGTGTTAATGACGGAGACACTGTGGTAATTAGTGCGCCATTTCTTCCCGCCCCACTTAAACCAGAATTAGCAGTTAGAGTCTACGGGGTAGATACGCCTGAAAAAGGACATAGAGCACAGTGTCCCAGTGAAGATCAACGAGGACAGGCCGCAACTGCTTTTACTAAAAATGCTGTGGCTAAATCACTCAAACGTCAAGTTGTTCTTTATGGATGGGATAAATTTGGCGGTCGTGTACTAGGTGATATGATTTTAGACGGTCAAAGTCTACGTGCAGAACTAATACGTAACGGCTTTGCTCGAGAATACTTTGGTGAAGCAAAACAAAGTTGGTGTAATTAATGAACCCAAACGAATATCCAGTTTACCCAGAGGAGGATGGTTATGACCGCCCGCGAAATCCTTACAGTCCTCATTGAAGATTTGATTGAAGGTTTGGCAAGATTTGGCTGCGGACTAGCAGGAATATATTATGATTAACATTACAGAGTCAGCAAAAACAAAAGTTTTAGATTTACTAGCGGAAGAAAATAATCCCAACCTAGCATTACGTACATTTGTACAAGGCGGGGGTTGCAGTGGTTTTAGTTATGGCTTTACGTTTGATGAGGAACAAAACGAAGACGATTTTGAAATTCCGTTGAATAACAATTATAAATTGTTAATTGACAGTATGAGTATGCAATATCTTCAAGGAGCTGAAATTGATTACAAAGATGACCTAGACGGAAGTCAATTTGTAATAAGGAATCCAAACGCACAAACTACTTGTGGATGTGGAAGTAGTTTTAGCGTATAAACACCTACCTTAGGACGTTATCGTTACATAGGTGTGCCCGGCTGCTGGGCAGAATGTTATGGGAGTCGTGCCCCGGAATGGCGTTCTAAGTGAGCATTTTTAATTATAATGAAACCTACAATCGCATTATTTTTGCATGACCCTAAGTGCTCAGTACAATGTGGCAATGGTATAATACAGGCACTTAGTCAACATTATAACTTCAAAATCTTTGGATTTAGAGAAGTTGAGGACGTATTTTTTGATGATGTAGATATAGTAGCTTTTCCTGGCGGTGAAGGCGATAGCGAATCTTGGCATAGATTGCTCAAAGCCAACAAACAACAAATACTAAGGTTTGTTGGTAGAGGTGGATACTATCTTGGAATTTGTATGGGTGCTTACTGGGCCGGGAGTTATTACTTTAATATTTTAGATGAAGTAGATGCTGTACAATACATTACTAGACCAAATACAGATACACGTCGCCCACATGCTAAAGCAATAGATGTTGTATGGAACGGGCATCCTGAAAGGATGTTTTTTTATGATGGTTGCGCCTTAGTTGGTAATAACAATAAATTTGAAACTATTGCTACCTATGCTAACGGTGATTCCATGGCAATTATACAAAATCGTATAGGTTTAATAGGATGTCACCTAGAAAGTGAAAAGTTTTGGTATGATGGCTATAGCTGGATGCCTAAACATTGGCATCACAGAAAACATCATGCTCTATTGCTAGAATTTGTTAACCAATTGATGAAGAAGTAAATACTTCTATGAACGAGATTATAGCAACGTTAGTAATGACGCACATTACAATAGTGTCCGTGACACTATACTTACATAGAAGCCAAGCACATAGGGGTGTTGAATTTCATCCTGTATTAAGTCATTTCTTTAGATTTTGGCTGTGGCTCACAACAGGCATGACTACTAAAGCATGGGTCGCAGTACATCGAAAGCATCATCAAAGTACTGATGTAGATGGCGACCCACATAGCCCTCATTTATTTGGTATTTGGCGCTTGTTGTTTGGTGGGTGGAGTTTGTACCATGAAGCAACAAAAGATGCAGTTTTTGTTATCAAGTATGGTACTGGAACTCCAAAAGATCGCGCCGAAATTTTCTACTCAAGATATCACAAATATGGCATTTATCTAATGCTGGCAATTGATTTGTTAATATTTGGTTGGTGGGGATTCCTAGTGTGGGGTGTACAGATGATTTGGATTCCGTTCTGGGCCGCTGGCTTTATCAACGGCATAGGACACTGGTGGGGATATCGTAATGGCGAGACTAAGGATCATAGTCGTAATGTTAGTCCTATTGGGATCTTAATTGGCGGCGAAGAATTGCACAATAACCATCACTTAGATCCAGCAAGTCCTAAGTTTAGACGCAAGTGGTTTGAACTAGATATAGGTTGGATTTATATATGTATATTATCCTTTTTGAAATTAGCCAAAGTTAGGTAAATACATAGTCAGCTTGCATAGGGCAAGTTTATGCTGTACCCACAGCGTAGGACCT